>OLVR01000007.1_pt1 | contig 306139 bp, 273 predicted proteins | sample 1673261 | NCBI WGS metagenome assembly OLVR01 (sample SAMEA3178938, study PRJEB25190) | human gut metagenome | biome: human gut; feature: human-associated habitat; material: faeces | place: Austria | collected 2013 | reverse complement strand
CACCCAATATTTGGAATAGCAAAAGATATTCAGAAAGATTTAGATTTACTATGTATTCCAAATTGTGTGTGATTATCAGTAATTTGCAATTTTATGATATTTCTTGAATGTATAGGTTCGAGAGCCTATGTCTCCGCAGATAACCTTAATTATTAAGGCCTTACAAATAAGACACCCAAAAAGGAATCCGTTTTTCGGGACTTTTCGGGTGTTTTACTTTTGTCTGCCGCTAAAATCGCTGCGGCATGGAGATTTTCCTCGAAGAGTTCCATTCGTACCGCATACGGCGGTCGGTACGAAATGAGCGGAACGAGACAGCGCTTTTGTTCCGCCAAAGAAACGACATCATCCGTGCGGGAAACATATGCCAATCTTCCTTGCCGAAATCCATACATCCGTTCCGCACAAAACAACCGGCAGGAACCTTCATCGAAAGATGTATCCTGCCCGCTGACGGTGTTTTTCCGCTGCTATCGGACACGCGCCAGAGCCAAACGCATCACTCCATGATTTCGGCCAGCGCATCCACCAGCGCGTCGATATCCTCGTCGGTAGTATCCCATGAGGTCACGAACCGCACTTCGTCGGCGGCCTCGTTCCACACGTAAAAGAAGTAGCGTTCGGAAAGCCGTGCGATAACCGTACGGGGCATGGCGATAAAGAGCTGGTTCGTCTCCACCGGCTGGGTGAGGCGCAGTTGCGGGAAGCGGGCCAATGCCGCAGCCAGGCGGCGGGCCTGCCGGTTGGCATGCTGTGCATTACGGAGCCACAAACCGTCGAGATAAGGGATGAACTGGGCCGACAGGTAACGCATCTTGGAGGCCAGTTGTGCCGACTGTTTGCGGTAATACTTGATGTCGGCAGCGACCTCCTCCCTGAAAGCCACGACAGCCTCCCCCATCATCATTCCGTTTTTCGTCCCGCCGAGGCTGAGAATGTCCACCCCGGCATCTACGGTGACCTCGCGCATGGTACACCCCAGCGCCGCACAGGCGTTGGCCAGACGTGCCCCGTCCATGTGAAGCTTCATGCCGTGGGCGTGGACGAGCGAGGCGATAGCCCGCACCTCCTCCACCGTATAGAGCGTACCGAGCTCCGTAGCCTGCGAAATATAGACGGCGCCGGGCTGCGCATGGTGGCAGTCACCGAAGTGCTGCAAATGGGGACGAAGCAGGTCGGGCGTCAGTTTGCCGTCGGGCGTGGCGACCGCGATGAGCTGACACCCCGTCATTCGCGCCGGAGCGTTACACTCATCCACGTAGATATGTGCCGTAGCGGCACACAGGATGCTGTGAAACGACCGCGTCACCGCCTGCAGCGCCACACTGTTGGCCCCCGTTCCGTTGAACAGGAAAAAGGGACGGGCCTCCTCCCCGAAGACCTGCCGTACACACTCCGCGGCCCGTTCGGTCCAGCGGTCGTCGCCGTACCCGGCTGCATGGTCGCGGTTCGCCTCGATAATGGCGGCCATCACCTCCGGATGGACGCCCGAATTGTTATCGCTCGCAAAACTCCTCATAGTCCGTATCGTTTTTAACGGTGCAAATATACGCCGATATGCCTGCGGATATTCCGCCCCGTCTCTTTTTCGGAACAAGGCGCAGAACAAGACACGCCGACCGGAAAACACACGCCCGCAGCCGAAGCCGCAGGCGTACGCAATCATCCGGGAAGGCAGTCGTTCCGGTTGCCGGTATCCGTTAAAACCCGATTCCGCTGATGTAGCCGTAGAGGTTGCTCACAACACCCGAAGCAAGTATCCCGACCGTACAGAATACGAGGCTCGCCCTGTTATAACCGTCCGTACGAAGACGTTCCGAAATGCCGCCTTCCGGAGCGTTGATGAACATGGCCTTGATTATCCTCAGGTAGTAGTAGAGCGATACTACCGTGTTGACCAGCGCAATGAAGACCAGCAGGTAATCCCCCTTCGCCGCAGCTGCCGCGAAAATGAAAAATTTACTGAAGAAACCGCCGACCGGAGGGATACCCGCGAGCGAAAAGACCGCGAGCATCATCACCAAGGCGAGTTTCGGATTGGACTTATACAGTCCGTCGTAAGCGCCGATGTCCGTACGGCCGCTGTGGTTTTCGACGGAAGCGATGACACCGAACGCCGCCATGTTGGCGAAGAGGTAGACCAGCACGTAGTACACTACGGCGGAGAGTCCCTCCGGCGTACCGTGCAGCACGCCGAGCATGATGTACCCCGCCTGCGAAATGGACGAGTAGGCAAAGAAACGTTTGATGTCCCGCTGACGGATGGCGAACAGGTTGCCCACCACAATGGTCGCCACCGTAACCACCCACAGGATATAGTACCAGATACGACCGATGTTGCCGAATACATGATGCAGCGTCAGCAGCAGCACGAAACAACCCGCCGCTTTGGAAACTACCGAAAGGTAGGCTGTGGTAGCCGTAGGTGCCCCTTCATAGACATCGGGAGCCCACATATGGAAAGGCACGAGCGAAATCTTGAAAGCCAGTCCGGCAAAGAAGAAGACGAATCCCAACACCGTCATGAAATCGGCGCTCACCAGCGGCTGCATGTCGGCGAAATACATCGTCCCCATCGCACCGTAGAGATATGAGAGGCCGAACATCATGATACCCGACGAGAGCGTGGACATCAGGATGTATTTCGCTCCTGCCTCGGCCGATTTCTCCCGGTACTTGTTGTACGCCGCGAGGCATGCCGTCGGCAGCGATGCCATCTCGATACCGATATAGAGCAGCATGAAGTTCCCGGCGGAGACCATCAGATACATGCCCAGAAGCGTGGCGAGCGTGATGACGTAATACTCCCCCTCGCGGATGGCCGTCTCCCGGCCCCGCAGCCATTCGCCGGCCTGCATGAAGACTACGAGCGTACCGAGATTCAGGATATTTTTCATCAGCACCGTAAGCCGGCTCGTGATATACATTCCCCCGAAGGCGCTCCCTTCGGGCAGACAACAGAAGAATCCGGCCACGGTATGCAGTGCGAAAAGGACAATCGCCAGCGGCCGGAACCACCGCATCGCACGCGTTTCGCCGGCGAATATATCGAACAGGAGCAGTACCACGAACACGGCAAGCAGACCGAGCTCCTGGCGCATTACCAAGAAATTACCCAAATCCATACGCTAAAAGAGGTTTAAATGTTCCATTATCGGTCCGAGGCTCTCGTAAATCAATCCCTGCGCACCGGAGGGCCACACGCCTACCGCCACGATGCAGGCGATGAGCGCCACGGCCGAGAAACGCTCGTACCAGTGCGCATCGTCCAGCTTCAAGTGGTCGGGATTCTGCACCGGACCGTAGAGTATCTTGCCGACCGTACGCAGGATATAGACGGCCGTCACCACGATGGAGGTCGCCGCCAGTATCGTCAGTACGCGGCGCAGCAGGTCGGCATGTTCGAACGAACCGATGAAAACGGTCATTTCGGCCACGAACCCGCTGAATCCCGGCAGGCCGAGCGAAGCGAAACCGGCTATCACGTAACAAACCGATGCGAAGGGCATGATACGCATCAGGCCGCCCATCTCGCGGATGTCGCGCGTGTGGGTGCGGCCGTAAATGACGCCTATCAACGAAAAGAACAGGGCCGTCATCAAGCCGTGAGAAAGCATCTGAAGCACCGCGCCGGTCATGGCCGTCCGGTTAAGCATCAGAATGGCGAAGAGCACGAGGCTGCAGTGGCTCACCGACGAATAGGCGTTCATGTACTTCAGGTCGGTCTGCACCACCGCGCCGTAGGCGCCGTATACCACCCCGATACCGGTAAGGATAAGGAATATCCACGACAGCTCCTGCGCCGCCTGCGGCATCAGGAATATCGCCACACGGAAACAGCCGTAGCCGCCCAGCTTCATCAATACGCCGGCATGCAGCATCGAGACCGAAGTCGGCGCCGCGGCATGGCCGTCGGGCGACCACGTATGGAACGGAAAGAGCGCCCCGAGCACTCCGAAACCGATAAATGTCAGGCAGAATATCCAATACTGATGATTCATGGGAATACTGAGCTGCGAAATCTCCATGATATTCATCGTGGTCGCCCCGGCGGTGAAGTAGATGCCGAGAATCCCCGTCAGCAGGAAGGCCGAACCGCCCATGAGCATCAGCGTCAGCTTCGTGGCGGCATAGACCTTCTTTCCGGTACCCCATACCCCTATCAGCAGAAACATCGGGATGAGGGCTATCTCGTAGAACATGAACATCGTGAAGAGGTCGAGCGAGATGAAATAGCCGAAAACGCCCACCGCCAGCAGGCTGTACCACACGAAGAAATCGCGCTCCATGTTCCACGCCGAGAAGACGCCCGCGAAGGCCACGACGGCCGAAAGCAACAGCATCACCACCGAGATACCGTCCACACCCACCGTATAATGGATATTGAACGGCGCATACCATACGGTGTCGCTGCAAAGCAGCATCGCCTCGTCCGACACCGCCCGCTGCTGCAGGAACACGACCGCTACCGCCACCGCGCACACCAGTTGCAGTCCGAACCCCGCCGTGACCACCGTGCGCACGAACCGCTGCCCCTTTCCCGTGAAAAGCGCGAGCAGGGTGAGCAACGGTATGATAACCAATAAAGACAATATATTCATAACCCCGTCAGAATATAAATACACAAACCACGATAACGAGTACCGACCATACGAATACCGCCGCGTAGGTCTGTACACGGCCCGACTGCATTCCCTTCACGGCACGCGACAGGCTCTCCGTCCCCGTTCCGAGGGCATTGATACCGCCGTCTATCGCATGGCGGTCGAACCATGCCACGGGAGCACTCACGCAACGGAACAGAATCTTTTTGGTGACGAACTGCCATGCCTCATCGATATAGAAGCGATGGTAGGCCGCCCGCCAAAAACCGGCCCACTTCGCGGCGACCCGCGCGGCCAGTCCCCGCTCCCGCATATAGAAGCGTGTCGCCACGGCGATACCCGCCAGGCTCACCAGAATGCCGCCGGCGGCAATCGCCCACTCGATGCCGAGCCTGTAAGGGATGCCGTCGCTGCTGACCAGCCGCGAGAAAGGCAGCCAGCCGACCGCGCACGAGAGCAGTGCGAGGAATACCAGCGGCACGAGCATCGAAGCCGGCGCCTCGTGCGGACGCACTTCGTACTTCCGTTCCGTTCCCCAGAAGATGCGGAAATAGAGCCGGAACATATAGAAGGCCGTCAGCCCCGCCACGAGCAGCAGCACGGCGAAGATGAACTTGTCGTGCCCGAAGGCAGCCGACAAAATCTCGTCCTTGCTGAAAAAGCCCGAAAAAGGCGGGATACCCGCTATGGAGAAACAAGCGACAAGGAAGGTAATATGGGTGACGGGCAGGTATTTCCGCAGGCCGCCCATGGCCTCCATCTCGTTGCTGTGCACGGCATGAATCACCGCACCGGCACCGAGGAAGAGCAGCGCCTTGAAGAAAGCGTGCGTAAAGAGGTGGAACATGGAGGCCGTATAGCCCTCGCCCGCATGACCGCCCATACCCGACACGCCGAGCGCGACCATCATATAGGCTATCTGCGAAATGGTGGAAAAGGCCAATACCCGTTTGATGTCGGTCTGCGTGATGGCGATGACCGCGGCAAAAAGCGCCGTGAAAGCCCCCACGTAGGTTATCAGCGTGAGTACATCGGGCGCGGCGAAATAGTAGAGCGGGAACATCCGCGCGATAAGGTAGACGCCCGCCACCACCATCGTGGCGGCATGGATGAGCGCCGACACCGGCGTCGGACCCTCCATGGCGTCCGGAAGCCAGATGTGCAGCGGAAACATTGCCGACTTGCCGGCCGCCCCCATAAAGAGGAGCGCCATCGCCCACGTCGCGGCCGAAAGGCCGAGGAACGAACCACCCGCCAGGGAGGTCACCGCCAGGGAAGCATTGTCGGCCGTCAGCAGTCCGAAGTCGAACGTACCCGTATAGAACGAAAGGATAAGAATGCCGATTAGAAAGCCCAGGTCGGCGAACCGCGTCACGATGAAGGCCTTTTTGGAGGCGGCTATCGCAGCGGGCTTCGTATAATAGAAACCGATAAGCAGATACGAGGAAGCCCCCACGAGTTCCCAGAAAATATACATCTGGAAAATGTTGGTAGCCACGACCAGTCCGAGCATCGAGAAGCTGAAGAGCGACAGGAAGGCATAGTAGCGCTGAAACCCCCGCTCGCCCTTCATGTAGCCGAAACTGTAGATATGGACCATCAGCGAAACGGTCGTTATCACCACCAGCATCATCACCGAAATGGGGTCCAGCAGCACGCCCATGTCGATGTGCAGCGTGTCGCTGAACCGGAGCCACTGCGCCGACCATGCCGTCAGGGCGCGGTAGGCGTCTCCCTCCAGACCTTCGACGAAGAAATAGCGGTATGCCGTCAGGTACGACAGCAGCGCAGAGACGGCCATTCCGAGCGTACCGCAAAGGCCGGCGGCCCGGGGCCGCAGCCATTTGCTGCCGAGCCCGATGAAGAGAAACATCACCATCGGGACGAGAATGATATATACGGTATATCCCATACTCCTAATATTTCATTTTGTCGATATGCCGGACGTCGATGTTGTTCGCCAGGCGGTACACGTTGATGATGATGGCGATGGCCACCGCCGTTTCGGCCGCCGATATGGCGATGCCGAAAAGACTGAAGAACAGTCCCTCCATGTGTTCCGGATAGAGGTATCGGTTGAACACGCTGAAATTTATCTCGACCGAGTTGAGGATAAGCTCGATGGATATGAGCACCGCGAGCAGGTTCTTGCGGGCGATGAACCCGTAGATTCCTACGAAGAACATGATTGAACTGACAATCAGGTAATGCTCCATGGATATCATCATAGTCTTGCCGTTTTTTTGTCGTTTACCGTTTGCGCGCTATCAGGATGCCGCCGATGGCGCACACGAGCAACAGGATGCTGAGCGCCTCGAACGACAGCAGGTATTCGTACTTGTCCGTCCCCATGAGGGTCTGCCCGACCGCCTTCATATCGGTCTCGTGGTCGCCCAGCACCGTGGGATTGCTCCCGTAGAGGAAACGGTGCTTCAGCGTCACCCAGGTGGTGATGAGCAGTCCGGCGAAGGCCGTGACGGCACCGGAAAGCACCCTGCGCCGGTCGTGCGGTTCGGTCCGGTCGCCTTTGGAACTCGTCAACAGGATGGCGAAAATGAAGAGGATGAGAATACCGCCCGCATAGACCGAAAGCTGCACGACCGCCAGAAAGTGGTAATTCAGCATGAGATAAAGCCCTGCGGTGCCTATCAGCACGAGAAGCAGATAGGTCGCCGCACGGAATATCTTGCGCGAGGTGACCGCCAGCACCGACGATACGATTATCGCCGCGGCCAGCAGATAGAAAATGATTACGTTAGCTATCCCTTCCATGACTTATTCCGTTTTTGATTCCGTTCGAGCCTCCGGCGATGCCGTCCCTCCTTCCGGCGCCGGAGCGGCCGGTTTCGGAGCGGGTGCCGGTTTCGGAGCTTGCGAAGAGCCCGGCCGATTGAGCTGAAGCAGCAGCCGCTCCTTCGTGAAGACGGCATGCTCGAACTCGTTCGTGAACCGGATGGCTCCCGTCGGGCAGACCGAAACGCACAGACCGCAGAAAATGCAGCTTCCGAGGTTGTAGAGGTGTTTGTCGAGTACCCGCTTCGGCTTGCCGGTCGCGGGGTCGGTCTCCGTCCGAGCAACGACCTGTATCGTACCGTTCGGACAGTTGTTCATGCACATGCCGCAGGCAATGCACTTGTGGTGATTCTCCGCGTCGTGCGGCATGGTGAGCAGCGCACGGAACCGCTCGCCGTACTCCCGCCTGCCGCGGTTCTCCGGATATTGCTGCGTCACCTTCGGACGGCAGAAATTGAGCATGGTGACATACATCCCCTGCCCCAAATGCCATATCCCGACGAATATGTTCTTTATGTAATTCACGACTTTCATAAGGCTACAAGATAACGACCACCGACATGAGTATCAGGTTGAGCAGGCAGACGGGCATCAGGATTTTCCATTCCAGGTTGAGCAGCTGGTCGATGCGCAGACGCGGGAACGACCACCGCACCCACATGGCCAGGAACATGCAGACGCACGTCTTGCCGAAGAACCACAGCAGCGACGGGATGCAGTCCATCGCGTGGTTGAACCCCTCCCAGCCGGGAACGTGCAGCGGCTGCCACCCCCCCAGAAACATGGTCGACGCGATGGCCGCCACGATGAACAGGTTGAGGTACTCGGCCAGGTAGAAGAACCCGAACTGGATGCCGGAATACTCGGTATGGTAACCGGCCGTCAGCTCCGATTCGGCCTCCGGCATGTCGAACGGTCCGCGGTTGGTCTCGGCATGGCCCGCGATGAGGTAGGTCAGGAAGGCGATGCACGCCGGAACGTGTCCCTTGAAGATGAACCATCCGTCGGCCTGCTGGGCCACGATTTCGGAGAGCTGCATGGTGCCGGAAAAGACCACGATGACCATCAGCGACAACCCGGCCGATATTTCGTAACTGATAAGCTGTGCCCCGCTGCGCATGGCGCCTATCATCGAATACTTGCTGTTGCTCGACCATCCGGCCAGCAGGATGCCTACCACGCCGAGCGACGAGACAGCGAGCAGGTAGAATACGCCCACGTTGAAGTCGATGGCCTGCAACCCTTTGGCGAAAGGCAGCGCCCCGAACGTGCATATCGAACCGATAATCACGAAGAACGATGCCATCCGGAAAAGCACCTTGTCGGACTTGTCGATGTGCACCAGCTCCTTGAGCAGTATCTTTATCATGTCCGCCACGGACTGGAAGATGCCCCACTTGCCCACGCGGTTGGGGCCGAGGCGGCACTGGAAGAATCCGCATATCTTCCGTTCGGCATAAATCAGGAAGAGCGCTATCAGAGCGTAGGCGACGAGTACCGCCACTCCTATCAGCACGAACTCCACCAGCAGCGCCCAACCGTCGCTCATGCAGCCGTGCAGCGAAGTGTCAATCCATTGCGTCAGTTTTTCAAAACTCCACATAATCCATTCCTCATTCATTAATATCCACTTACCGGTCGATGCACGGTATCACGTAATCGAACGAACCGCCGAGCATGATGAGGTCGGCCACCTTGCCTCCCGGCGCCACATCCTTCAGCGCCCCCACCAGCACCATCGACGGCGAACGGAACTTGACGCGGTAAGGCGTCTTGTCGCCGCGGCTGGTGATGTGCACGCCGAACTGCCCGCGGGCATTCTCCACCCGCTGGAAGTAATCCCCCTGCGGAAGTTTGATGACGCCCTTCACCTTCTCGGCATACGGGCCCTCCGGAATGTTGTCTATGAGCTGTTCAATGATGCGCAGCGACTGTTCTATCTCGTTCAGACGGATGATGTAGCGGTCGAAGGTCATGCCGCCCGTGCGAAGCAGCTCCTCGAATTCCACTTTTCCGTAAGCGGCATAAGGTTCCGCCCGGCGCAGGTCGTTGGCCCAGCCCGACGCCCGGCCCGACGGTCCCGTGACCCCCAGCGCAATAGCCCGCTCGCGCGAAAGATAGCCGGTACCGGCCATACGCCCCGTGGCTATCGGATTGCCGGTATAGAGCATGTGATGCTCGCGCAGCATCTTGCGCATGTAGGGAATGAACTCCTTCACCCGTTTCCGGAAGTTGGGATGCAGGTCGCACGCCACGCCGCCGATGACGTTGTAGTTCGCCATGAGCCTTCCCCCGGCCGTCTCCTCGAAGATGTCCATTATCTTTTCGCGGTCGCGCAAACCGTACATGAAAGCCGTCACCGCCCCCATATCCATGCACATGGAACCCCATCCCAGCAGGTGGGAGGCGATGCGCGTCAGTTCGTCGAAAATGGTGCGGATGACCACCGCCCGCTCCGGAACGTCCATCTGCAGCGCCTTCTCGCAGCAGAGGCAGAAGGCATGCCGGTTCATCGTACCGGACAGGTAATCAAGCCGGTCGGTCAGGTGCAGTATCTGCGGATAGGTATACCCCTCGCACAGTTTCTCCACCCCGCGGTGGATGTATCCGAAATGGGGGTCCACCGACCGGACGATTTCGCCGTCGAGCGCCACGCGCAGGTGCAGCACGCCGTGCATGGCAGGATGCTGCGGTCCGAAGTTGATGACGTAATCGTCCTCGCCGTACAACGGCCGGAGCACCGTGCGCTCGTTGCCGTCGGGCCCGACCTCCACCGAAGGTACGGTATCCATGTCGGCCAGGGATTCGTTCTCCAGCGGTACGGGGTTGGCTTCGGGCGAAGCGTCGTAATCCTTGCGCAGCGGATAGCCGTTCCAGCTCTCGCGCAGGAAGAGACGGCGCATGTCGCCGTTGCCCGCGAAGCGGATACCGAAATAGTCATGCACTTCGCGTTCGTACATCAGGGCGACTTCCCATACGTCCCCCACCGAAGGAATCACCGGCCGTTCCCGGTCCGCCACGACAGTTTTGAGTACCACCACATCGGCCGTATCCTCGCTGCGAGCCACATAGTCGATTATGCCGAGCGCGTCGCCGTAATCCATGCCAACCATATCCACGAGGAAATCGTAACCGCACTCCTTCAGGAAAGCAGCCGCTTCCGGCAGCCGTTCGGACGGAACGTTGAACGCTTCGCGTCCGTCGGCCTCGGTCACCGCCTCTTCGGCGAGCCAACCGAATCTATTTCTCATTTTTTCCCTTATCATACACGGCTTCGTTCTCTTCGGGTGTGACATGTTCCTTCACCGCAGGCTGCTGCGGCAGTTTGAAAAAGTTCTGTACCTTGATTTTGCGTTCGAGCTGCATCATCCCGTACAGGATGGCGTCCGGTCGCGGAGGACATCCCGGCACGTAGACATCGACCGGTATCACCTCGTCCACCCCCTTGACCACATGATAGGAGTTGCGGAACGGTCCGCCGCAAATGGCGCAGCTTCCCACGGCAACGACGTATTTCGGTTCGGCCATCTGGTCGTACAGACGTTTCAGCACGGGGGCCATCTTGTGCACGATGGTACCGAACACGAAGATGACATCGGCCTGACGGGGACTGTTGCGGTACACCTCCCAGCCGAAGCGGGCAAAATCGGTATGGGCGCCGCCCACACACATGAACTCAATGCCGCAGCAGCTCGTGGCGAAGGTCAGCGGCCATACCGAATGCGACCGACCCCAGTTAATCATGTCGCTCAGCCGGGTCACGACCACCGGAGCGCCGCCCTTGCGGAGCTCCTCGACATACTGTTCGAGGTACTCGTTATCCTTGAAATCTTCGTAGCGCATATTCTTGATATGCGTCCTTTTGCTCATTTCCATTTCAACGCTCCTTTCTTCCACGCATAGGCCAGACCGAGGGCGAGGATAATGAAGAAGAACAGCACGCTCTCCAGCCCTTCGGGGCCGAGGTCCCTCATCACCGTAGCCCACGGAAACAACAACACCGTTTCGACATCGAACACGAGGTAAAGTATCGCAAACAGGTAATACCCCACGCGGAACTGCATCCACGACGTACCGCGGGTAGGAATACCGCACTCATACACCTCTCCCTTCAGCGGGTTCGTCGAACGGGGCGCGAGCCACAGGGCTATCAACAGGGCCGCTCCCACCAACACGACGGCGGTTATCAGGACGACAAGGAATAATGCTGAATTGCTCATTTCATGAATGATTTTATGTATTTTCGACAACTGCGGCACGACCCGCCCGGAAACGAAGCCGAGGGAATGCCGCACCCCTCTCCACCGACCGTGGAAAGCTGCAGAGCTCGGCGTCCGCCACGACAGACGGACTATATAGACGTCAAAGGTTGAGCCGCCTCAGTTCGCTGAGAGAACCGCCCGAACGGACACTGCCGTTAAACACGGACTCATAAAAACGCAATTCGCCGACAACGGCACTCTCCGCGGCCGGCTGGAAACTGATGAATTTATGGAAATCCTTGATGTTCAGCACAGAATAAGCACACGAGAAACCGTTGGACAGACCGAAACTCCCCTGTTCGCACGCAGTGTCTCCCCCGTCGCAGTCGACCGTCAGCACGAGACCGGGATGCTCCGCCGTCTCACTGCCGAACGCAATCGGACTCCGCGACGCGAAACAGTACGCGAACGCATTGAAGAGTATCGCCGTCAACAATACGATGAATTGCTTCCAGTTCATTTCCCGAGCGATTTCGGGGGCAAAAATAGTACAAAAACCAATACGCAGTTCACCCCGGAAAAATAAATAACCGGTGCCATAGCCCTCTGCAACGGCACTTTCCGTCACGGAAAGGTCAGCCGAGCAGGTATTTCTCGACCAGTGCAGCACAGGTACGCACATATTCCGTACAGGGTTTTTTCCTGAATCCTTCGGGCAGGCCGGGTTCGAGTCCCAACAACTGACCGCACCGGATGGAACCGTGTTCTGCCCTGAACGCTTCCGCCATCATCTTCACGGTATCGTAATTGGCATTCCGGGCCTCCTTGCCTTCCGATACCGCACCGTTATGAAGACCGGCCAGCATGGACATGCCGCTCACCGTACCGCAAACATGGCGCATGCCCGCCAGCCCTCCGCCGAACGGCGACGACAGTTTCATGGCCGTCCCCTCGTCGAGCCCGAAACGATCGGCATAAGTAACGAACACCGCCTGCGCACAGTTACACCCCTTTTTGAAACGTTCCACCGCTTGCTCCACCCTGCTTTCCATATCTTAATTCACTCTATGATTAAATCCGCCGGCACCGCCTCCGCGAAAGCCATGAGGTCTGCCGGGGCGATGACAATCTGTACCCCCCGGACACCGGCACTGATGTATATCCGCTCCCGCCGCCCGGCACCCGCATCGATGAATGTGGGGTAACGTCTCTTCATCCCTATGGGTGAACACCCGCCGCGGACATACCCCGTCAGCGGCAGTAGCTCCTTTACCGGAACGAGGTCGGCCTTCTTGTTGCCCGATGCCCTGGCCGCCTTCTTCAGGTCTACCTCGGCATCGCCGGGTACGACGCATACGAAAATACCCGTCCGGTCGCCGCGCAGCACGAGCGTCTTGTACAGCGCCCCCGCATCCACACCGAGCGATTCGGCTACGTGTATCGCGGAGAGGTCGTTCTCATCCACCGGATAGGTATTCAGTTCATACGCTATCCCCGCCCTGTCGAGCAGCCTGGCCGCATTGGTCTTGTTCTCTCTCTTCATCCGGGACGACCGTTTGACGCCGCAAAGTTATGAAAACGCCCCTTCACATACAAGGTACCGGGGCCGTTACTCCCGCTTCTTCCCACAGGCGAAAGCGGAAAGTCCCCGCAGCATGCGGCTCCGTGGCACATGTTTTGCACCCTTTCCGCAGACCGGAAAATTCCCGGTAACGGAATAACAACTTAAAAGAAAGGATGATTATGGCACTATTACACAAAATCGGCCAAAGCGATTCGGAAAGCGTGTACGACGCTTATGCACAGAAGCCCTCGGAAGGCACCATCGCCAAATACAAAATGCCCGACGATTCCCACGACCCGGAGGTCATTACCGACCTTATTCTGGACGAACTGCTGCTTGACGGCAATGCCAAACAGAACCTCTCCACATTCTGCCAGACCTATGCAGACCCCTATATCCGCAAGATAATGGACGCCTGCATCGACAAGAACATGATAGACAAGGACGAATATCCCCAGACGGCGGAAATCGAGCGGCGCTGCGTACAGATACTCGCCGACCTCTGGAACTCGCCCGAGAGCAAGACGACCATCGGATGTTCGACCATCGGTTCGAGCGAAGCCGCCATGCTCGGCGGCCTGGCCATGAAATGGAGATGGCGCGAAAAACGGCAGAAAGAAGGAAAACCAACCGACAAACCGAACCTCATCACGGGTCCCGTACAGGTATGCTGGGAAAAGTTCGCCCGCTACTTCGATGTGGAACTGCGCGAGATACCGATGGAACACGACCGCCTGCTCATGACCCCGGAAGAGGTGATAAAGCGTATCGACGAAAATACCATCGGTGTCGTGCCGACTTTCGGCGTGACCTTCACCCTACAGTACGAGCCGGTCAAGGAGATAAGCGACGCGCTGGACGACTACCAGAAGCGGACGGGGCTCGATATCCCCATCCATGTGGACGGTGCCAGCGGCGGTTTCATCGCCCCCTTCATCCAGCAGGATATCGTATGGGATTTCCGCCTGCCGCGCGTAAAATCCATCAACGCTTCGGGCCACAAGTTCGGTCTCTCGCCGCTGGGTGTGGGCTGGGTGGTATGGCGCGAAGAAAGCGACCTACCGAAAGACTTGATTTTCAACGTCAACTATCTCGGCGGAGAGATGCCTACCTTCGCCCTCAACTTCTCGCGGCCCGGCGGACAAATCATCGCACAGTACTACAACTTCCTGCGCAACGGCCGCAAGGGATACGAACGCATCCACAAGGCCTGTCAGGAACACGGCATGTTCATTGCCGGAGAGATTGAAAAGATGGGTATCTTCGACATCCTTTACGACGGTTCGACCGGTATTCCGGGCGCCGCATGGATGCTCAAGAAAGGAACTGACCTCGGCTTCAATATCTTCGACCTTTCGGACAGGATGCGTGTGCGCGGATGGCAGATAGCCTCCTATACGCTCCCGGTAAACTGCCAGGACATGGCCATACAGCGTGTGCTCATCCGCCACGGCTTCAGCCACGACATGGCCCAACTGCTGATAGACGACCTGCAGCGCAGTATCGAATACCTCCGCAAGAATCCCATGACGCACAGCCTCGACGAAAAGACGGCCGGCGGATACCACCATTAAAATAATCGGATATGGCCAAGACAAATACCAAGAAGCCCACGGCCGGCAGCAGTACCGGCCTGGGCAAACCGGGTAGCATGAGTACATGGCAACTCGCGCTGATGACGGCCGCGGCCGTCATCAGCCTGCGGGGACTGCCTATGATGGCACAGGAAGAACTGACCATGTTTTTCTATATTCTCTTCGCCACCGTACTGTTCCTCATCCCCGCCTCGCTGGTCAGTGCCGAGCTGGGAGGGGCATTCGCGGCCAAGGGCGGCGGCGTCTATACATGGGTCAAGGAGGCCTACAACAAAAAGGCGGGCTTTCTCGCCATCTTCCTGCAATGGATACAGAACGTGGCGTGGTACCCGATTGTACTCGGATTCGCCGCAGCGGCTATCGCCTACACGATAGGAAAGCCGGAACTCGCCGATAACGGCAAGTTCGTCGGTATCTTCTCGATAGCGGTCTACTGGCTGGCTACCCTGCTGACCTTCAAGGGAAGCTCCATCGTATCGAAAATAACCAGCCGGGGGTTCCTCATCGGCACCGTCCTGCCGGGCATCGTGATAATCGTGATGGCACTGGTATGGATAATCGGCGGCAACCCCATCGCATTCAAGGAGCTTCCCGCATCCGTGCCGGAAATCGCCTCCGTGACCGCAGGGCATCCCCACCCGCGTTTCTTCCCCCATATGACCGGCCTCAGCGACCTGGCCTTCCTCGCAGGCATCGTGCTTCTGTTCGCCGGCGTCGAGGTACATGCCGTACACGCCAACGAACTCCGCAACCCGCAGAAGCAGTACCCGAAGGCCATGTTCATCGCCGCAATCATGTCGTTCCTGATATTCACGCTCGGAGCGCTCGCCATGGCGGTGATAACTCCCTACAAGGACATCAGCCTGCAGTCGGGACTCATGGAGAGTTTCCGTTACGTATTCGACCACTACCACATCGGCTGGATGACCAACGTCGTCTCGCTGCTCGTCGCATTCGGAGCGCTCGCCGGCGTCCTCTCTTGGATAGCGGGGCCGAGCCGCGGACTGCTCTGGACGGCACGTGACGGAGAACTCCCCCAATCGCTCACGAAGACCAACAAGAACGGCGTCCAGAAAAACATCCTCCTTATACAGGGCGGTATAGTGACCCTGCTGTCGCTGTTCTACATCTTCATCAAGAACGTGAATGTCGCATGGTTCCTGCTCAGCGCACTGACCGTAGGGCTCTACCTCATCATGTACATGCTGATGTACGCCTCCGCAATCAAACTGCGCAGGACGCAGCCCGACCTTCCGCGGGCCTACAAGGTTCCGGGCGGCAACGCCGGGATGTGGCTGATAGCCGGCATCGGATTCCTCGCGGTGCTGTTCTCGTTCGTACTCACCTTCTTCCCGCCGTCGCAGCTTCCGGTCGGCAGTCCGGCCACTTACACGGCGCTCGTGGCGGGCGGAACGATACTGTTCGTAGCCATCCCGCTCATCGTCAGCAGCGTCATGGCGAAAAAAAGAACCGCTGCGAGTGCAGGGACGAAAGGCTCCGGAACGGGCAAGTAATCCCTCTCCAATTCGACAAGAAGGCACGGACTTTTCACAGCTCCGTGCCTTTTTTCTCTTACAATCAAACCGTCCGCCGCCTTCTCCGACAGGCGGCGGACGGTCGTTTCCGGACACACCGAAACGGACGGTCGAACGCGACCGTACCGACAGACAATCGTTAAAGATAACGACAAAAATCCACAATTACAACACATCCGAAACTTGTTTGTTCAATTTATATTCCATAATTTTATTTACACAATGAACGTGTATGCTCGGAGCCGAAACACGACTGCTGCACATTCCGTAACATGCGGCAGAAAACCTGCCCATCCGGAGATTCAGAACTGTATCGGCCTATCGTTCCATTCCGGATGCAGCGGCTGTTCCGGCGGATACATATCCGCCGGACAGTATTTTAAGGCAGTACGGCAAAGCCCTGAATACGGAAACGGGACCGTTCACCATCCGTCTACCGTTACAGGGGAAGCCCGGAGAAAGACATTCATACGGAAAGGTAGGAGCGGCATGCGGGAATGACGCCAAAAAAAACTAATTTTGCATGCAACGGAATTCCTCCGGAATGCATCATGCATATATCCGGATGAAGACGACTTTCCCGGCTTTACGATAATTTTACCAAAGCGAACTGCTGACGATGGACAGATTTCTCCGCATCCTCTTCACAACCTGCATGCTACTACTGCCGGCAGCCGGAGTGTCCATGCCGGCGAATGGAATACGCAGCGGGAATGCCGAGACAGGAAAAGCATGTGCATTGCAGTCCGTTACACCGTCAGACGAGCCCTCCTCCGGCGAAGAACAGGAGCGCCGGAAAGTAGGCCTCGTACTCAGCGGAGGAGGGGCCAAAGGCGTCGCACACATCGGCGTCATCAAAGTGCTGGAAGAGGCGGGAATCCCCATTGACTACATCGCGGGGACAAGCATGGGTGCCATCATCGGCGGCCTCTATTCGATAGGCTGGTCCACGCAGGAGCTCGATTCGCTGGTCAGGAACCAGGATTGGATGGCACTGTTGAGCGACAAGATACCCCGACGCGACAAACTGCTCTCGGAGAAGGAGATAACCGACATGTACATCCTCTCCGTCCCGCTCTCGCTGGACAAGAAGTTCTCCATACCCTCCGGCGTGCTGGCCGGACAGAGCGTCCTCAACCTGCTCAACGAGATGACGCTCGGCTATCACGACGACGACCTCGATTTCGATTCGCTGCCCATCCCCTTCGCATGCGTGGCCTACGACATGGTGAAAGGCGAGGAGCAGGTCTACCGCCACGGCAACCTGCCGCTGGCCATCCGGGCGAGCATGTCCATTCCGGGGGCGTTCGCACCGGTCATACGCGACAGTATGGTGCTGGTGGACGGCGGTATATACAATAATTTTCCGGTAGACGTCGCCCGCGACATGGGAGCCGACATCATCATAGGCGTAGACCTCGCTGCAGGCCCTCACGACATGGAGGGACTCACCTCCATGATGGGACTCATCGACCAGATAACCACCTTCCTCGGCCGGGACGAATACACGAAGAACCTGCAGGACGTAGATCTTTACCTCAAACCCGACATCAAACCGTACAATTCGGGCAGTTTCAACCCCGAAGCGGTGGACAGTCTGCTGGTACGCGGCGAGCGGTGCGCACGGCAGAACTGGGATAAAATCGTGGCCCTGCAGGACAGCATCTACACCGGCAACACCTACATGATACGTAAGGAGCGCATCCTCGCCAGCGACACCGATTCCGTCCGGATAGGCAACATCGAATTCGTGGGGCTGACACGCAACGAGGAGACGTTCCTCCGCCCCTCTTTCGGCATTGACGAACAGACGGTGATAACGAAGGGGCATCTCAACGACGCCATCACGAAACTCAGAGGGTCGGGAGCCTTCTCCTATGTCACCTATACGCTCGAAAGCAGACCCCCCTATACGCTCACCGTCTCCGTGGACGAGAAACAGGAGGCGATGATAAACGTAGGCTTCCGGTTCGACACGGAGGAGATGGCGAGCATCCTTCTCAACACCACCCTTACCCTGCGCGGACTGCAGGGGCCACGGCTCGGTCTGACTGTCAGACTCAACGAAAATCCCTACATCAAGCTCGATTTCCGCTCCAGCAATATCCTGATGGGCCGGCTCAGCCTGTCGTACATGTACAAAAGCAACAACTACCGGCTCTACCGCAACGGCAGGGGCATCAACAACATCACCTTCGGCCAAAACCGCGTCGAACTCTTCTTCTCACCCGCCAACCCCATCGTCTTCAATCCCAAGGTAGGAGTCAGCTACGAACATTTCAACTACAACTCGTTCCTTTTCGCCTCGGACGACGACCGCATCGCCGTGAAACCCGAAGGGTTCGTCAATTATTACCTGACGGGCAACCTCGAAACGCTGAACGACCACTACTTTCCCACGCGGGGCGTATCGGTCTACGCAAAAGCGGCTCTCCATACCGACAACGGCTACGGTTACAACAAAGGAACGCCGTTCGCATCCGTATCGTACAGTTTCCGCTGGGCGCTGTCGGCCACCGACCGTCTGACGTTCATCCCCTCGCTGTACGGGCGCACGCTCATCGGCAACGAAGTGGCCTACTCCTACTACAACTACATAGGCGGAGAGGTGGCCGGCCGCTACATGGAACAGCAGATTCCCTTCGTCGGCATCAACCACATGGAAACGGCCAACCGGTCGGTACTCACGGTGAACCTCGAAGCCCGCATGCGGCTCTTCGCACGCCACTATATATCCCTGAAAGGGGCATACGGCATACAGAACGAGAACTTTTTCAAGATGTTCACCGAAAGCCGCAACCTGTTCGGAATAGGGCTGAAATACGCCTATAACTCACCCATCGGCCCCATCTCGATTCTCTTCGACGTCTCCAACATCGACAAATCGCTCGGCGTCTATTTCAGTCTGGGGAAAACCTTCTGACGGCAGCCGCCTGCGGCCGCTAACCCGGATAAAAGACCTTCATTTGCGGGTACAAGATATATGTCGTACCTTTGGGCGCCGTGGGTAAAGAGAGGATAAAATACATAGCGGCGCTGCTGCTGTCGCTGACGGTGTGGTATCAATGCTGTACCACCCTCTTCAGCCATACCCATACGATAGGCAGTTACCGCATCACCCACTCGCATCCCTACACGGGCACTTCCGACAATCCATGCCATTCGCACACGGCGGCCCAATTTCTGACCATCGCCCTGCTGTCGGCTTTCACGGCACTCGCCGCCATGCTGGCCGGAGCGGCGGCCGCCGCTCCGGAAACGGGCAGGCTGCTACGCCACCTCCTTCCCTGCGGCACCACGGCCCCGCATACTCGGGCGGTATCGCTCCGAGGCCCTCCGGTATCGGCCTGACTTCCGAACCTTTCCTCATCAAGATTCTCCGTTCCGCATGGCCCCATGCAGAGCGGACTACCGATACCATATATAAACGAAACACATAATTCATGAAAAAGATATTTCCCGGACTGCTTCTCTCCCTCCTCTTCCCGGCCATGCTCGCCGCGGAAAACACCGAAGAAAGTCCCCGCAAACCGCTCAGCGACGCCAATATTACAGGACACGTACAGGACGCCGCCACCGGCGAACACCTTCCCTATATCACCGTCGTCGTCAAAGGCACCACCATCGGGACGGCGACCGACGGAACGGGACACTATTTTCTGAAGAACCTGCCCGCAGGCGAATTTGTCCTCGAAGCATCGATGCTCGGCTACGGGACTGTAGAGAAGAGGGTTACGACCACGAGCGGCAAGACCATCGAGGTCAACTTCGTACTAACGGAGGACTCCGAACGCATGGATGAAATCGTGGTCACGGCCAACCGGAACGAAACCAACAAAAAAGAGAGCTCCACCATCGTGAACATCACATCGGGCAAGCTCTTCTCGGCCGTCGGTTCCTCGACACTCTCCGAATCCATGAACTTTACGCCGGGCCTCCGCATAGAGAACAACTGCGGCAACTGCGCCGTCACGCAGCTCCGCATCAACGGACTCGAAGGCCACTATTCACAGATACTGCTCGACAGCCGCCCGATATTCAGTTCGCTGGCCACGGTCTACGGCCTCGACCAGCTTCCCGTCTCCATGATAGAGCGGGTGGAGGTGGTACGCGGGGGCGGCTCGGCCCTCTACGGAGCCAACGCCATCGGCGGCGTCGTAAACATCATCACCAAGGAGCCCCTCTACAACACCCTGAACGTCTCCAACATCACGAATGTCTTCGGCAACGGCAAACTCGACATCAACACTTCCATCGGAGGCGCATTCGTCTCCGACGACCACAAAGCCGGCATGTATATCTTCGGCATGGTGAAGGAACGCTCGCCTTACGACCATAACGGCGACAACTTTTCGGACGTTCCCGGCATCAAGTCGGAAACGGTAGGCTTCCGGGGTTATTACCGCACCGGCCTCCGCTCCAAACTCACAGCCGAATACCACCACATCCACGAGTTCAGACGAGGAGGCGAAATGGTCGGAGAGGACGGCCAGGAGATGTTCGACCGGCCTCCGCACGAGGCGGTCATCGCCGAACAGCTCAACAATACGATAGACGGCGGAGGCCTGCGATTCGACATCTTCTCGCCCGACACGCGCCACAAAGGGGCCCTTTATACCTCCGCCCAGAATATCGCCCGCCAGACCTATTTCGGAACAGAGAGGCAGCTCGACTCCTACGGAGCCACCCACGACCGGACGTTCGTCGCGGGCGGACAGTACACCTACGACATGGACCGCCTGCTTTTCATGCCCGCCCAACTGACCGCAGGTGTGGAGTACAACTACAACCACCTCACCGACCGGTACCTCGGTCTGGGCAGGGAGATGGACCAGGTGACGCACATCGTCGGGGGCTTCCTCCAGAACGAGTGGCGCACGGAGAAGTTCAGCCTGCTCATCGGCGGACGGCTCGACAAACACAACCTGATGGACAAGGCGGTATTCAGTCCGCGGGCCAACATCCGGTACAGTCCTACCGAATCGGTAGGGCTGCGTGCCAGCTATTCGAGCGGCTTCCGCGCACCGCAGGCCTACGACGAAGACCTGCACGTGGATGCCGTGGGAGGTGCCCTCAAACTGATTGTCCTCGCACCGGGCCTGAAACCGGAGTATTCCAACAGTTTCAGCCTGTCGGCCGACCTCTACCACAACTTCGGACGGGTACAGACCAACCTGCTCATCGAAGGATTCTATACCAAACTCGACGACGTCTTCACCCTCGTCCAGATAGGCGAGGATGCGGACGGCAACTTCATCATGGAGCGCCGCAACGCTTCGGGAGCTACCGTCAAGGGATTCAATTTCGAGGGCAAGATAGGGATACCCAATCTGTTCGAGCTCCAATTGGGATACACCCTGCAGAGCAGCCTGTACGACCGGCCCTTCGAGTGGGCCGAAAACTCCGACCTGCCCGCACAGCGCAAAATGTTCCGTACCCCGGACAGCTACGGTTACTTCACCTCCACCTGGAACATCGCCCCCCGGTTCCGCGCTTCGCTGTTCGGAACCTATACGGGCACCATGCTCGTCCAACACACGTTCTACAACGCCCAAACCGACAGCATGCAGGATGCGGAGACGCTGACGCCCGATTTTTTCGACATGGGCCTCAAACTCGCCTACACTTTCCGGCTCTCGACGAGCGTGAACCTCGAACTGAGTGCGGGCGTCAAAAACATCTTCAACAGCTACCAGAAAGACCTCGACTTTGGGCCGCTGAAAGATGCAGGCTACGTCTACGGCCCCGCGCTACCCCGCATGTTCTTCGCAGGACTCAAACTGACCATGTAAAAAAGATAAGGAAAGACTGTACGAATGAAACGGACATCCGGCATCATCCTCTCCCTCCTGCTCTTCCTCTCCCTGTCCCTGCCGGCACAGGAGAGGGACCGGACCGAATTGGAACAGGCACTCCGCACCCTCGTCGAAAGGAAGCGGGCGGAGACAGGCATCGCCGTCATCCTGAACGGAACGGATACCGTCACGGTAAACGACGCCGGGCGGTATCCCATGATGAGCGTCTTCAAATTCCACCAGGCACTCGCGGTGGCAGACTTCCTCGACCGGAACGGCCTGCCGCTCTCCACGCCCCTGCCGATTCGGGAAAGCGACCTGCTGCCCGACACCTATAGTCCGCTACGGGATGCATACCCGCAGGGCGGCATCGAGATGAGTATCGGGGAGCTGCTCGTCTACACGCTGCAACTGAGCGACAACAACGCCTGCGACCTCCTTTTCAGATACATCGGCGGTCCGACTGCCGCCGACCGGTATATTCGTACACTGGGAATCGAGGGATTCGCCGTCGAAGCGACGGAAGAGGAGATGCACCGCGACCTGACAGCCTGTTACCGAAACTGGAGCCATCCGCTCGATGCGGCACGGCTGCTGGAGATGCTGATTACCCGCCCCCTGTTCCGGGACGCCTCCCTGCAGGAGTTCATCATCCGAACCATGACGGGATGCAATACGGGACCGGAACGGCTGCCGAAACCGCTGGCCGCCACGGGAGCGGTTATCGGCCACAAGACCGGCAGCGGCGACCGGAACAGCACCGGAGCCCTCATCGGAACGAATGACATCGGATTCGTACAGTTGCCCGACGGCCAGCACTACACGATTGCGGTATTCGTCAAGGATTCGCAGGAGAGTCTGCAGGAGACCGAACGGATAATCGCAGAGGCATCCGACATCGTCTATCGATACATGGAACGGCAGGAATAATCTCACGTCCGCACTGCCGCTCTTTTCACGCACGGGAGGCAACGGTCTCCGGACAGCATAAGTATCACGCCGACCGGTACCGCTTCAACAACCGCTGCCGGAGTCCCTCCGGCAGCCATCGGAAACCAGTCTATTCCCGGATGCCCATACCACAACGAACCGGGGCGGCGCACATGCGCCGCCCCGGTCATTCGGCCGATACCGGAGCTTACATGACTATCGCACCGAGCAGACTGCGGAGCAGGAAGACGGCTGCCACCGTAAGGATGGAGTAGAGTTCGGGGAAAGCGGCGAGGATAAGCGTATTACCCATCACGTTGTGCCCGTTACCGATGGCCGCTATACCGTTGGCGCATATCTGCCCCTGACGTACGGAGCTCAGCAGGCAGACCAGGCCGACCAGCAGCCCCATACCCAGGATGGCGGCGGCCTGCAACACGGTGATACCCGGTGTCAGGTAGTTTTTCACGAGGAAGAAGCAGACGAAACCGTACAGACCCTGCGTACCGGGAAGCGCGGTAAGTATCATGTAACTGCCGAACGCCCCCTTGTTCTTCTTCATCGCCCCGATGGCGGCGTTCGCCGGATAGGAAACGCCGAAAGAACTTCCGATACCCGACAAGGCCACCATGAGCGCTATGCCGATGTAAGCAACATAAATTGGTTCCATAATGTTTTTGTTTTTAGTTTGATAATTATTTCGTTACAATTATTTTTCTGCTTTTCTGAGCGGAGAGAACTCCCGCTGCGTACTTTCAAAACCGGCGTTCTTGTAGAACTCCACGAAGGTCAGACGCATCGGATGTACGAAAGCACCGAGCGCTGACATGAAGAGATTGATGCTGTGCCCGAAGAGCAGGATGATGATGGCCACTATCTGGCTCACGACCACGGGCATGTCGGCCGTAAGACCGAATGCGAGGTCATTGAAGACCAGTGCGAGCGTACCGCCCGACAGGCAGAGTGCGAAGAGCCGGATATAACTCAGCACATCGCCCAGCAAGCCCGTGACGTTGTTGTAGGTATTCCAGAGTCCGCTGCCGAAATTGACCAGCGGGTTCTTCTCCGGATTGTGGAGAAACAGCATCAGCACCGCACCGACGCCCATCACGATATAATAGACCGGGGAAGGCAATACGATTCCCACTCCCGGCAGGAACATCATGCCGAGCCCGCCGACGAGTATCATGAGCCATCCGAGCGTTCCGAGCGAATATTTGAATCCGAAGCGGCGCGACACATTGACGATGTTGAGCACCAGCGCGAAAATTATCTGCACGAGACCGAGCCCCAGCGACAGCGTAAAGAGCATGTCCGTATCGAAAAACTTCTCGCGTATGCCGGCGAACATCTTCACACCGGCAAGCTGTACCCCGAAAAACGAACCGGCCAGAAACCCGAAAAGCACCGAAGCGAGACCGCAAAGCAGCGTCAGGTTGGCTATCTGTTTCATGGCAGTCGTCTTTTTCCTGCGCAGGAAGAACGAAGCCAGCACGAGAATCAGTCCGTAACCGGCATCGCCGAGGCAGAACCCGAAAAATATCATATAGAAAGGTCCGAAAAAAGCGGTCAGGTCCATCGTTCCGTATTTCGGAAGCGCATAGAACTGTCCGATGACCTCGAACGGATTGACGAACCGGTTGTTTTTCAGAACGACGGGAGTATCGTCCTGCGGCGTAGGCTTCTCCTTGAAATAGACGACATCCGGATATTCCTCCAACAGCTCGTCCACCCGCGCCGAAGTCTCCTGCGTGGCCCAGCCCTCCATGATAACGAGCCGGTTCTCCACTTCGCGGCGGCCGCTGCCCGCCGCACGACTGAAATCGAGCCGTTCACGGAGCCGTTCGCCATGTGCCTCGATGGCATCGCGCGAAGCATACGCACGGGCCATTACCGCTTGCAGCTCATCCATCTGCGCCTCCATGGCCGCTATCTCCCGGCGTTTTCCGGCAGCGGTCGTTTCCGGTGCCTTCTGTTCCTGTGCATCGAACGGAATCTCTCCGCCGTCGGGTGCGACGACCACGAAATAAGTGCGTCCCTCCCGTTCGGCTACCGGTTCCACGATAATCGCATCGCCGGCCGCCCGCCGCACAGCCGCAAATTCGCTGTCATAAACAGAGAAAAAGCGCAGCACCACTCCATCCTCCGCAAGTTTTTTCACCGCTTCCGGCGAAAAGTCGCCCCAAACGGCCAACTCGTCCGCCTCCCTGCGTGCCTTCTCCAGCCGCCCCTTCAACTCCTCGATGGCAGCCGAAGCCTGCAGGTATTGCCTGAAAGCCTCCTCCCCGTCGCTGAAAGGCTCGCCCGGCTCAAATCCCTCCTCTTTGGCGAGTTCGGCGAAACAGCTCTTCGCCGCACGGTGCTGTTCGAGTTCGGCCAGCATTGCCCGCTCCTCGCCGTTCGCTTCCCAGCCCGTGGTCGTTATATCGACCAGACCGAGCTCCTGCAGCGCCGCGAGAAACTCCTTTTGCCTCTCATGATAGAGCACAAAAGTATATTTGCTCATCTTCACTATCATACGGCTTCCGGTTCCTGTTGTTCGTGTTTGCTCTTCACTATCTTCTGTGCGCTCTTGGAGAGGTTCTCCTCATCCTCCAGAAAGCGCCTTATCTTGAGAATGGCGGCTTCATAACCCGGTATCTGCACCTTTTCGTACAGGTTTACCTTCTGGGTGGTCTTCTTGCGGGCATGGTCGAGCACCTCCATACGGCGCATATAGACCTCGGACTCGATACCCGCCTGCGCAACCTCCTTGAGCAGGGCGATGCCGTCGGCATACCACACCGGACTGCTGAACAGGTCGTAATCCTTCTCCTCGAAATCGACCGCGCCGAGAACCGGCACATTCACGCCGGCTATCTTCGACATGCGCAGGTCCACCCCCTTCACCGTCAGCAGACCGGGGTCGAATTCGCCCCAGAGCGCCGACATGTATTCATACCGGCCGAGCAGCGCCTCCATGCGCTCCTGCGCACCGGCAGCCGCATCGCGCGCCTTCTTCACCTCCAGCCGCAGCGCCGACTCCTTGCTTTTAATGGTCGGAAGGGCACGCTGGCGCATCTGGAGCTTCTTGCGCATCTCGCCGAGCGACGTCTTGTTATATTGAAATTTAATTGCCATAGTTCTTCTCTTTTTCCCATTGCGTACGGCGCCAGCGTTCCACGGCGCCCAGCAGCAACGTACTTCCGCCCAGCAGACATACCGCAGCGGCACACCACATCCACACCGAAGCGTCCCAAAGCGTACCATTCACCCCTTTGACAAGAACGACCACCGCCAGCAGCTTGATACCCTGCCACAAACCGTATCTCCACGGCGGCATCGCCGTCTCCGCCGGCCGTACCGCATACCGACGCTCCCTGAGGTCGATACCGCCGACAAGCAGGGTACCGCCCCCTGCAACGAACACCCCTATCAGCAGGAGCAGCACGAGGTCGTGTCTATCGTATTCGGACAGCAACATGACCGTCACGACAATGAGTACCCAATATGCCGTACTCACCATCAAACCGTACCACCAACTGTCTCCGCTTCTTTTCATATATCCGATTCCGTAACCGGTTCCTAACGGCCGTCTCGCGCCTGTTTCTCTTCTCCACCCTGTCGGTTACGCTCCTTCCGCCTTTCGAGGATGCCGAAAATCAGCGTTCCCGCCGCAAGCGTCACCACCCAAACCGCTATCGCAGGCATCCATCGTCCCTTTTCGGGAAATCCTCCTGCGACCAGCATCGGCACATGCACAAGCACCAGCATGACGACACTCGTCAACAAACCGTACAACCAGCAATTCATGCGCCCCGCCATATTCCGTTCAGGCTGTCCGGGGCCAATACTTCTCGGTCAGCGCCTCCTTGATGGCGACCTCGCTCTTGGTAAAATATTTCGCGAAGAGCCGCCATGCCGTATCGAGCATCTCGGTAATTTCAATATTGACGTCGATGGCCAGCAGCTTTTCGGAATACTCCTTGGCGAACTTCAGCGTCCGTTCGTCGTAATCGGAGAGGTCGAAGCCGTTCTCCAGCTTGGTCTTGGCGTTGGCCGCATCGGAATAGAGCCGCACCGCGGCATTCATCACCTGCGGATGGTCCTCGCGGGTCTTCTTCCCTATCACAAGCTGTTTCAGACGTGAAAGGCTTCGGAAAGGGTCTACGATAACCTTGCCCGTATCGCTGTCCTTACGCAGGAAGAGCTGTCCCTCGGTGATATACCCCGTATTGTCGGGCACGGCATTGGTAATATCGCCGCCCGAAAGGGTGGTCACGGCAATGATGGTTATCGAACCGCCGTTGGGAAGCTGCACGGCCTTCTCGTATATCTTCGCCAGGTCGGAATAGAGCGACCCCGGCATGGAGTCCTTCGAGGGTATCTGGTCCATACGGTTCGACACGATGGCCAGCGCATCGGCATACAGCGTCATGTCCGTCAGCAGCACGAGTACCTTTTCGCCCTTGTCCACGGCGAAATATTCGGCCGCAGTGAGCGCCATATCGGGCACCAGAAGCCGTTCCACAGGCGGGTTCTCGGTCGTGTTCACGAAACATACGATGCGGTCGAGCACCCCGGCATTCTCGAACAGATTCTTGAAATAGAGATAGTCGTCGTTGGTCATGCCCATACCGCCGAGGATGATTTTATCGGCCTGCGCACGCAGCGCCACATCGGCCATCACCTGGTTGTAGGGCTGGTCGGGGTCGGCGAAAAAAGGTATCTTCTGCCCGGAAACTATCGTATTGTTCAGGTCGATACCGGCGATACCGGTGGCGATGAGTTCCGAGGGCTGGATACGTTTGAAGGGGTTCACCGTCGGGCCGCCTATCTCCCGTGCCTCGCCCTCCACCGGCATGCCGCCGTCGAGCGGATTTCCGTAGGCATCGAAGAATCGGCCCGCCAGTTCGTCGCTCACCTTCAGCACCGGCGGCTCGCCGTGGAAAACCACCTCCGCATCGGTGGCGATACCCTCCGTTCCCTGAAATACCTGCAGCGTGATGTCGTCGCCCGAAATGCGCACCACCTGAGCCAGCTTGCCGCCGACGGTGGCCAGCTCGTCATTGCCGACGCCCTGCGCCCTGACCGTCACGGTGGCTTTGGTAATGTTGTCTATCTTGGTGTATATTTTCTGAAATGCTTTCGTTGTCATGACAGTGACGGATTTATTTGTTTGACTCCTTCGCGGCGACCATCTCGTCGATTCGCGCACGGTATTCGGCGAACTTGTCGCTCTCCCATTCGGAATAGTTGAGCTGTTTGAAAAGGTTGATGAGCGATTTGTAGAACTCGACGCAGCTCTGGAAATCGTCGAAACCGAATTTGCGGTCGCAGATGTCGAGTACGAGATTGTACATGTACCGCTGTCTGTCGAGCGGCGTATTGGCATCCACCGCATCGAAAGCATCCTGCTGCAATATCACGAAATCTATCAGCTCGCTCTTCCAGAAGCGGTCGTGGTACTCCACCGGCACACCGTCGTCGCCGAGAATGTCAATCTGCTCGGAGGCCTCCTTGCCGCGCTGGACGATGGTCTTGCCTCTGTTCACGAGGTCCACCCATCCCGGTTCCACCCGTTCATCGAGGTATTCGATTATCTCCGGATATTCGAGGTATTTGGAGTAGCTGTCCAGCGGGTCGATGGCCGGATAGCGCTTGCTGTCGGCACGCTGCTGCGAAAGGGCGTAAAAACAGCGGGCCGCCTTTTGGGTGGCCTCCGTCACCGGCTCCTTCAGGTTACCGCCCGCCGGCGACACCGTACCGAGGAAAGTCACCGAACCCGTCGCACCGTTGCGCAGGTGCACCAGTCCGGCACGGGCGTAAAAATTGGATATGACGGCCGAGAGGTCCATCGGAAAGGCGTCCTGTCCCGGAAGCTCTTCCAGACGGTTGCTCATCTCGCGCAGCGCCTGCGCCCAGCGCGAGGTGGAGTCGGCGAGAATCAGCACCTTCAGCCCCATGGCCCGGTAATACTCCCCGATGGTCATTCCCGTATAGACGGACGCCTCGCGCGAGGCGACGGGCATGTTGGAGGTGTTGCAGATGATAGTCGTCCGCTCCATCAGCTTGTGTCCCGTATGGGGGTCGTCCAGATGGGGGAACTCCGCGAAGATTTCCACCACCTCGTTGGCGCGCTCCCCGCAGGCAATCATGATGATGATGTCGGCCTCGGCCTGCTTGGCGATAGCGTGCTGCAACACCGTCTTACCCGCACCGAAAGGCCCGGGAATGAATCCCGTACCGCCGTCGGCTATCGGATTGAAAGTATCTATCGGCCGGACACCGGTTTCGAGTATGCGCGAAGGACGCGGCTTGGACACATACGCCTTGATGGGACGCTTCACCGGCCACTTCTGCACCATCGTCACCGGATGTTCCCCGCCCTGCGCATCTTCGAGCACGGCCACAGTATGGTTGATATTATACTCTCCTGCTCCGGCCACGCTGCGGACGGTATAGCTACCCTCGAACGCGAAAGGCACCATTATCTTGTGCATTATCCACTGCTCCTTCACCTCGCCGAGCCAGTCGCCTGCCTCTACCCGGTCGCCCGGTTTGGCCAGCGGACGGAACTCCCAGAGTGTCTCCTCGTTCAGCGGCGAGGTACGCTGCCCGCGCCGGATGAACAGACCGTCCATATCGGCCAGGTCGTTCTGCAGACCGTCGTAATTCTTCGAGAGGATGCCCGGTCCGAGCGTGGCTTCGAGCATGTGCCCCTCGAACTCCACCTCGGCCCCCATCCGCAGGCCGCGGGTACTGTCGAACACCTGTATATAGGCATCGTCGCCGACGACCTTGATGACTTCGGCCATCATTCTCACCTCGCCGAGCTTCACGGTGGCTATCTCGTTCTGTGCCACCGGCCCCTCCGTCTTCACGATAACGATGTTGGAAATGATGCCGGTTACTTTACCTTTCGTTTTCATATCTGTCTCTTTGTTTTTGTCGGTTTACATGTCGGGCAGCGTTCCGGACGCCGTCAGACCCTCCACGAGTCTGCCGAGCATCTCCCGTCCGCGCTGCGGGTCGAGCGCCGCCCACCGGTGGATGATATTCACCTTGACCAGATAGCCGAGGATGAAATCCAAATCGAAATAGTTCGTCAGGGTGAGTTCGTCGGCCATTTCCCAACGGATGGCATCCATCCGGTTCTCCTTCTCCACCAGATTGCTGTCGTCGGCCACGGCAAGCATCACGCGGTCCACATAAGCGACTTCTCCCTTGATTCCGAAATCGGCTGCGGAGCTGCGTGCGAGCGCACTCTCTATATCGCCCGTACCCACGATGACCTCCGCCACGGGAATCCCGCGACGCCGTGCGGCGAATGCGGCCGCTATGTTACGCAGTGTCCGGTCGAACTCCGCCCACCTCCTCATGAACTTCGACGACGACCGGGCGCACGCGGCATAATAGGCAGCGAACAGATTCCGTTCGAGAGACTTCTCCATATCCACCTCCTCGCTGACGTCCGTACCTTCCCCCTCCTTGTCGGCCGCATTGAAAGCGGTTATCACCCGGCCGAGGAAAAGGGGAAGCCGCGACGGGGAGACGAGCTCCTCCTGCAGCTCCTCGCGCGAAAGATTGCCCAACGCCGAGAAGTGCTCCCTACCGGCCCGGAGGCTGACGATATTCTCTATATCGTAATACGTATAGAACAGCTCCACCGTCCTGCGGTCACGCGCAGAGAGCTCCTCCTTTATCTCCGCGATGATGGCCGGGGCATCGAAACCCTTCTTCTCTGCATCGAGCGAATACTCCCTGAGCCCTGCGATGAGACAATAGTAATCTTTCCGAAACATATCGACCTATTTTTCGGCGTACAGCATTTTCGCCACCCGCTCCTTCAGAAATTCAGACAGCAGCGCCTCGAAATCGGCTTCGGAAAAGCTGATATAATATCCGCCGTTTTTTTCGCCTATCCGGAATCCGCTGCGGACACTGTCGGAATAACCGACCTCCACCCCCTGCGCCAGCAGGCTCTTGGCCGCGGCCTCGAACTCCTTGCCGAACCGCTCCTGCCACTCGGCCGGAAGCAGCGCCGAGAGCGTCACCTTTCCCGCCGAATCGGCGCGCCAGCCCGCCGCGACGGCGAGCAGCATCTCCCGCACGAATGCGGGGTCCACCGCCGCCTCATGCACCGGTCCGGAGAGGGTTTTGGCGATTATCATCTCCGAAATGTGCTCCTTGAGCGCACCGACGGCCTGACGCCCGGCCAAGGTCACTTCCGTCATGGTATTTCTGCGAAGCTCCTCCGCCTTGCGGCGGGCCTCCTCCACGACGGCGGCTGCCTTCTCCTCGGCCTCCCTTACGATAGCGTCGGCCTTCGCCTGCGCATCCGCTACGAGTCTCTCCGCATCGCTGCGCCCTTTGGCAAGCCCCTCCTCATAGAGCTTGTTGGTCAGTTCCTGAAGTTTGTTTTCCATGCTGTATATGTTTTATTATTCCTTGCACTGCACTCCTCATCCGCTACCGCGGATACCGGGGTAACGCCCGTCCTGCAAAAATAGTATCCGCCGGCGCACCCTTTCTGTCCTGTTCGGCCACGTTTTTGTCCGAAACATCACTCCTGATGGCCGGGACGAAGCAGGTCGGTCACCACTTTTACCGGAGTAAAGGTCGTCGCGGGAACCTCTACGAACAGGGTGTTCCAATCCGACATGGCACCGTTCCACAATCCAGGCAGCTCCATCGCCTTCAGCGGCTTTCCGTCCTTGGACTTTTCGGAGATGAATCCGGTCGAACGGTCCACATAGCGTGTCAGGTCGTATTTGCGCCCCCTTGGGCCGCGCACGCCGCACACGATATCCACCGGATTGAAATGGGTGGCGCCGCCCATGACCGCTTCCCTCCGTTCAGGCGCTATCTGCGACGACTCGGCTATCTGCAGCGATACGAGCCCGTCGGCACTGCGTGCAAAGAACGGGCCTCCGCCCGGTTCCCCCTCGTTGCGCACCATGCCGCACACCCGTACCGGCCGGTCGAGCACCCGGCACAGAAACGCGGCCCGGTCGGCCGCCGCACGCGCCCCGAATCCTTCGGGCAGTTCCACATGCAGGATATCGCGCACGAAAGCCTCCGCCGCATCGACGCCTTCGGCGGCAGGCGTCTCCTCTTCCAGCATTCTCAGGTAGCCGTGAATCTTCTCCTGCACTTCGAGGAGCAGCCCGGCCAGCGCCTTCTTGTAAACCACCGTATCGCCCCGACGGGAATCGGTGGTCACATTGTCTATATTCTTGATGAAAACGAGGTCGGCATCCATCTCGTTCAGGTTCTCAATCAACGCTCCGTGACCGGCCGGACGGAACAGAAGCGAACCGTCGCCGTTCCGGAAAGGCGTATTGTCCGGATTCACGGCTATCGTATCGGTCGAGCTTTTCTGTACCGACACGGTGACATCGTACTCCACACCGAACCGCTCGCCGTACTTCGGAAGCGCGGCATCGAACACTCTGCCGAAATCGCCGGCATGTTCGGGCGATACGGTAAAATGCACCGCCACCCGGCCCCCGCACGCCGCATACTGCGCCCCCTCGGTCAGGTGCTCTTCCAAAGCCGTGCGCACTTCGGCGGGATAGCGGTGGAAAAGTATCAGCGCCTTGGGCATGTTTCCGTACCCGAGTCCGCCGGGCCCTACGATACCGCGGACGACATCCTCCGGCGAAGCTCCGGGGGGCAGAAGCCGCCGCAAACGGTCGTAAAACGCGAATCGCTCCAGCGCACCGAGTACCTCGGCAGTCACCCGGTTCTCCTCCCCGGAGGAGAGATACCCGAACAGCTCCCGGAACATCCTCGTCGCCGCACCCGAAGCAGGCACGAACTTCACCACGCGGCATACGCCGCAGGCCCTGTCGTAACGACGCCCCAAAGTAGCCAGCCGGCTGTCGTCGAGACGGAGAATACCGTCGCCCACGGAGGCGGGACGCACCACATCAAGATACGGAAATCCCTCTCTAAAACCGACAAGCTGCGCTTCCACCGCTTCCGGGTCGATACCGTGAGCCTTCACGCACTCCCAATCGCGTCTATCCAGCATATTCCATCTTGTTAAATCCAACAATCTTCAAAGATAACAATTATTTTGATTATCGTATAACGCAAGGGATTTAAAAATATGCGAAAAAACGAACAACCTTGTTCTCCGCCTCTTTCGGCAGTGCCTCCGGAGAGCCTTCTCGGAGCCGCCCAAATTACCGGAGACAGGGGACAAATCCGGAAATTTTGGGTAAATTTGCGCCGTTATGACAAGGGAAATCCTGCATGCCGACCTGTTGGGACGGAACAGTTTCGGCGTCGCCGCCACCGCCGACCGCATCGTGGAGTTCAGCGATGCAGCCTCGTTGCGCGACTACCTCGCTGCACACGAAGACATCCGGCAGGGAAAGCTCGGTGTTTTGGGCGGAGGCAACAACATCCTCTTTACGGAGGATTTTCACGGAACGCTGCTGCACCCCGCAGGCGAAGGTTTCTCGGTCACGGGCTCCTCGGGCAACAGCGTCTCGGTACGGGCAGAAGCGGGACTCGACTGGGAGAAGTTCGTGGAACGGTGCATCGGCCTCGGTCTGTGGGGGACGGAAAACCTGACGGCGATACCGGGAACGGTCGGCGCCGCTCCGGTACAGAACATCGGAGCCTACGGAGCCGAAGCGAAGGATATCGTCGAATCCGTCGAGACCCTCGACCTGGCCACGCTTAAGGAGGTCTCCATCGCAGGATGCCACTGCGGTTTCGGTTACCGCGACAGCATTTTCAAGGGGGTACTGAAAGGCCGGGCGGTCATTACGGCCGTCACTTTCCGGCTCTCGCGCACCCCGCGCCCCAACCTCGGCTACGACGCACTCGCACGCGAAGTGGAGGATGCTGGCGGGGCGACACTGGAGAACATACGGACGGCCGTCCGGCGGATACGCGGCGAGAAACTGCCCGACCCGGCCGTCACGGGCAACGCGGGCAGCTTCTTCAAGAACCCGGTAGTGGACGGCGAACTGGCCGAAAGAATAAAACGGAAATATCCCGACATGCCCTCCTATCCGGTGCCGGAGGGGGTGAAGATACCGGCCGGCTGGCTAATAGAAAAGACCGGCTGGAAAGGAGCCTCGCTGGGCCGGGCAGGCGTTTACGGCAAACAGGCGCTCATCCTCGTGAATTTGGGCGGAGCAACGGGCAACGAGGTCACGGCGCTGGCCCGACGGATAACCGACGACGTGGAGACCCGGTTCGGTATCCGAATAGCGACCGAAGTGAACATATGGTGACGGAAGCGGACGGAACGGAAACACAGTGTCCCCGCAACGACAGAAACGAAGCCGGCGGACGGAAGAGACGCCGCAATCATACGGAACTATGCTCGAAGAGAAATTTCAAAGGTATATCAGAGAACACGCGCTGGTGGAACCGGACGACAGGATACTGCTCACCGTCAGCGGAGGCGTGGATTCGATGGTCATGATGGACCTTTTCGTGTCGGCCGGCTACAAGGTCGGTGTCGCGCACTGCAACTTCCAGTTGCGCGGAGAGGAGTCGGACGAGGACGAAACGCTCGTACAGATGCGTGCCGCAGGGTATGGTCTCCCCTTCTTCAACCGCCGGTTCGACACGCAGGGCGAAATGGAAGCCACCGGAGAATCGGTACAGATAGCCGCCCGGAGGCTGCGCTATGAATGGTTCCGCGAACTGAGCGCCGAGCACGGCTACGACGCCATCGCCATCGCCCACCATGCCGACGACTCCATCGAAACGTTCTTCATCAACCTGATGCGGGGCACGGGGCTCAAGGGGCTCACCGGCATCCACAGGGTAAACGGGAAAATCATCCGCCCGCTGCTCTTCGCCTCCCGCCGGGAGATACTCGACTACGCCACGGCCCACGGCATCCCCTTCCGGGAGGACTCCTCGAACCGCTCGACGAAGTACATGCGCAACAAGATACGGCTCGGCATCGTCCCGATACTGCGCACCATCAATCCGAACTTCACCGAACTCATGGGGGCCAACATCAGCAGGCTGACCGATGCCCAGCTCTTCATCGACCGCTGCATCGAAACAATCATGCAGCAGGCGGTGACGACTGCGGACGGAATCGTCACCATCGACCCCGCAGCGATAGACCCGCGAATGCCGCTCAACTACGTGATATATGAAATCATGAGTTCCGGATACGGTTTCAAGGGCGACGTCGTGGACGGACTGATGGAGGCGCTCCAGCGCGGAGCCACCGGCCGGCGGTTCTATTCGAAGGATTACGCCGCCTACATCAACCGGGGACGGATAATCGTCGTCCCGGTCGCCGGAGAAGACCCCTGCGAAACGGAGCTCACCGCCACGGCACACAAGGTCTACTGCGGCAACAGCGTGATACTCGCCCGCCACACCGACATCGACAATATCGAGAGCCTCCGCCAGCCCGAAAACGTCGCACTGCTGGATGCCGACCTGCTCCAGTGGCCGCTGAAGCTGCGCAGATGGCACGAAGGCGACGCGTTCGTCCCCTTCGGAATGAACGGTCGCAAGAAAGTCAGCGATTTTCTGATAAACGAGAAGGTATCGCTGCCGGAGAAGAACCGGCAGTTCGTACTCGTGAGCGGAGACGACATCGTCTGGGTTGTCGGCCGGCGTATCGACGACCGCTACCGGGTATCGGACAGGACCGAGAACATCCTTCTGCTGAGAAGGGAAATCATATAGGCCGACACAGCGGCGGAAAGGGAAACCATGGCGAAAGGGAGCGGAAAGACGACATTCAAAGATACCGTAACGGCCTACGAAAGGCTCCGGCGGGAGATTGCCGCCGGCAGGTACGCTCCGGTCTATCTGCTCATGGGCGAGGAGGGATACTTCATCGACCGCATCGCCGACCAACTGGCCGGCACGGTACTCACCGAGGCCGAACGGGACTTCAACCAAATCGTGGTCTACGGGAAAGATACCGACGAGGGAACCATCATCAACTACGCACGGCAAATGCCCATGATGGGCCGCTACGAAGTGGTCATCGTCAAGGAGGCGCAGTCGCTCCGCAAACCCGAACAGCTCTCGCTCTACACGGCTGCCCCCTCGCCCTCCACCATCCTCGTCGTCTGCTACAAGGGCAAGAGCCTCGACAAGCGCACGCAGCTCTACAAGCACATCGTGCAAAAGGGCGAAGTACTCGAATCGGTACGTCCGCGCGACTACGAAATCACGGCCTGGCTGGGCGACTTCGTCCAATCGAAGGGGTGCACGATAGAGCCCAAGGCGCTGGGAATGCTTACCGACCATCTCGGCACGGACATCTCCCGCATCTCCAACGAACTTGCCAAGCTGCTTACCTTCCTGCCCGAAGGAACGAAACGAATCACCGCGCAGCACATCGAGGACAACATAGGTATCAGCAAGGATTTCAACAACTTCGAATTGACGAAAGCTATTTCGGAGAAAAACATGGCCCGCGCCATGCTCATTGCCGACCACTTCCGGCGCAACCCGAAGGACAATCCGCTGACGGTGACACTGAGCGCCCTGTTCACCCATTTCCAGCGCATCTTCATCGTCAATTACAAACGGTGGGAGATTCGTCACAAAAACGTTCCGGCCCCTTCGGACGCCGAACTGAGCGCCCTGCTGAAACTGCCCAACCCCTTCTTCCTCAATGAATACAAACAGGCGGCCAACCTCTACCCCAACCGTAAGGTATTCAATATCCTCGGCCTGCTACGCGAATACGACATGCGAAGCAAAGGCATCGGAGGCGGCCCGCAGGACGACGGAGAACTGCTGCGGGAACTGCTGCTCAAAATCTTCATGACATGACCCCGCCGCAGCACATCTACCTCAACGGTGTCCTGCTCGACGGAAGACAGGAAACGCTCTCCGCACAGAGACTCTTACAAGACAACTACGTCCATGCCGCGGTGAACACTTCCGCCCACAGTCCGCTCTATCTGGAGAAGCACCTCGCATACGCCGCCGAATCCTACCGCAAACTCTACGGCACCGTGCCGCAGTTCGATACAATGCAACTGCGCGAAGGAATAGCGGCCCTGCTGGATGCCGACCGCATGCCCCGGCTGGGCAACATCGTCCGCATCTACCTGCTGCCTTCGCAGCGGAGCGGCGATGCCGTGCCCGACCTGCTGGCAATGGCCGACCACTCCACCATATACCGCGGTTACGAGCTCATCAGCATCCGCCCCAAAGCGATACTAACCAACTACGAGATTCCCTTCTGCGGCCATCGTACCGCCGTATCGCTTACGACCTCACGCTACATGCAGGCGTTCGCGGAGCATACCGGCTGCCATGTAGCCCTGCACTGCAACCGGGCCGAACGCCTCATATCGTGCGGCGAATACCCGGTTTTCCTTGCCCGCGACGGCGCCCTCTTCACCCCGCCGGCAGAGACGTTTCCCGCCTGCACCGAACGCGACCTGATGTTCCGGGCCTGCTCCCTGGCGGGCATCCCCATCACGGAACGCAACATCGCCGCCTCGGAAATCCCCGGCGCCGACGAACTGATGGTCTTCAACCATACGGGGCTCCAAAGCCTCCTCTCGCTGGGAAATTACTACTTCTACAACCTGCTCGCCCTGCGCATCGAAAAGGTGCTCCGTACCGTTACGGAAGAGGGGCTGCAAGCCTGACGCCCGCTCCCGCCCCGACGCGTAGTTCCGGTCCCCGTCCGGATACCGGAATATCGCACACCGAAAAGAACGGCGCCCGGAAAAGACGGACCGGGGCACCGTCTCCGGTGCGGAACAAGAGACGCCGCCTCGACAGGCTTCTGCCGGAAACCGCATATATCCGGACGGGCACTCCGTCCGCACCAGAAACAGGGCCCGATACGTATCCGTACCGGGCCCGATATCTCCGTCCGCATTGCCTATCGGTAATAGCTGCCCCTGTAAACAGCGGTATTGCCGGCACCGTCCGTAACCCGGAGCTCCACCTCGTGCCGCCTGCCCGTACCGCACACCTCGTCATCGAAATAGTGGTAAAGCATCCCGTGCACCGTATCGTGTTCGAGCATCACCCACTCTCCGTCCACCGTCGCGGAATAGGAGGCGACGCCGGAAAAATCGTCGCTTATACGGAAACCGATGCGCCGCTCGCCGGACATATCGGTTCCCGACCTGAACGATGGCGTGACGGTCGGGTTTACCGTATCGGCCGCGGCACACCATATCCCGAAGAGGGAAGCACGCCCCGTCACGGCACCGTCGGCATATTTCGCCGGTGCGGCGGCAAGCCGCCCCTTATCGGTAAGACGTGCAATGACCACCCGTTCGCGCAGCTCTTCCGGCACGTCGGCCCGGAAAGAGAGTGTCACGGGAGCCTGCAAGGGTACCGACGCATCATGGACGGCATAGAAATCCGACAGGATATGCGTCCCTTTTCCCACCGTCACGGCAGGCCGGCCGGAGAGTTTCTCCTGCTCGTAGAACAGCGATTCGTAAAGTGCGCCGGCAGGAATGGTGACCTTGAGCCCGTCCGTCGTCCGGGAGTAGTGACGCCGGAAATCCACCGCTTCGGCATCGGTCGGGATACTGACCGTCGCAGCGGCGGCCGAGGGGTCATACGTCACGGGGAAAGTCAGTACGGCCGTATTGCCGCTGTCGTCCTCCACTTCGATACGGACCTCGTCGATGCCCGATGCGGGGTCTATCAGGCCGCGCCCCACGGCCCGAGGGTAGAAAGGCATCGCCCCCTCGTTCAGTACGGCCAGGCGGAATACGTCGTTGGAGGTGGTACCGTTCAGCATGTAATCCGACAGCACCTTGGCAAAATGGTTCTCCCCGAAAGTGAAGCCGTCCATCAGATATTCCAAACGCGTTTGGCCATCAACCGAAAGTACGATGCGGTAGGTAGCCATCGAGCCGCTTACATCGTTCTTCCTGTCCATCGTCTCCACGCAGAAATACCCCCGGCCGGGCAGTACCATGGGAGCCTCCAGCGTATAGCGGGCACCGCTTCCTCCGATTGCGGCAGCCCTTCCCGCAAGCGTGTGCACCGGGACGCCCATGAGCGTATCCACCAGATAGTAGCTGACACCGAATATCCGGGGCGGCAGGTCATCTTTCACCCGGTAATATCCCCTTGCAATAGGGTTCACCGTCCGCTGCGAAGCCCCTTCGCGTATCTCGAAGTGGAGATGCGGGCCGAACGAATTGCCCGAATTGCCCGACAGGCCGATGACTTCGCCCCGCTTTACGGGGAAACGACCCGCCTCGGGAAAAAGGTCGATGTCGTTGCGTTGCTGCCGGTAACGCTCACTGCGCACGTACGCCTCCACCTCCGGAGTAAATTTACTGAGATGGCCGTAGACCGAGATATTGCCGTCCGGATGCGCCACATAGACCACATTGCCGTAACCGTAAGGCTTCACGCCAATACGGTAAATCTGTCCGTTCTCGACGGCAAGCACCCGCTTCCCCTCGACGCCCCCGGTACGGAAATCGACGCCCGAATGGAAACGGGTGGAACGAAGCTTCCCGAAATTGGAAGAGCTTTGCAGCACCGGCATATCGAGCGGCTTTCCATAATCCTGTGCATGCGCCGTACCGCCCTGCAACGCCGCACAAACCAAACACACGCCCACCGACAGCCGCAGTCTCCGGCATCCGGTCCGAACCATCTCTTTCATACGTTCCCTCGTTTCGGCCGCCCCATTACGAAGCGTTCCCTGCTTATATCGTTTCAACATACGGTTTCCCTTATTCCGGAGTGCGCCTTTATCACCCGCAACACTCCCGACAGCCTGCCGGACAGACCGCGAACAGCTTCCGTCCCGACAACCGACGGCACCTTCTGCCAGAAAGCAGCCACATCCGCCCCATTCGGAACAATATCTGTCACTCCTCCTCTTCCTCCGCTCCCGTCCGTGCGACGGCCCGCGAAGCCGCCTCTACCACGGTATCGTAATCGTAACCGCGCGAGAGGCCGAAACGGACGAGTTTCCCCTTCACTTCATATGCCGTGCCCGACACGCTCCGAAGTTTCCGGTCAAGCAGCTCCTGCAGTCGGTCAGCCACGGCGCCGGTTTCGTACTCCCGCACAACGGCCTCTTCGACAAGGTCGGACGGTACTCCCTTGGCACGGAGTCCCGCCCGTATCTTGTGCACGCCCCATCCCGCCAGCGAGGACTTTTCGCGCACATAGGCGGCGGCGAAGCGACGGTCGTCGATGAATCCCGACTCGCACAGCCGATGCAGTATCCGTTCCCTATCGGCTTCGGGCACGTTCCACCGACGCATCAGCCGCAGCGCATCGCCGCTGGAGCGCTCCGCCCGGGCAGCATAGCGCATCAACCCTGCCAGCGCCTCCTCCGCACTTTTGGCCCGCTTTCCGTGGGGCCCTGCCTCCTCTTCCTTCTCCTTCATCGTTCACTCCTTCACACACCGTACCATCCTCGGCTTGCCGTTCATATCGCACCGGCACTCCACCCCGACGAACCCCTGCCCCGACAACAGCGTGCAAACGCCGCAGGCATAATCTTCGTGCACCTCGAAAAAGAGCCGGCCTCCGGCATCCAGCAGCCGGGCGGCCTTATGTCCGATTTCCCGATAGAAAAGCAATGGGTCGGCGTCCTCCACGAACAGTGCCCCGGCAGGCTCGTACAACCGCACATTGTCACGCATGGAGGCATACTCCGAGCGGGGAATATAGGGCGGATTGGATACGACGACATCGTAACGGTGCCGCGGCAGCAGTCCGGCGAACGTATCGTACGGCGCCGTCGCATCGGCCTGTACGAAATGCACCGCTGCGCCGTTCACGGCCGCATTTTCCGCCGCAAAAACCAGCGCATCGGGCGAGATGTCCGCCGCATCGACCGTCGGGGCGACAAGCAAACGGGAAAGCGCGACAGCAATGGCCCCGCTGCCCGTCCCGATATCCAGCAGACGCACTCCCGCAATACCGGCACAGTCGGCCGCAATCCACTGCACGAGCTCCTCAGTCTCCGGGCGAGGTATCAGCACCCCCTCCCCGACACGGAACGGCAGACCGTAAAATTCCGTCCGTCCGGTCACATACTGCAACGGGACATGCGCTGCAATCCGCCGACACGCCTCCTCCAGCACTCCTTCGTCAGCCACGGCCTCTGCGCCGGGGTCGGCCACGGCCTCCGCCCGCGAGAAGCCGCAGAAACATTCGGCCACCTCGAACGCAATGGCACGCGCCTCTCCTGCCGTATAGGCATCGGGCACGGCACGCCGTACTCTTTCCAACACTTCCCCGCGTTTCATTTCCCGTCAAAATTACGCAAACGGCACCTAAAATCCAACCGTCCGTCCCTGGCCGGAACCACGTTCCGCATCGAACCGTTTCCCATCCGACAGATGCCGCTTGCCCATCCGCTTTTTATCACTACTTTTGCAGAAACACGAACGGCCATGCCCAGGCAACTCACACCGGAAGAGCAGCAAATCATCCGCCAGACCGAAAAGGAGGGGGCGGAACTCGCCGAACGGGAACACGACGGCAAGGGGGCGAACAGCATCATGCGGCGCATCGCCGGCATCCTGGTTTTCGCCGCCGTCTTTCTCCTCTTCGCCTGCATCGCCTACTTCGTAGTCAGCAGCACTACCCACTGAAACGACAGCTCCCCTCAATCATCACATCACAGCGAAAACGGCACGCAAAGATTGCGTGCCGTTCCGTGCTTTCATCCGCCGCCTCCGGTCACTCATACTGTCCGGAACGCAATGCCTGCACCTCCCGCGGCGTCAGGAAACGCCACTCGCCGCGCTTGAGACGCTGTTTCGTCAGTCCGGCGAAATAGACACGGTCGAGCTTCGTCACCTTATAGCCCAGATGCTCGAACATGCGCCGCACGATACGGTTGCGCCCGGAGTGTATCTCGATACCTATTTCCGTCTTCTTCGTCCCCACGTAGCTGACCGCATCGGCATGTATCTCTCCGTCGTCGAGCTCGAATCCCTGCACCAACGCATCCATGTCGGCATGCGTCAGCGGTTTGTCCAACGAGACCTGATATACCTTTTTCTTCTCGAAAGAAGGGTGCATCAGTTTCTTGGCCATATCGCCGTCGTTGGTGATGAGCAGTACGCCGAGACTGTTCTTGTCCAGACGTCCCACCGGATATACCCTCTCCCGGCAGCCCTCTTTCAGCAACTCCATCACCGTCTTGTCCGCATGGGGGTCCTCCACCGAAGTCACATATCCCTTGGGTTTATTCATCACGATATATACCTTGCGTTCGTTGCGGATGATGTTCCCGTTGAAACGCACCTCATCCTGCTGCGACACCTTGGCTCCGAGTTCGGTCACGACCAGTCCGTTGACCGAAACCACACCCGACTGGATGAATTCGTCCGCTTCACGGCGCGAGCAGATACCCGACATGGCGATATAACGGTTGAGCCGTATCTTATCCTCGATAACCGGCGCCGGAAAAGTCGGATAGTTCTCCGAATTGTACTTGGGCACCCTGGGGCCCCGCTGACCGGCCGGACGACGCCTGTCGGTCGGCCGGCCGCCGTAAGCACCGCCGCCCTGAGTTCCGTAAGGTTTGCTGCCGTACCCTTTCCTGTCCCCCGTACCGCGTTCGCCGTAAGGACGCTTGCCGTCGCCATAACGCCGTTCGCCGCCCTCGCTGCGGCCATACGGCCGACCGCCGGCATACTCTCTCGGTTCCTTGCCTTCGCCGCGTTCACCTTCGCCGTGACCGTACCGCGGGGCATAACGCTCCGGACGCCCCTCCTGCGAACGGTCGTTCCCGTAACGGCTGCCTCCCTCGAAACCGCCTTCCGGTCTGCGGTATCCGCCGCTCCGGCGCTCGCCCCCCTCCGTATCGCGGGAGGAGTCGTAACGGTTCCGGCCAACCGGCCGGTTGTACTCATCGAAATTGGGATTGTAGGATTTGCGCCTCGCTGCCCCTTCGCCGGACGGTCCCTGCGGACGACCGTCGGACGGATAAGTCCGAGTGTCGTAACTGTTCCGGCGGTAACCGGAACGGTCAGAGCTACCACCTTCGCCTCGCTGCTCGTATGGCGCCCGCTCGCGCGGACGGTAGCCGCCCTCCGTTCTGTTGCGGTTGCGGTCATCACCGCTTTCCCCGCCGTAACGCCCCGAACCGGCATAACCGCTGCCGCTCCGGTACTCCTGCGGACGCCGGTGCTCTCCGTCGTAACGGGCCCCCTCGGCGGGTTCGTGTCCCTCACGCCGGTAATCCACCTTTTCAACCGGCCTCGAAGTCGTTATCCGCGTCCGCTTGTCTTTTGCAAATGCCTTATAAGCAGGCTGTCCCTCCTGCGAGCCATCCGTATCTTCCCGATGAGGACGGCCGTCACTGTTTCCGAAATCTTTCATTATTTAAGTATTAATGCCATACGGACAACAAATGTAACGCATTTTTCATACATTTACACCTGTCATAAAATTTGTTCATCATAAAACGTCCATGAGATATAATTTCGACGACATCATCGACCGCCGGGGCAGCGGATGCGTCAAATACGACGACCTTTCGGCCTTCGGCAATGCAAATGTCATACCGCTGTGGATAGCCGATATGGATTTCGAAGCTCCGGAGTTCATCTGCCAGGCGATAGCGCGCCGCGCCGCACACCGGGTATTCGGCTACGGCATGCGTACCGATGCCTATTACGCTGCAATCACGAACTGGGTGGAACGCCGCAATGGTTGGCACATCGACCGCGAATGGATAGATTTCACGCCGGGTGTGGTTGCGGGGTTCGTCTTCGCCCTACGGGCCTTGTCGGCCGAGGGCGACGGTATCGTCATCATGCCTCCCGTCTATCCTCCGTTCGCCGCCCAGATAAAAGCCAACGGCCGGCGGGTAGTGGAAAACCCGCTCATTCCCGAAAAGGGATGCTACCGGATAGACTACGACGACCTAGACCGCAAACTGGCAGAGGCCACGGTACTGCTCTTCTGCAATCCACACAACCCCACCGGCCGCGTATTCACTACGGAGGAGCTGCGCAGAGTAGCCGACCTGTGCCGGAAACACGATGTCGCGATAGTGAGCGACGAGATACACTCCGACCTGATATTCGCTCCCTGCCGCCACACCCACATCGCTTCGCTGTGCGCCGAAGGACAGCGGTGCATCACGCTCATCGCCCCTACAAAAACCTTCAATATCGCCGGGCTTTCGACCTCCGCGGCCATCACGCCCGACCCCGCCGCCCGGGAAGCGCTGCGGACGGAATTGGGCAGGTACCATGTCGACCAGGGCAACATCTTCGGCACGGCGGCGCTCATCGCCGCCTACAACGAAGGCGAAGAGTGGCTCGGCCAGATGCTCGACTACGTACACGGCAACATGGAATTCACCGTCCGGTTCCTCGCAGAACACCTTCCCGAAATCAGGACCGCCATTCCCGAAGGCACCTACCTCATGTGGCTCGACCTGCGGGGCCTGGGGCTGGGACACGAGGAACTGCTCCGTTTCATGGCCCGGGAAGCCGGTGTAGGACTCAATGACGGAGCAGCGTTCGGGGTACAGGGCCGCGGTTTCATGCGCATGAACATGGCGACCTCCCGTGCCCTTATCGAAACGGCACTCCTCCAGATAGAGGCAGCATGGCGGAGCAGGGAAAACCGGCACTGACGCGTGCGTCCTTCAGCACACTGTGCGTGCTTAAAAGCATCCCGCCCCACACGAAGATACGGCGCGCCGCCTACGGTACACCGCATGAAACACCGGCAACAGACCGCTGGGACTCAAAATACGGCACACAAAAAAATTACAGGAATATTGCCTTCCTTCTTTGCAAATTCGGAAATACTCCTTATCTTTGTGGCGCTTTTAGGAAACTCCGGTTCCTGTAGGCAAATACGATGCTTCTTTAGCTCAGTTGGTAGAGCACGACACTCTTAATGTTGGGGTCCTGGGTTCGAGCCCCAGAGGGAGCACAAGCCACTTCCGTTGGAAGTGGCTTTTTCTATGGCATTCGCTCCTGTTCTTGTTCCTGTTTCCCTACCGGCTTCGGATGGAAAATCAGAATACCATCGACTGCATTCCAACCGACGCTTTCGCAAAGATTCGGTTCCACCGGAATCTTCGCATCCGAGATGCGCTCCCTACCCGATGCACAGTTTGCCAATACATACTGCTCCCCCCACACCTATTACAAGATATGAAAATGATTCCGTATCTTGTCAGCCCCAACCCGGAGATATCTTTACCCGGCCTGCAAACACGAACAGAAAACGCGGTTTCTCTACCCGGCCGAGCCGGTCGGTACGGATTACCCGCCAAACGCATGGCCAACTGTTTGAAGAACCAGATACCGTAAAAAACGGTCAGCATAACCGGGGATACGATACGAAAGGAGTTCATACCGACTGTCCGTCAAAAACGAATTACCCGAAACGAGGCGCTTGCGTCCGGATGTTACAAGGCCGAAAAACGGCTGCTATTCCACATCCGGCATACGGAAGACGGAGAAATGTACGCTGCCGTAGGTACGTACCTGCAGCAGGGCGGGATGCCCCTCGAACGACCGCTCCTTGGAGTGTTCGAATATCAGCAATCCTCCGGGGCGCAGCAGCTTCCGTGCGAACACAAGTTCCACAACCTGTTCCGACCCTTCGAGGTCATACGGCGCATCGGAGAATATCACATCGAACCGTTTCGATGCGCTCTTCAGGTAAAGAAAAGCATTGGCTCTGACGGCATAGAGGTTCTCCATACCGAAAGCCGCAGCCGTCCGGCGGATAAAATTGTGATGCACCGCATTGACCTCCACCGAGGTGACACCCGCCGCACCGCGCGAGATGAATTCATAACTGATGGAACCCGTCCCCGAAAAGAGGTCGAGCACTTCGGTCCCCTCCAGGTCGATGAGATTGCCGAGTACATTGAACAGGTTCTCCTTCGCAAAATCCGTGGTAGGACGAGCCCTCAAATTACGCGGAGGATTTATCACCCTGCCGCCGAATCTACCGCCTACGATTCTCATAGTACCGCATGAAAATGTGTTACACAAATGGCCGCCGCATGTGACGTCGGATACCGCTACGCCGCCCGAAACCAAAAGGCGGAAACTTCAGATAGCCGCCACCCGGCCGAAATACCTTTTCAACGTATCCGTATAACGCACGGGCCGGTCGCCGTAAATATACAGGGAGATATTACGCTCCCCGGCGGCAAGTTCCGACAGATAATAGACCATATCGGCCGCACCGTGCAACGGATAGACCTCCGCAAGCGACAATTCGCCTGCCGTGCCGTACCGGGAGATGTAGACATTCTCCTGTGTCGGATAGACCACGAAACAGTCGCCCGAAGCCTCCGTCCGGCGGAAAGCCGCCATGCTCTCGTGAAGCGGGGAGTACCACGCCGCCCGATGACCGAGCCTGTCCGCCAACCACGATGCGACACCCGCATCGACCGGAAATAGGGCACAGACGCCCCCATACGCCTCCGTCCGGACAGCCTTCATGTCCGGTGAAAGATGCACCCCCATCCGGGCGAGCCACTCCGCCGGCACGGCATCACCGACCACCGCATCCGGAACGAAAACGGTATCGGCCGTATCGGCAAAAAGCCGCACCCTATCATATGTATCGATACCGCTCTCCTCCGCAAATGCGTCGAACGCCGCTGTCATCTGTTCGCGCCGGCTCCCCCCGGGGGCGAAATACGCCTCCATCGAGACCGTCCCCGCACCGTCGCCGTCCGAAGCATAAAAAGAAAGTCCACCCTGCCGGAGCCGAATGGACAATATCTTTTGCACCGGACGGGTACTATTCCCAGTTACCCGCATCGTTGGTCGCACTGGTCATCGAACCCACCTTGATGCCCGGATAGTCGTTGAAGGTATTCTCCCTTTCGTCTATCAGGTTGATGAGTTCCTGTCGGTTGAGGTCGGCGAGGAATGCCTTGTAAGGAGCGCGGCACTCGAACACCTGTACCGTCACGCCCGATTCGGTCTTCAACTGACCGGCTTCGAGGATGAACTCCATGCCGTCGGTATAGGGAATGTACCGAATCATCTCCACCTTTTCGGGCGTCATCTGCTTCGAGCCGAAAATGGTATCTATGACAGCCACCTTGAAAGTCTCCCTGCTGACAAGCCCGCGGGCTACGGCCACCGAGTCGTCCGCCGAACCGAAAGCCTTCTCATAAACCATGGAGTCGTTCAGCACGAAATTGATGAGGCTGTCGAAATTGCCGGTATAGACCTGATTCACCTGTTTATAGGCCCTTTCGGCGGTACGGATATCCTTGATGCGGTCGATTACGGCCGCAGACCTCGTTTCCACCTCCTTCTGGAACTTGAGCGGAATCGTCAGCTGGCGATATACCACGAAAGCGAGGAACACTATCACAACAGCGAGCACAATCTGGATAACTTTTTTCATCTCTATATTTTTAATTTTTAAGTTTGTAACGCGTAAGGCAGTAAAAACAGGATTACAAGCTAATATTTCGCAATGTTAAACGAACATATCGCGTCTCAAATTTACGCGAATTTTGCATTTGCGCCAACACTTGGACAAAAAAAAATCATTGAGGCGCTGGCCTCATGGCTTTCCGATGCCGATACCGAACGCATCTTCATCCTCAACGGATATGCTGGAACGGGCAAGACGTCCATCATTGCGGCGTTCGTGGCGACACTTAAAAAGTTGAGGATAAAACCCGTAATGCTCGCCCCTACCGGACGGGCGGCGAAAGTCATGGCGCGCCATACGGGACTCGGCGCCTCCACGATACACAAGAAAATCTACCGGCAAAAAAGTTCAGCAGACCCCGAACCGGGGTTCTCGCTCGACTTCAACCGCGAAAAGGACGCCTGTTTCATCGTCGACGAAGCCTCCATGCTCTCCGCCTCCGCCGATGCGGGCTCTCCCTTCGGAAGCGGCTCGCTGCTCGACGACCTCTTCCAATATGTCCGGCAGGGTACACGCTGCCGCATCCTCTTCGTGGGCGACGATGCCCAGCTGCCGCCGGTAGGACACGACCGCAGTCCGGCGCTCGACCCCGATTTCATGGCAGCATACGGTGCGGTGGAGTACGGCACGCTGGACGAAGTGATGCGCCAGAGCGACGATTCGGGCATCCTGTTCAACGCCACCATGGTGCGGTGCATGCTGGAGGCGGGCATCACGGAGCCTCCCCTCTTCGAGATGTCCTATCCCGACTTCCGGGCGATAGACGGCGGGGAGTTCCTCGAAAAGGTGGAGGAGTGCTATTCCCGCTACGGACGTGAAGAGACCATCGTCATTACCCGTTCCAACCGGCGGGCCAACCGTTTTAACGAAGGCATCCGGCGCCATGTGCTCTTCGCCGAGGAGGAGATAGAGTCGGGCGACATGCTGATGGTGGTGAAGAACAACTACTACTTTACGGAGCGGGAGGAGGAGCCGCATATGGATTTCATGGCCAACGGCGACACGGCCCGACTGGTCAAACTGCGGCGTTTCGAAGAGTTCTACGGCTTCCGCTTTGCCGAGGCCCGGCTCAGCTTTCCCGACTACGACGACTACGAAATCGAGTGCAAAATCCTGCTCGACACCCTCGCCTCCGAAGCCCCCGCGCTGACGCACGAACAGGGCAATGCGCTCTTTTACGCCGTCAGCGAAGACTACGAACACATCAGGAGCAAAGCCAAACGCTACAAGGAGGTACGCGAGAACCCACACTTCAATGCCGTACAGGTGAAGTTTGCCTATGCCGTCACGGCCCACAAGGCACAGGGCGGAGAGTGGAAGGCCGTCTTCATCGACCGGATGCTCTTCGGCGACGAACCCATGAGCCGCGACCTCATGCGCTGGCTCTACACCGCCCTTACCCGTGCGAGCGAGCAGGTCTACCTCGTGAATTTCGACGAGCGATTTTTCGGAAACGGATGACCGGCCTGTACGAAACCAGAGTCCCGGCAACGGTATCCCGATGCGGCAGTATATATAAAAAGAGCCGAGGTTTTCGGACCTCGGCTCTTTCATCGTATGGCGAATGTTCTTCGCAAAATTACACTCGCCTATGTTCCTCCGCTTATTTGACAATGGGCGGGGCAATGTACCAATTGATGAAAGCGACGCCCATTGCCGAAGATTCGGCCTTGGTGCCGAGCACGAACCGGCCGTCGGCGGATACATGGTTGATATAGCCGGCCGGAATGACGATACCGTAGTTGTCGTACACCCATTCCTGCGTGCTGCCCAGGTCGGTTCCCGTATTCAGGTCGTACACTTTGCCCGAAGAGATACCCAGCGAGCCCACTCCGATGAAAGCGATGCCGTCGTCGGTCGCATGCACGCCGGTGGATTCACCGTAATCCTCAACGATGACGGTCGTTTCGGTCTCGGTATTGTAGAAGGCGGCCGTCTGCGTCGTAATAACTGAAATCCTGTCATCGGCGGGTGTTTCAGTCCGATAGGAACCGGCAATCCATTTTCCCGTAGCACTGATGTTGGTCAGATTGGCCGTACATATCATACCGTTCACAATATGGTAATCGTACTCCGTACCATCGCTCATCTTCATGACAACCGGAGTCACTTCCCTGACGTCCTTGCCTACCCACTCGGGTTTGGCAGTATTCTCACCGTTGTTAATCCAGTAAAGCATGCCGAAATCGGAGTTTTCCCACGAAGTGCCGTAGATGATACTGCCGTCGGCGGAGATACCGCGGGCCATACCGCCGTACCACACCTCTTCGTCACGGTAGTTGAGTTCCGGCCAGGGGAGTTCATGCGGCACGCCGTCTGTCCACAGCAGCGCCTTGCACGGTGCGGGGTCTTCGAACACTTTGCCTTTCATGGCAAAGCCCACCCAATATTTGCCGTCGGCCGAAGTAGCCTGTATCTCCGGCTTGCCTCTGAAACCTGCCGGAGACTCCGGAATGAAGATATTGCCGGTAAGGTCGATGGCTATCTGGCCGCCATTCGCACCGTCGCTGATGAAGAGCAGCCCCTGGTCGGTAATGGCCATGGTCTGATGCAGGTAGTGCACCGATTCCGGGTATGGGCCGAACTCATGCCACTCGCCCGTCTCCAGGTCCACAATGGTCGGCGTGTATAGGAACGAATCGTCCGGTGCGATGGAAGCGGTGAAACCGCCGGCATACCTGCCGCTGGGCGACATCGCAGCACCCATCTGAAAAGTATCCAACTTACGGAAACGGGCGAAAGCGCTGTCTTTCGGAAGCTGGGTCACCGTAATCGTCTGAGAAGCCTGCCCTGCATCAATCATAACCGTCGTATTCCGTTCGGCGCCAGTGTCATTGTCGTCTACCGTAATGGTGAGCGTCCTTTCATCCGTGCGTTCGATTTTTACCCACGTCGCGCCGGGCGTAGCCGTCCATTGGGCCGGAGAGGCCTTGACGTCGACGGCGAGCGGGGAGCTCCCCTCGCCGAGGAACGAACAAGCCACCTGACTCAAATTTACATAATGAAACGTCTCCTGCCCTTTGTCTGTACAACTCGTTGCAAAGAACAAAAGAGATATCGCAAATGCGACACTTGCAGTCAAAGTTTTTTTCATAAGTCCAGTTAGTTTAAAGGTTATTCTCGTGACGGTTCACATTACCGGAACCATTCGTGAACAAATATAGGAATAAAATTAATAATAATCCACATATGTTAATAATATTTCATATAAATCACCAAAACACGAATATACAACCAAATCGACGTCATACAGGGGAATACTATCCGCAGCGATTGATTTTACACAAATCCACATCCCACAACCCGGACAGGATGAAAAAAAAGCCGGCCTCTGCACGAGGCCGGCCGAAGCGGCTGCCGACCTATCGTTTACGGAAAGACGGCACCTGCGGAACGTCCTCCGATTCCCATGCTGGCAGCCTTCCTAAGCGCCCTTCGGACGGCCCGGCGACACTGGACCTCGGCGGAGGAATCGAACGCCACGTATGTTTCGCCGCTGCGTATGACCGTCATCACCCTCTGCCAATACAGGCCACGCCCTTGCCAGAAAAAATTCCGGTCCATGCAACAAAACGAAACTTCCGTGCATCTATAATTGAAAATAACCGAAACCGACACGACCTATGGGCAAAACGACTTTCATCACCCTGCTTGCAGGGCTGTTCCTGCTGCACGCACCCACGACGCAGGCGCAGGACCCGAAAAGTACCGCGGCGCAAACTTCACGATAGAGACGGGAGGATTCGTCGGCGCCGACAAATTCCGGGTAAGAGGATTTCATCCGTTCTCCTTTACGGGCGACTACACCTTCGACAGGCACTGGTTTCTCGGTCTCGGCTTCTCGTCCGCCATTTACTATCCGGCCGCGAAGACGACAGACGAATCACCCTGCCGCTTTTCGTCCGGACGCGATACGCTTTCCTGACCTCACGCATCACCCCCTACTTTCAACTCGACCTCGGCATACCGATTTTTTTAGGAGGAGCTACCGTTTGCCATTTCCCCGACTACACGGGCCGCCCCATCACGTACGGACAGCCTACCTGGTTTTACTGCTGCCCGGAAGCGGGTGTGTCGTTCCGCCTGCGAAAACGCCGGGCCCTTCATCTCGGCCTCGGCGTCATGATAAACTACGGAGAATTCTACAGGGACTATGGAATCAACGGCCGGCCCGTGCACGAATCCTCCGAGCTGACCGCCTCGCTCTCCTTCACCGCGGGCTTCACCTTCTAATCGCAACGGAGAAGCGCTCCGAGCACCTGCCCCAGCCGTCTCTCCCTGTCGGTGAGGCGGCGGCAGCCGGAAAATCCTCCGGACAGGACGACCGCCACCCGCCGGAACGGAAACCACAGCCCGAAAACAGGCCGTGCAGGAAGAGGTACGGCAACCGCTCCCGTCACTGTTCCTTCTCCTCTTCGCCGAGCGCTTCGGCCACCTCCTTTTCCGCCTTGCGGAGCTGCCCGCGGCAGAAGCGGATGAGTTCGCCTGCCCGGCGTACCTGTCCGGCCAGCGCATCGATATCGGGGTTGGCCTCGTTCATCTTCGCCAGAATCGCCTCGATTTCAGCCATTGCTTCGGCGTATGTCATTTCACTCTTTCCCATCATTATCGGTCACTTTTGCAGTCACTCTACCCTTGTATAACGTAATATCGAGATTCTCTCCCGGAACCGCATCGGCGGCGTCGGTCAGAGCCCGGCCGGCGGTACGCACCACCGCGAAGCCGCGGGCCAGGATGTTGCGCGGGTCGGCAGCCGAAACAAGCTGCCGTGCCTGAAGCAAACGGGCCTCCCCGCTCGCTACGGCCCGACCGGCACCCTCTTCCAGGCGTTCCCGGAGTTCATCGAGCCGAAGACCCTTCATCTGCAGCACTCTGCGTGCACCGGCAGCAAGGCCGTCGGCAAGGGTCCGCAAACGCCACTCCATCCGCAGACGGGCCCCCGATACCCGCTCGCGCAGCAGGGCGCCGCACATCTGCACATCCTTCCCCTCCCGGTCAAGGATTCGGCAGGCACAACTGCGTATCTCGTCACCGAGTCCCTCCAGACGGGCATCGAACCCTGCCGCACGGTCGGCCAGAAAAGCCGCCACCGCCGTCGGCGTCTTCAGCGAAAGGGCGGCGACCATATCTACGACGCTCTGGTCCTTGTCGTGTCCCAATCCGGCGATAACGGGCAGCGGGAACTGCGCAATATGGAAACTGAGCAGATAGGAGTTCAAAAAGCTCAAATCGCTCTGCGAACCGCCTCCCCTGATTATCACCGCCGCATCGAACTCTTCCGCCCGGTCGGCCACCGCATCCAACGCCCCGATTATCGACGTCTCGGCCCCGTGCCCCTGCATGACGGCGCCGAAAAGCGTCACATCGAAACGGTAGGGCGACGCACCGAGCTCCTTCATGAAGTCCTGATAACCGGCAGCCTGCGGGGAGGAGACGACCGCAATGCGCTGGGGTACTTCCGGAATACCAAGCTCGCGGTTCAGGTCGAACACACCATTCTCCCGGAGCTGGGCGATGGTCTGCATGCGCTGCCGGGCCAGGTCACCGAGCGTATAGAGCGGGTCGATATCCACTATTCGCAGCGACAGACCGTACAATTCGTGGTAGGTCACCGTCACATGGAGCAGCACCTTCATCCCGACAGCCAGCTCCTCCCCCGTCGCCCCGCGGAAATAAGAGGAGAGCATACCGTACTGTCCGGCCCAGATGACGGCCTGCACCTGCGCCTGCGGCACGCCGTTGCGGCCACCCTTCTCCACCAACTGCAGGTAACAGTGCCCGGAACGGGCATTCACCTTCAGTTCGCCTATTTCGGCGGTTATCCACACCGGCGCGGCGAATCCGCGGCAAAGCGTCTCCCGGATACGCTCCTGCAACTGCGACAACGTCATATACGAATCGACCGCCATATCAACTATCCTTTCTTTTGATGTAATACCCATATCGCAGGCAGACGACACCCGACAACCTTCCAAACGGGCTCCGGTGTCGGTACCCTGCCCCGCACCCTCCTACCGGAGCAGGGGCAGGCTATGCAGCAGGTTCCGCAGCCGGATGGCCGTACGGGGCATCGGTTCGGCTACGGTCAGTCCGACCAGCTCCTTCTCTTTCGCGACAGCATCGACAACCCAGACGACCTGTTCCATCGACATGCCGCCGGGGTCGGTTCCCACCGCTGCGACGATTTCGGCCGGGTCGAGGACATCCAAATCCAAATGCACGACCACTTTCGAGCAGCCACACAAATCCAGCCAACGGCGCACTGCATCGCTGTTGTCAGTTATCTCCTCTTTCGATACCTGGGCGATGCCGTACATCCGCTGACGCACCTTAATCTCATCCCGCTCCCAGTTCCGCAACCCCACATAGAGGATTTGCGAAGGGGAGAACCGGGCGGGCAGCAGGGAAGCAATCCGTTGCTCGCCGTCCCCCATGCAGGCCGCGACTGCCATCGCATGATAGCCCGGATAGACATCGCCGGGCCATGTGAGGTCGGGATGGGCATCAATCCACACCATCGCCACGTCGCCCCCGTACCGTGCCGCCAGATAGGTGAACGGTACCACGCTGACGGAACACTCCCCTCCCAGCGTAACAATCCGGTCGGGAGCCGCGGCCCGCAACATCGCCAGCGCCGCCTGCGTCTGGCGGAAGATGATATCGCGGTCGATAACGCCGTCCTGTACCGTGCGGGCTGTCATGGCGGTATCCACCGGAACGGTCAGCGTCTCCCCCTCGGCTGCCGGAGCGAGAAAATCCAGCAGCCGGGCCCCCAGATAGTATCCCCGCGCAGCATCGGCCGGGTCTTTCACTTCCGGCACCAGCCGGACAATATCGGCTCCCTGCCACTGCGGATAGATGAGCCGAACGGTTTTCATCTCTTTCCCCATACGTTTGCTACACTTCTCTACAACCTGCCGAACCGAAAGAGTTCCGTCCGACACGGCCCGGTCTTTCTCTCTTTTCCCGGCAATTACCGCACCCACAGGGCATAATCGGCCTTGCGGGGCTGCGCCTCAGGTAAGGCTCCCGGCAGGGGATAACCGAGAATACAGTGTCCGATACCTTCATAATCACCTTCAATGCCCCACGCCTTCAACAGTGCCTTTCCCTCCGGCGAATCGAACACCTCCTTGGCCCGATGAATCCAACAGCTTCCCAATCCCACGGCATGAGCCGCATTCAACAGGTTGCCCATCACCAACGAACCGTCGTACAGGTAGGTGGGCCGGCTACGGTCCGCCAATACCACGAGCACTACCGGAGCACCGTAGAAGGGGTCGGAAGCACTCCCCATCACGGCCGCATTGAGCGCCGAAAGACGGTCGCGCACGGTCCTGTCCGTCACGACCACGATACGGGGCGACTGCATCCCCCTGCCCGTCGGGGCATAGGTACCTGCCTCGATTATCTGCCCGATTAACTCCTCCGCCGGCATCCGGTCGGGGTCGTATCCCCGGATGCTGCGGCGTGTTTTCAAACTGTCCAACACCACATTCATAACCGATTCCGTTTTTACTGTTTCCCATACCGTTTCCGGCCGGCCGTTCCGCCTGCGGCCCGTCCTTTCAAAGATACGGATAAGCCGAGAGCAAAGGCAAACCGGAGTTTGCCTTTTGCCGAGGCGGAGTATCTAAGACGTAGTCAAAGGTACGAAATAATCGGGCCAAGCCCTCCGCCGGCCGCTCCGAAACTGCACATCTCCGAACGGCCGCGAGGGAACCCCGGTCGGGAGCTCCCTCGCTTACCGTGCGGTCCCGGCGCTAACCGAGGAATCCGAGCAGGATACCCGCAGCCACCGCACTGCCAATCACGCCGGCCACATTCGGCCCCATGGCGTGCATGAGCAGGTGATTGTTCTTGTCGTACTTCAACCCTATCTCCTGCGAAACGCGAGCCGCATCGGGCACTGCCGAAACGCCGGCATTGCCGATGAGCGGGTTGATTTTGTTTCCCTCCTTGAGGAACAGGTTGAGGAACTTGACGAACAGGACTCCGCCGAAAGTGGCGATGATGAACGAAGCCGCACCGATTGCGAAAACGAGCAGCGACTTCTCCGTCAGGAAAGTCGTGGCCTGTGTCGAAGCACCCACGGTCAATCCGATGAGTATCGTCACGATATCGATGAGCGGTCCCCCGGCCGTCGTGGCAAGACGTTTGGTAACGCCGCTCTCCTTCAACAGGTTTCCCAGAAAGAGCATGCCGAGCAGGGGCAGACCGGAGGGAACGAGGAAACAGGTGAGCAGAAGACCGATTATCGGGAACATGATTTTCTCGCTCTTGGAGATGGGCCTGGGCGGCCGCATCCGGATAAGACGCTCCTTTTTGGTTGTGCACAACTTCATTATCCACGGCTGGAGTACCGGCACGAGGGCCATGTAAGAATAGGCCGCTATGGCGATGGAACCCATCATGTCCGGAGCGAGCCGGCTCGAAAGGAAGATGGCTGTGGGGCCGTCGGCACCGCCGATGATGCCTATCGCACCGGCCTCGGCCGCCGTAAATCCGAAAGCGAGCGACACGACGTATGCACCGAAAATACCGAGCTGCGCCGCTGCACCTATCGTCATCAGCTTCGGATTCGATATGAGGGCCGAAAAGTCGGTCATCGCTCCGATACCGAGAAAAATCAGCGGCGGATAGATGCCGTTCTTCACCCCGAAGTAGAGGTAATTGAGCACCGACCCTTCTTCGTAGACGCCAATCTGCATTCCGTCGTGGAACGGAATATTGCCGATAAGAATACCGAAACCGATGGGGACGAGCAGCATCGGCTCCATCTTGTGCTTGATACCGAGATAGAGGAAAAACAGGCCCACCGCAATCATGACGATATGCCCCCACGTTGCGTTGGCGAAACCCGTTATACTCCAGAACTCGCGCAGGTTCTGCCCGATGAAAGCCCCGAACCCGCTTTCCAGAAACATGGTCATAAGGCTATCCGATGGTTATTAATACATCCCCTTCCATCACGGAATCGCCTGCCCGCTTCACGATGCTCTTCACCACACCGCTCTTGTTGGCGTCGATGTTGTTCTCCATCTTCATGGCCTCGAGTATCATCACTGTCTGCCCTTCCTTTACGGTATCGCCCTCCTTTACCCGGAGTTCGAGCACCGTACCGGGCAGCGGGCTCCGTAACTGCGTTTCGCTGCCGCCGGCAGGCGGTGCGCTGGCAATCTTCACGGGAGCGGCCTGGGGCGTCGCCTGGTAGGTTGCCGGAGCCACCTGCACCGGTTTGACCGGCTTCGGACCGCCGAGGTCGTTCTCTATCTCCACTTTATAGGGGGTACCGTTCACCGACACGGCCGCAATACCGTCCTGGACGCTCTCCACGGCAACCTTGTACGCATTGCCGTTTATCTTGAATTTATACTCTTTCATATAGGTATGCTATCTGTTTTTTCTCTGGGGTAATTCGGTTATGCCGTGTATCTTGGAGTTCCACGGCGAATACATCCTGTTCACATGGTTGATGGTGATGACCGTCGATTCGTGTACATGCAGGTCTTCCTGATAGAGCTTGAGCGCAAGTCCGATAGCCGCCATCTCCTCTCCGGTATAGCCGCCGTCCCGGGCCTGCTTTCCCACTACGGGTTCGCCGCCCTCCTTGACCGACTTCCGGTTGGCCCTCCTGACCATCACCATGCCGATTACCTTGAAAACCAGGAAAATGGCCACCAAGGCGAGAAACACCACGCTCATGGCCGTCAGCGACATGACCGCGCCCGTTTCGTCCCGCTGGCGGAAGACTTCGTGCCGCGGCACCTCCTCGTTCACTTCGTTGGTCGCCAACGGAGTGGTCTTCAGCATCGCCTGCGGCTGGTATTTCAACCGTGCGGCGACAGCATCGAGATAGGCATCGCCCCGCAGCGCACGCCGTTCGGCCCGGGTGAATTCGGGAAAAACCTTGGACTCTATCTCCTCGTGACCGAGGATGCCCCACGCTACATCCGGCACCGGCGTATAATTCTCCGGGAATTTGAATACGCTGATGATATCCTTACCGTTGGCATTGTAGAGTATCACCATGTCCACAGGCTCGTCGCCAAGCGTGAAATTGGTGTAGAAAGTTCCCTTCGTATCGGTACCTTCGCAGAAAAAGAGCCTGTACCCCAGCGGTTCGATACTCGTCGCAGGATTGTTGCGCGGGATATAGTACTTCTTGATAAGCTTGTTGCCATCCGCATCGTAACGGTCGGCATACCGGATTCCCAGATAACAGCCGCCCACATTGACACGTTCGTAACCGGTATTGAAGAGCTCCACCCACGACTCCCGAACACCGTAATCGTCCACGATGTCGTTCTCGTTGAGCACGAGCACTTCGTTTATTCTCACATTAAGCACGCCCTGCGCCGACACTCCGAGGCCGCAAAGCGCCATAACGACCAACAGACAAAATTTCCTCATAAGCCTAAAGCGGTATGTTGGAGTGTTTCTTGGCCGGGTTCGTGAGACGTTTGGTCGCCAACGACTGCAATGCACGGATGATACGGAAACGCGTATTGCGCGGCTCTATCACGTCGTCTATATAGCCGTACTTGGCCGCATTGTAGGGGTTCGAGAACTTCTGGCGGTACTCCTCCTCCTTTTCGGCGATGAAGGCAGCCTTCTGCGCCGGGTCTTCGATTTTGGCGATTTCGCGGGCGAAAAGCACCTCGACGGCACCGCTGGCACCCATCACGGCTATCTCGGCACTCGGCCAGGCATAGTTGATGTCGCCGCGAATATGTTTGGAGGACATCACGATATAAGCCCCGCCATAGGACTTGCGCAGCGTAACGGTCACTTTGGGTACCGTCGCCTCGCAGTAGGCGAAGAGCAGCTTGGCCCCGTGCGTAATGACGCCGCCGTACTCCTGACCCGTACCCGGCAGGAAGCCCGGAACGTCCACCAGCGTCACGAGCGGTATGTTGAACGCATCACAGAAGCGTACGAAACGGGCCGCCTTGCGCGAAGCGTTGATATCGAGCACACCGGCCATGTACTTGGGCTGGTTGGCGATGATGCCCACGCTCTGGCCGTTGAAGCGGGCGAAACAGGTGATGACATTCTTGGCGAACGACTCGTGTACCTCGAGAAAATCGCCGTTATCGACGATGGCGCGTATCACCTCGTACATGTCGTAAGGCTTGTTGGGACTGTCGGGAATTATCTCGTTGAGCGAATCCTCCAGCCGGCTGATGGAGTCGGTACAGGGCGCCAGGGGCGCATCCTCCATGTTGTTCTGCGGGATATAGGAGATGAGTTTGCGGATGAGTTCCATCGCCTCCTCTTCGGTCGAAGCGGCGAAATCGGCCACACCCGACTTGCTGGTGTGTACCGAAGCACCGCCGAGCTGCTCCTGCGTCACATCCTCGCCCGTCACGGTCTTCACTACGGCCGGACCGGTAAGGAACATGTAGCTCGTATCGCGTTTCATAATCGTGAAGTCGGTCAGCGCCGGCGAATAGACCGCCCCGCCGGCACACGGGCCGAGAATGACCGAAATCTGGGGTATGACGCCCGAAGCCATCACGTTGCGCTGAAATATCTCGGCATAGCCGGCCAGCGCGTTCACCCCCTCCTGGATGCGTGCACCACCCGAGTCGTTGAGACCGATACAGGGAGCTCCGGCCCGCATGGCCATGTCCATCACCTTGCATATCTTCTCGGACATCGTCTTGGACAACGAACCGCCCGATACGGTGAAATCCTGTGCGAAGATATAGACCAGCCGGCCGTCGATGGTCCCGTAACCGGTTACCACGCCGTCGCCGTACGTATGGCTCTTCTCCATGCCGAAGTCGTAACAACGGTGCGTCACGAACATGTCGAACTCCTCGAAACTGCCCTCATCCAAAAGCATCTGTATCCTTTCGCGGGCCGTGTACTTTCCCTTCGCATGCTGCGCGTCTATCCTTTTCTGACCGCCACCCAGCCTTGCTTCCTCGCGCAACTCTATCAACTGCGCGACCTTGTTCTGATTATCGCTCATATGTTTTCCAACTAAATTATTATCGTTCGTTATCGCCTGCACCCGCAGGGCCCGGCAGAAAGCCGCCAAAGAACGGCGCCCTGCGACTGCGGGGCGCCGTCACATGCTGCGGTCTCATTTCCCGTTCTTGTCCTCGCAGAGCTCCGTCAGGACACCGCCGGTAGACTTGGGATGCAAAAAGGCTATCGTCAGCCCCTCGGCCCCGCGGCGCGGCGTCTTGTCGATAAGGCGTACGCCTTTGCTTTCTGCCTCGGCAAGCGCCTCCTCGATGTTTTCCACCGCATACGCCACATGATGCACTCCCTCGCCCCGGTTGGCGATAAACTTGGCGATGGTGCTCTCCTCGCTCGTCGGTTCGAGCAGTTCTATCTTGGTCTGGCCGACTTTGAAAAATGCAGTCTTCACCTTTTGGTCGGCAACTTCCTCAATACTGTAACACTTGAAACCCAAAATGTTTTCCCAGAAAGGTATCGCCTCTTCCAGACTCTTCACGGCGATTCCGAGATGTTCGATATGAGAAATTTTCATCTCTTTGATATTTTTGGTTTAACTGAATTGACACGCTTGTCGGCGGTCGGAAAATCCCAAACGTTACAAAGATAATCTTTCTTTTCAGATGCCGGAAACAAACCCGCGATTTTTTCCCGCGCCACAGCAGCACGGCGTACCTCCGAACCATCCCTCCCCTGTGCGGCCTCCGGCCCGGCCGGTTCGTAAAAACGCACCGCCGCTCTACAACAGACTCCGGTAAACGGCCGTCAGGTTGGATGCAATGACCGGTTCGCGGAAATTGCGGGCATAGGCTGCACCGCGCACGCGCATCCCGTCGGCCGCCGCCCGGTCGCCGAGCACGGTCTCCAGCGCATGGAGCATCTCGTCCGTACTCTCCGGCTCCACGTAGATGCAGGCATCGCCACCCGTTTCCGGAAACACCCCGCCACGGGTGGTAATGACGGGCACACGCGAATTCAGCGCCTCGAGAATGGGAATTCCGAACCCCTCGTAAAAAGAGGGATAGACGAACACGGAAGCCATCTGGTAAAGGGCCGGCAGGTCACTGAACGGCACGCTGTGGAGCATTCTCACACGGCTGCCGATGCCGTGCGCCGCGGCATACTCCATCACGCGGTCGGCATAACGGGTATGCCTCCCGCACGCCACAAGGTCGATGTCGAGCTTTCCGGCGACCATCGCCCGCACGGTCAGCATCAGATTCTTGCGCTCCTCTATCGTCCCCACGCTCAGGATATACCGTTCCGGCAAACCGTAGGCGGCACGCACTTCGCGCCGCTGTTTCTCCCCGACGGTCTTCTCGAATGCCGGGTCGCACCCTTGATACACCACCGCAATCTTCTCTTCCGGAACATGCCAATAGTTTACGAGGTCGCCCGCCGTCTGACGGCTGATGGCGATGATACGGTCGGCGTTGCGGCAGCTTCGGGAATACTTGCGCGTATAGAGCCACCGGTCCGCCGGCTTATAGAGTTCGGGATGGTGCACGAAAATGATGTCGTGCATCGTCACCACGCTCCGCGCACGGGTACGTCCGATGTCGGCCGGAAGTTCGTTGCTGAGGCCGTGGAAGATATCCACTCCGCTCAGGCGGATGGCGCGGCCCATGGCGTAACTGCGCCAGAGCGAACCGGAAAGCGCCCGGATACCCTGCGGCGTCACGATTCCGGCATTGTCCGGCACCTCGAACCCGCAGCAGTTGCCCTCCCGCGGAGTAAACAAGGTATAGCGATTATCCGGAGCGTATCCGGCCAACAGCCTCACCGTACTCCTCGCATAGTTTCCCAAACCGCTTCCGTTAAAGAAAAGCCTCTTCGCATCGAACCCGACATTCATGACATTCCCCTGTTTGATGAAAGATTCCGTGCCCGTAAAGATAAAACAATCTATCGAAAAACCGCCATACAGCCTCCCTTTTTCCGCAACTGGCATCCTTCACGGCTACGCCGCCGGCCGGTCTCCGACCGCTGCCGCAGGGCAGCCCGTATACCCGTTTCTCACCGTGAACGACAGAGGGCAGCCGCCCCCCTCCCGACAGCTTTCCGGCAGAAAGGCGCAGAAGTATGAAATAAAAATCGTAAATTCGCACGATAGAGACCCCCGGAACAGGGCCCGATATTTGCCCGCATGCGGAGAGACGGCATTGTCCGCCGCAGAAGAACGAAACACGGAAAAACGATGAAAAGATTACTGACGATGGCATTATTGGCCATTTTAGCCATACCGCTGCATGCACAGCGGCTCGTGATAGGCGAACGCGTACCGGACCTGAATATAACACAATGGCTCAACGGAGCTCCCGTCTCCGACGGGAAAGCGGTCATGGTCGAGTTCTACCACTCCTCCAATCCCAAGGGTGCGGAACGGCTCGCACAGCTCGACGAACTCGCCAAATCTTACGGCGACCGGCTGGCCATCATCGTAGTGACACGCGAGAAGGACGATGCCGTCATATCGTCCCTGCTCGGAGGCAACCCCTCCTACCGCGTGGGCTATGACGGCAATGGTTCGGTCTTCTCGGCTTTCTCGGCCCGTTATGTCCCCTACTCGGTCATTTACGACAAACGGGGACGCATCCTTTGGGTAGGCAATCCCTCGTCGCTCTCCGCGGCAGACGTCGCCGACATCATCCACTAAACCGCGACACGAAAAATGAAATTTTCCGAACACTGGGAACACCGCCACCGCGAAGAGAATGAAGGGAGCGCCCTGCACGTCACCGAAGGCGTGAACGGACAACCCTCCGTCAATCCCCATTTCCGGCGGAAAAAACGACCCGCGCTCACGACGGCCCAATATGTGGAAGGCATCCTCGCCGGCGATATCACGGTACTGTCGCAAGCCATCACCCTCGTCGAGAGCAACCTTCCCGAACACTACGAACAGGCACAGGAGATAATCGAACGCTGCCTGCCCCGTTCCGGAAATTCGGTGCGCATCGGCATCACAGGCGTACCGGGAGCGGGAAAATCCACCTTCATCGAAGCAATCGGAAACATGGTGACCTCGCTCGGCCACCGGTTGGCGGTACTCGCCATCGACCCGAGTTCGGAACGGAGTGGCGGCTCCATCCTCGGCGACAAGACACGCATGGAAAGCATCTCCTCCAATCCGGACGTCTTCATCCGCCCCTCTCCGTCGGCGGGTTCGCTGGGGGGGGTGGCACGCAAGACACGCGAGACGGTCATCCTCTGCGAAGCGGCCGGCTTCGACACGATATTCATCGAAACCGTCGGCGTAGGACAGAGCGAAACGGCCGTCCACTCCATGGTAGACCTCTTCATGCTGCTCCAGATTTCCGGAGCCGGCGACGAACTGCAGGGCATCAAACGCGGCATCATGGAGATGGCCGACCTGGTGGTCATCACCAAGGCGGACGGCGAAAACATCCGCAAGGCCGAATTGGCGAAAGCACAGATATCCAATGCGCTCCATCTGTTTCCGGAACCGGAGTCGGGATGCCGGCCGCAGGTATTCACCTGTTCGGCGGTGGACGGCAGCGGACTTTCCGAAATATGGAAGGAGGTCGGCGACTTCATCGCCTGCACGCGCCGCAACGGCTTCTTTACCTCCAACCGCCGCAGACAGAACAAATACTGGATGTACGAAACCATCAACGAGGCGCTGCGCAACAGCTTCTACCGCGACCCCGATATCGAAGCGGCCCTTCCGGACTTCGAACGCAAGGTACTCGGCGACCGGCTCAGTTCGTTCGTCGCCGCCCGCAAACTGCTCGAAATGTATTTCGGCGATATCCGCCGCGAAAAGTAATCTTTTTCCGCTCTAACATACACTTACGATAGCTCCGGCACACGCAACGTGTGCCGGAGCTATCGCATTGCAACACCCTCACCGTCCGTCATCCCTCTGCCTCCGTCGCTATTCGGCCGGTCCGTCCGACCTGGCCGAAACAGGAGGTGCAGGCCCATAGGGCCTGCACCTCCGAAATCCAATCCGCCGGGGAACCCCTGCCAGAACGAGACGCCCCGGCCTCTGTGTCTACTCCGCACCGTTCGCCGCCGGTTCCTCTACCAGTCCTCGCGACACGAGCAGAGGCAGCCGACTGGGCTGACGTCCGCGGAAATTCTCATAGAGCACCATGCCGTCTTCCGTCCCCCCTTTGGAGAGTATCTCTTCACGGAACCGGGCAGCGACCTTCTTGTTGAACAGTTCACCCGTCTCCCGGAAGGCTTCATACGCATCCTTATCGAGCACTTCCGCCCAGAGGTAACCGTAATAGCCGGCCGAATAGCCTCCGTCGAAGATATGCGAGAAGTAGGGATAACGGTATCTCGGCTCTATCTGGGGTATCAGTCCCCGCTCCTCGTTCAGAACGCGCTTCTCGAATGCATCCAGGTCAACGGGGACATACTCCTCCATGTCGTGCAGCTCCATATCGGAATAGGAGGCCGCCGCGAGTTCCACCGTCTCGAATCCCTGATTAAACAGAGCGCTCTCCTGTATGCGCTTAATCAGGTTTTCGGGGATGACCTTGCCCGTCTGCCAATGGATGGCATAACTGCGGAGCATCTCCGGCTCGGTGGCCCAGTTTTCCATAATTTGCGAAGGCAGTTCCACGAAATCGTTCTCTACGGCAAGCAGTCCGCGATAGGGCACGTCGCTGAAGAGCGAATGGAGGGCATGCCCGAACTCGTGGAAAAAGGTGGTGGTTTCGTCCAAATCGAGCAAGGCGGGAATCGTCCCGTTCGGACGGGTGAAATTCGCCACGATATAAACCACCGGCACCACCCGTTCACCGTCCTTGTAACTCTGGTCCCGGAACGTACCGCACCACGCCCCCGGCCCCTTGCGGCCGGCACGCGGATACAGGTCCATATACAGGATGCCGAGCAGGCTGCCGTCGGTATCGTAGACTTCGTAGGCCACGCATTCGTTGTTGTAGACCGGCAGCACCGCCGGCTGGAACGTGATGCCGTAAAGCCGGTTGCTCAGCTCGAAAATACCCTGTTTGACATTTTCCAACGGGAAATAGGGCCTCAGCGCCTCCTGGTCGAGGTTATACCTCGACTTGCGTATCTTCTCAGCATAATACCACCAGTCCCACGAGGCGAAATCGTCGCTGCCGTCTTCCTTGCGCTTCAGCTCCTTCATCTCGGCAAGTTCCCCGCGGGCCCTGTCGAGCGCCGGCGTCCATATCTCGTCGAGCAGCCCGTACACGTTCTCCGGAGTCTTGGCCATGTTGGCGTCGAGCACATACTCCGCATGCGTACCGTAACCGAGCAGATTGGCCCGACGCGTGCGCAGTTCGATTATCTCGTTTATCAACTGCTTGTTGTCGAGCTCGTCACCGTGGTCGCACTTCTCTATGTAAGCCGTATAAAGCTCCTGACGCAGGTCGCGGCGCGGCGAATAGGAGAGGAAAGGCAACATGCTGGGTTTCCCGATATCGAAAAGGTATCTGTCGTCGCCGAGTCCCGCCTCTTTGGCGGCATTGCGGGCCGCGCCGCGCACGCCCGACGGCAGTCCCTCCACATCCTCCTCATTCAGCACCATCCGGAAACGCGCGTTCTCTTCGAGCAGGTTTTTCCCGAAACGGAAAGTCAGTTCCGAAAGCCGGCTGTTTATCTCCTTGAATTCGGCCTTCTGTTCGGCGGTCAGATTGGCTCCCGACCGGACGAAATCTTTGTAAACCTTCTCCACCAGACGTTTCTGCAATCGGTCGAGCCCCGCCGCATCGCGGCCCTCGTACACCTTCCGAATGCGGTCGAACAGTTTCTCGTCGAGCATGATGCCGTCATAATGCTCCGACAGCATCGGCGCGACCTTCTCCTGTACGGCCTGCATCTGCGGATTGGTGTCGGCGGCCGCCACGCTCCAGAATACCTGCTCCACGCGCGTAAGCATCTCCCCGGCGTTGTCGAAGGCGAGAACGGTGTTCTCGAAATCGGGCTCCTCCGGATTCTCCGCAATGGCCTTTATCTCTTCCCGATGGAGCTTCATGGCCTCCCGGAAAGCCGGCATATAGTCCGATACCTTGATTTTATCGAACGGGGGAACGCCGTAAGGCGTATCCCATTCGGAGAGCAGCGGATTGGCACCGGCCGGCGCCTCCTTGCTGCCGCACGATGAAACTGCGGTCATAATACACACTGTGGTCAATAGCAATGGGATTTTTTTCATACTTTTATGCGTTTTTTCGATTCACCTGCGTTACTCTATATAACGTACAAAACTACGATTTTAGCGATACAAATGCAATTATTTTACACGCCCGACATCTCCCTGCCCGAATATACACTGCCCGAAGAGGAGTCGGCACACTGCATGAAGGTGCTGCGCCTGAGGACGGGCGACGAACTCCACCTGACCGACGGGTGCGGCAATCTCTACCGGGCCACCGTTCTGCAACCCGACCCGAAACACTGCCGGGTACGCATCACGGAGACGCTCCCCGAATACGGCAAACGCAGTTACGGAGTGACGGTGGCCGTCGCGCCGACCAAGAATACCGACCGCTACGAATGGTTTCTGGAAAAGGCGACAGAAACGGGCATCGACCGTATCATCCCCATCGAATGCCGCCGCAGCGAACGCCGGACGCTCAAACGCGAACGGGGCGAACGGGTAGTGACAAGTGCCGTCAAGCAGTCCCTGAAGGCCTACCGTCCACAGCTGGACGAACTGACGCCTGTAGAGGAAGTGATAGGCATACCTTTTGACGGCGTGAAACTCATAGCGCACTGCCGCCCCGATACGCAACGGCGCTTCATCGGCGACGCGCTGCCCAGGGGCGGGAACGTCCTCGTCCTGATAGGCCCCGAGGGCGACTTCTCCGACGAGGAGATAACGGCGGCCCGGGCCGCGGGATTCACGGAGGTGAGTCTCGGCGAGAGCCGTCTGCGCACCGAAACGGCGGCGCTCGCCGTCGTGACCGCCGCAGCGCTCATAAACGGCATGAAACAGCCGGCACCCCCGAAGGAAACGGCGACAGCGTCATGAAAAAAGAGTTACGGCACATACGCAACGTACAACCGAAGGGTACAGGCAGCCTGCGGGTATGCCTCTCGCTCTTCACGACCTTTTTCAAAATAGGTGCTTTCACCTTCGGAGGAGGCTTCGCCATGATACCCCTCATCGAACGGGAGATGATAGACCGGCGCGGCTGGATAGCACGCGGTGACTTTCTCGAACTGCTTACGCTGGCCCAGTCGGCTCCCGGCCCGATAGCCCTCAACTCGGCCGTATTCGTCGGCTACAAGATAGCCGGCTACCGGGGCGCCTTCTCGGCCGTGGCGGGCGTGGTACTCCCGTCGTTCGTCATCATCCTGCTCATAGCCATCTATTTCACGGACATCCGCGAGAACCGTTACGTGGATGCCGCCTTCAAGGGAATGCGCCCCGCCGTGATTGCACTCATCGCAGCCCCCATCCTGAATCTCGCCCGCGGAATGGTCTGGTGGAAAATCGCGCTCGCGGCAATCGCGGCCGTCATCGTATGGCAGCTCGGCGTATCCCCCGTCTGGTTCATCATAGCGGGTGCGGCCGCGGGCATCCTCCATGCACTGCACGACAAACGCGGCACGGCCGGGAACGGAAAGGAGGGAATGCAATGATATACCTCCAACTGCTGCTCTCCTATCTCAAGATAGGCTTTTTCGGGTTCGGCGGCGGCTACGCCATGCTCTCGCTCATCCAGAACGAAATCGTGGTACAGCGCGGATGGCTCACATCCGAACAGCTCACCGACATCATCGCCATCTCACAGGTCACGCCGGGCCCTATCGCCATCAACAGCGCCACATACGTCGGATATGCCGTGACAGGTACGGTCTGGGGTGCGGCCCTCGCTACGCTGGCTGCCTGCATCCCGTCGCTTACCCTGATGCTTGCGGCCACGAAGTTCTATCTCAGGCTGCGCGCCAACCGTTACGTGTCCGGCGCCATGGAGGGAATGAAACCGATGATGATAGGAATGATAATGGCCGCGGCGCTCCTGCTCCTCACCCCCGAAACCTTCATCGACTGGAAAAGCTGGGCGATACTCGCCGCCGCCTTCCTCGCTTCGTTCAAAAAGATGAATCCTATCCTCATCATCGTCCTCTCGGCAGTGGCAGGGTTATTGCTCTATCTGTAACGGAACCGATTCAAACGATACTGCCATGAAAGATTACAGATTCAGCAACAACACCGCCAAACGGCGGTACGAACTCGACCTGGAAGACGGCCAGATAGCCATGATAGAGTATTATCTCGCACCGGGCGGAGAAGTGGCGCTCACCCACACGGAGGTGCCTTACGACCACGCGGGCCAGGGCGTCGGGAGCCAGATAGCCTTCAAGGCACTCACCGACATCCGGGAACAGGGGAGCAAGGTCATCCCCCAGTGCGGATTCGTCGCCTCCTACATCCGCCGCCACCCCGAGTGGCAGGAGCTCGTCGCGGTGCGCGAACGCACCTACTGATGCCCGCCGTGCAGGGCCTGCAGCCGAAACCCTCCGTCGGTACACGGAGGGTTTTTCATGTCCTGATGCGGACAGCGGCCACGTTCCGTTCCAATGCTCGACAATTTTCAATAAATTTGCACGGAACAAACCCGACACAAATGCACGAAAACAAGATAAAGGAGAGCCTGAAGATAAAACCCGTCAGCCTGAAATACCTCGACCAATACAATGAGCTGCTGCGATATGTCTTTCAGGTCACCGACCGGGAGCTGGAGGAGAGCGGCTATGAGGACGGGGAACTGAGACGCTCCAAACGTCCTATTCTACAGGAAGCCGACGTATTCGGCTGGTTCACCCACGACAACGAACTCGTGTCGCAGATATGTATCTATCCGTGCGAAGTGAACATTCACAGCCGCATCTTCAGAATGGGCGGCGTGACGGGAGTGGGCACCTACCCCGAATTCGCCGGCATGGGCCTGATGAACGACCTGATACGGCTTGCGCTGCAAAAGATGCGCAAGGCGGAGCAGTATGTCTCCTATCTCTATCCCTACTCCATCCCCTATTACAGACGCAAGGGGTGGGAAATCATGTCCGACCACATCACCTTTACCCTGAAAGATACGGAGATACCGGAAACCGTCGAGGTGCCGGGCCATGTCGAACGGCTCCCCGTAGGCGACGAAGACGTCAAGGGAACGTACGACCGTTTCGCCCGCTGCACGCACGGCGCCCTCATCCGCAACGATTTCGAGTGGATGGAGTATTGGCGCTGGGAGAACGAGGAGGAACGGACGGCGGCGGTCTATTACGACGCAAAGGATATCCCCCAGGGATTCCTGCTCTACTGGGTGGAGGAGGACGTTTTCCACATCCGCGAAATGGTCTATCTCACGCAGGAGGCCCGCAAGGGGCTGTGGAACTTTATCCGGGCGCACTACTCCATGATAGACGCCGTGAAGGGACACATCTACACGGGCGAACCGCTGGCCTTCCTGCTCGACGAAAGTCAGATACAGGAGACGATAGAACCCTACTTCATGGCCCGCATCGTGGACGTCGCCCAGTTCCTGCGCCTCTATCCGTTCGAAGGGAGCATACGCCCCTTCCATTTCGTCGTGACCGACCCCATGGCGGAGTGGAACAACGGCATCTTCAGTGTCGCAACCGACCGGGAAGGTACCGTCTCCGTGACCGACGAACCGGCAGGCAAAGCGGTGGAACTCGACATACAGACCCTTTCGGCCATGCTCATGGGCTACAAACGCCCCTCCTATCTCGCCAGAATCGAACGGCTGCACACCGACAAACGGACGCTGCGACTTCTGGAAGAAATCATCCCCGACGGACAGCCCTACTTCTCCGACTACTTCTGACCGGCCGGCCGACTCCCCGCCATCATCCGAAAGATGCCGGAACACGGAAAGCGGAGGGCGGATTGTCGTCCGCCCTCCGCTTTCCGCACTCTTCGTTCCGCATCAGTGCATATAGTCCCACGCGGGCAGTACGACGGGTTCGCCCGAAAGCGCCTCGACGGCCTTCTCATCCAGATACCGCTTGTGGATGACGAGCCGGAACATGTATTCGTCGAACCAGGCGTCCGTAAAGGTCAGGTACCCCTTGTTGCCATACTCCGTACCCCAACTGTTCTCGAACTCCCACTTCACAGGCACGTCGTTCTCGTCCGTATCCACACCGATAAGCGTCATGGCATGACTCGACCCGCTCTGCCGGGTCAGTATCCGCGCCTTCTTGTCCATCGACAGGTCCACCCCGAAGAGTGCGCCGTAGTCGTACATGGCGGGGTCCATGACACCCGTCCTGCGGTTGAGGTGCTTGTTCACGTCGCACGACGCATACATGGCCTCATTATTCTTGATGGAGGCGAGCGCTGCACGCTTGATGGCGTCATTCGGCAGGTTGAGGTACACCCAGTTCACCCCTTCGACCGTATTGCGGTAGTTGCTGATGTCATACACCCGGTAATATTCGCGCGTGGGGTCGTTCATTATCATGATGTAGTTCTCCGGAGAATAGTCGTTCGGAGTAATCTCGGCATAAAACTCCAGCGGCGTATAGGTTTTGGAGACGAGATTGCCTGCACGGTCACGGAACCTCCATTCAAATTCGACAGGAGGTTCGCCGAGGCACAGCGCCAACATCCGGTAAACGTCATTCAGCGCGGCATCCTTATGCTCCTTCACCACCGCCGCACGGGCCTTGCCTTTCGTACCGGCCAGCGCTTCCCGCAGCCTGTACCCCTCGGCCCGCAGCTTCTCGTTGATAAGCGCCACCATCTGGGCCGTATTCTCCGAATGGGGAGTCTCCGGCATCACCTGCGCAGGCACCACCCCGTACTTGCCCGCAATGTTGTAATAGAGGTTCCATACCCCGCCGTCGTCGAGCGGAGCGGAAAAGTAGTGTACGACCTCCCGGTCGTCCATCGGCTTGGATGCGGTCGCGGCCACGTTTTCGAGGAAGAGGTTCGCCTTTTCGAGCATATCCCAGAAATAAAGATAGTTATGCGAAAAATCGAACTCATCCAAATTGTACTTCTCCATGACCGAAGGACGGAGTACGTTCATCGAAGTGAACATCCAGCAGCGGCCCGACTGCTTCTGGTCGGTAATCCCCTTCACATTCACCCTGTATTTGAAATAATGGTCCACCTTACCGTCGAGCCCGTGGTTCAGCGCCAGGGCCCGTATATCGCCGTTGGAGGTCAATACGTTCTGTATGGCCACGACGGACGGGTCGCCGCGGAAACGGTCGCGCATCCGCGCCACGTCATCGCCGGTTATGGACTGTGCATCGGCCGCAATACCTCCCGCAACCACGAGCGAAGCCGCCAACAAGATACCTTTCTTCATGTGTGAAATCCTTTTTTGCTGTTAATACTTGCTTAGGCACAAAGATAACATTTACCGCAGGAAACCAAAAGCCCCGCAAGCTCTCCACGCCGGGAAAATCTCCTCCATTTCCACGTACCGCAACCTCAGAAAGCCGGACACTCCACGCCCTGCCGCCCATCAAAGCGACAGGGAAGGAATTCCCTCCCCTGCCTTACGGTCGCAACTTTCACCCTCCCTTCCGGAACTCCATCACATAGAGCACATGCCGCGACAGCGGATGGCCTGCCGGAACGGCCGGATGGTCGAACTCCTTCACCCGGCACATCCCGAGTTTCTGCATCACCCGTTCGGAGGGCTGGTTCTGCACAGCAGTAAAAGAGAAGACTTCCTTTAGATGAAGCGTATCACGGGCGTATGCCAGACATGCCGCCGCCATCTCCGGCGCATACCCCTGTCCCCAATACTCCGGCAGCAGCCGCCACCCTATCTCCACACCCGGAGCGAAATCCGCATCGAAATCGAAACGGTGCAGCCCGACAAACCCCACAAAATGTCCTCCGGTACGCTCCCGCACGGCAAAGAGCCCGTAACCGTACACTGCAAACTCCCGCTTTATCCGACCGAGAAACTCCACGGATTCCTCCGGCGAGAGCCGCTTCGGGAAATACCGCATCACGCGGCTGTCGGCATTCATCCGGATAAACTCCGTCGTGTCCTCCCCCCGCCATACACCCGCCCGAAGTCGTTCGGTCCGTATCACGTCGCACTCCATCATCCAACCACTTTTCCTTCCGCCGAAACGGAGCCGATGCGCCACTTCCACCCGCCGACGCACCGCAACCGGCAATCACTCCATCACTATCTCTACCTCGCCCGCATACTCCCTGTCGACCACGAGCATCAGCATAGGGCGCACGGAGTAGGAACGCCTGTCCCCCGTCTCCCGACTGTAGGTCATTATCAACTTGTCACCTATCTTCACCAAGCTCTCCACCTCGAGGTAAACGGCCTCGTCCGTCATAGGTTCTATGACGGCTATCACATACTGCGTATCAAAATCCACCGGCGTGGGGAGCGACCCCATTACGGGCGCCTTGCCGAACACCGTATCGAACTCCTCGCGCGTGGTGATGGTGGCTGCCGGCAGCCGGTCTTCGGTATAGCTGTTGTTGACGAAATAGTTATGTCCCTCGGTATAGGGAACCTTGCAACCCAGCCACAGTTCGAGCATGAACTCGCCGCCCCACGGCTCACCCGCCATCAGGCTCTCCCCTATCAGCAGATGATACGTCCCCTGCTGTTCCAAGCCGTATTCGATACTCCGGCCGAAAGGCCCGTCCGAGGTACCGTCGGGCATGACAATCTGGTTGAACCGTACATTGGCCATATCGCCGACCCCGGTAATCTCGCCGTACAGCAGGTCGCACCCGCCCGAATCGAATTCGACATCTACGGTTCTGCCCGGCTCCTTGAGAATCACCATCCGTCCGCAGCCATCCCTGACCTGCACCTTCACGGGCAGCGAATCGGCGATTACGACCTCGCCCGCAGCCGCAGCGCCTGCCACGGTCTCGCCGTTCCCGGTCTTGCCGCACCGTCCGCAGGAGAGTATCCACAACGGCAAAGCGACACACAACATAATCACAGCCAAACGTTTCATTATTCCGTCTTTTAAATTACCAATCCGTTCCGCACCGACAGCGGCGGCACTCTCCCGCCGCAATCGGTCCACAAATGTAATCAATAAACATGAACCGCGTATTCGCCCGACCGGCCGGAAACAGACAGGGAGCCTCCCGGCTCCCTGTGTCTGCCTCTTCGCAGCGGCTAAAACGTAATCGTCAGCGGCAGCATGAAACCGTACAGGAAAAATCCCGCACCCGCTCCACCGGCATAGAGCACATTGAAAGTCGGATTGATTCCTATCCGCCAGACGTTCACATAGAATCCCACCGAAGCCATGGCTCCGAACACGGAGGCCTTGTTTTGATTCACATTGGTAAAATTCGGATGAGCCTCGTCAGCCAATACAGCCGAAGCATACTCCTTTATCGGAAAAATACCGACCGCGAAATCCGAGGTTAGTCCGAAATATTTCGTTTTCCACTTCGGACTGATTCCGGCATACACCCCGCCGCCGTTCATCAGATACTGATACCCATCCTTTTCATAAGTTCCAACACTAAACTGATTATAACGCTCCCCTATTAAGGCCATCGCACCAAAAATCAAATCAAGATTCCGGTAACGTGTTTCCGTCGTAAATTTCAAATTAAACGCTTTGATATTACCCTGTCCATAAATTTTTCCTCCTTGTGTCGGATAATTCATATCCATGAAGACATCCAAGTTCAAATCTGTATTAAATATACCAAAACCGGCTTCTACCGTTATCGGTAACCGTTCCTTGGAAATCTTTTGAGCTTCCAGCGTTTGCCATAAAACGACACACAACGCCAATAGCAATACCTTTTTCATGATAGTCAATTCAATTAGCCTAATTGCCGTGTTCACTAATCAACATCTGCACTCCATAATTCGGAAAAACAACCCATTGCTCCGGATTGTCAAAATAGTATATGGATGCATTCCCACACATTTCTCCTTTATTAGAAAATTGCACACCCAATTCTGCACCTGTTCTTACTTCCAAAGCATCAGCAATTTTCACACCAATATCCGCACTGATTTTAAAACTTATGGCAGCATTCGGCAAATCGTATTCTTCAAGGCAAAACGTAATCATCGAATACCAATCCTGGTCTGAAAAACACCGCCAATCCACTACCTTTTTATCCTTAAACACCTGAGATATATTCGATTTAGAATCGAAATTGAACTCGACCTGGTTCTGTATTTCATATGTTTTTCCATCATCGGCAGCTCCTACGACTTTCAAATAAAACTCCGGTTTTCCTGCAGGCCAGCGCTCCAGCGACCAATCGGTAAACTTAATCTGTTTCACATAAACCGGCGAACTCGCATCCGCATTCCGATAAGGCGGATAAATAAAATCGTACACCGCATCGGAATTACCGATGGAATTCTCCCGATAGGCCCGGTACATAATCTTCGTTCCCCGGTACGCCGGTGAATAGATATAATTATTCACTCCACCCGATCTGGTAATCAAACGCTGATACCCACTCTGATGCTCTGGAACCATATATTCGATTACAACCCGCGAAGAATTATCACCGTCGTTATTCCAGCGAAGTTCCACATTTTTTCCACTGTAATGAGTCGTAAAACTCGATAAAGCGGCAGGCGCAGCAGGTGCCTGCACGAAAACGACATTGGACTGGCCGGATTCGGCAATTTGCTGGCCGGTTAAGGTTCCTCCCACCGAATAGGCAGAAACATAATAGTAATAATATTCATTCGAAATAAGATTGTAATCGAAATAAGTCTTATTATTACTTCCTGTAACCGTACCTATTTTCTGATAGGCGCCTCCTTTGGCTGCTTTACGGTATATATAAAAACCGTTTGCCGTACCGGAATGTTCCCACGACAATGCAACTCCCGTCGTAACCCGATTGGCTGCCAAATTGGTCGGAGCAGCAGGAGCTGTCACACCCCAACCACGCGTATCGCCTGCAACATTATCCTGATACGGATAAACAGCCTCCGGATTATATCCATCCAACAACTCGCCGTTCGCATCCGTGCGTTCACACAATCCTACGACTATAACCGGGTTTTCCGGAATATTTATCGCATCTATCCACACGAAATTTCCCGCCGCATCATATCCCGGAATCTCCGTCACAGTCGCATCGCAATAATCTTCCGGCAAAAACGCTACGACAGGTACATATTCTTCCGGATTCCAATCTTCCGCGTGCACAGGTACCGATATCTGCAGATTCGGATATAACCTCTGAAGTTCTTCTATAATATTCGTACCGGAACTCCGGGTTTCTGTCCCCTCCTCAGGGAAATAGACACTCAGCAGGTCTTTCACGGCAATCGTACCGTCCGCCGACCGTGTAACCACCGTTTCATCGTCAGCCAAAACCGTATCATCCGCAACATGTTTTAACAGGACATCATAGTCTCCGTCGAACTGTTCCAACGCATTCTCATGAATCAGTTGTCTGAATTCGGTATTTCCACACATCGCCCGGCTGACCGACAGAGCCAGATTTCCCATCACCTCGTCATAATCCATCGTCACTGCCGACAGTCCATAACCGTCGTTACCGACAACTTCTTTACGCCCGCTCATTCCATACTCTTCCTTTCCGCAGGAAACAGCCAGAAACAGAACCGCAACGCTTGCTAAACAAAAATTAAAAATTTTCATTTCAGGTTGAGAACTTAGGGTTTATTCCCTTAAACAAAGTTAATATGTTTCCTGCACCAAAGCAATAGTTATATCATATTTTTTACATTCATATGTATTATATGAAAATATCTTCGTACGCCTACCTATTCCCGTAAACACAAGAAATCTCACCGCAGCTTGTTCCGCTCGAAATGGGGGCCGACCTTGATATTGAAAAAGAGCGCCGAAACCACCGTCAGGCATGCCCCGACGAAATAGGCTGCATTCAGCGTGCTGACCTGTCCGATGTAACCGCCGAGCAGCAACCCGGCTCCGATACCCACGTCCCACGACGTGAGGTAGGTGGATGTGGCCGTACCGCGCTTGCTGTTGGGGGCGAGATTCACGAACAGCGTATTGAAGGCCGGGAACATCGTTCCGAATCCTACCCCGAGCAGGAGCGCGATGCCGAAGAAGACGTACCGTCCGACTGCGGGGAACTCCGCCATCAGCCATTTGCATGACGAGAGGCCGAAAAAACAGAAGCAAACGAGATAGATGCCGAAGGAGATGACGGCCACGATACGCCCCTTATCGACCTGCCGACCCGAAAACAGACGCGACACGGCCATTCCTACCGCCATCAGCGTGAAGAAAAGCCCGCTGCCCGATACGATACCGATTTGCCTTGCGTACATGGCCACATAGGTGGTGGTCATACCGTAGGGGATGGAGAGCAGCAACAGGTCGAGGCCGGCCGGAATGCCTTTGACAAGAAAGAAACGGTCGAGCGAGATGGGCTCGCGCTTCACCTGGGGTTTCACGGGTGTCCGGACAAGCAGGGCGCAGACGAGGCCGAGCGAACACGAAACGACCGAAGCGACGAAAAGCACGTCGAAACTCAGCCCCGCATCGTGCATGAAGAGCCCCACCATAGGACCGATGGACATGGCGATGTTATTGGCGAGACCGTAGTATCCCAACGCCTCGCCGCGCCTCGACGAGGGGGTGATGTCGATAACCAGCGTATTGCCGGACACGGTCACGGTACCGAACGCGAAACCGTGCACGACGCGCAGGATGATGAAAACGGCAAGCGTACCGGCGACGATGTAGCCGGCGAAAATACTCGTAAAGATGAAATAGGCGAAGATATAGAGCGGCTTGCGGGCGAATGTATCCAGCAGGTAACCGGAAAAGGGACGTATCGTCAGTGCGGCAAGCGTATAGCAGGAAAGAGCGATGCCCATCGTCGCGCTTCCGGTATGGAAGACCTCCGTCAGGTAGAAAGGGAAAACCGGCATCAGAAGATAGAATCCGAAATAAAGCAGAAAATTCGCTGCGATGATGAAACAGTAACCCGGTGTGATGAGACGTTCCTTTGTCATGACGATGCTTTTTCAGTTCTCCTTCGATTCCTACCCTGCGCCCCGCCCTCTATAGAGGCGGAAAACGCCGCGCAAAATTAAAGATAAAAGGATTACATTGTCTCTGCCTTCCGGAAGAAAGCATCCCGGAACACAGTACGGCACCATCCGACGGTTCCGATACAATCCATCCGATTCGATGCAGAACGGACACTATCAACAATGCGAAACGGCCCCATCCATCCCGCAACAAAATCCCGCCGGTCTCCACTCGGAAACTTCCGTACCTGCTCCGTTATCACAGGGCCCGCGCCGGCAAAACCGCACTACTCTCGGACAACGAAAAAACACTTCTGCAAACAATTCTCGCCGGATTACTGCATGGAAAAAACAGGGTTCGCCGCTACCCGCACCGTACCCCTAAAATTCCTGCAAGAATAAACAAACCTTCACTCCATCGACAACCGAAGGTCTCTCCACGTTGCAGGCACCACCTTTCAAATATCATCCGATACGAGCAAATTCACCGGTGCAGTATAAAAAGAGAGCCACCCGATATCGGGTGGCTCTCAACTTCACTCTGTTGTGTGGGAGCACAGGGATTCGAACCCCGGACCCTCTGCTTGTAAGGCAGATGCTCTGAACCAGCTGAGCTATACTCCCTCGTGGTGCAATTGAAAAATACTGATAGTTTGCGGAAACCATTTCATATTTCCCAATTGCGAGTGCAAATATAGGGCAATTTTTTCTCACTCCAAATTTTTCCGAAGTTTTTTTCAGTCTTTTTTTACGACACATCACACACAGACATAACAATCAACACGATACGCTTCCATCTTTTTCTCCTACCGTCTGCTGTTTTCCGGTCGTTTCTGCGCCGGGCCCTGCATGTCTCCTCCGTAGCGGGCCCGATAAAACACTCCGAGCGGCAGCATTTTTTCCGACCGGTCGTAAAAGAAGAGCTCCCCGAACTCTTCCGCCGAGGGTACGGGGAAAAGCTGGCCGACTATACTCTTGGCCAACAGGGCCGAAAATCCCATGGAATAGAGGTTCAGTACGAGAAAACCGTCCGTCGCCGACAGCAGCCGGGTACAGCATTCGAGCATCGGCCCGATATCCTGGCCGAGCACCCATTTCTCCCCTTCCGGGCCCCGGCCGTAAGCCGGCGGGTCGAGAATGATACCGTCGTAACTTCTGCCGCGGCGGACCTCCCGGCGAACGAACTTCATCGCATCCTCCACCACCCAACGGATACCGTCCAATCCGCTCGCCTCCATATTTTCACGGGCCCAGGTCACCACCTGGCGCACGGAATCCACATGCGTCACCTCCGCACCTGCACTCCGGGCCGCCAGCGACGCACCGCCCGTATAGGCGAAGAGGTTGAGCACGCGCGGTTCCCTGCCCAGCCGGGCTTTCAGCTCCGCAACGCTGTCATAAATGAAATTCCAATTCTCACCCTGTTCGGGAAATACGCCCACATGCTTGAACGAAGTGAGGCCCAGCCGCATCCGCAGGGACATGCCGCGGTAACGATAGTCGATTCGCCACTGCTCCGGCATTCCCGCCCCCAGCAGCCACCGGCCGCGCTCCTCGCTGTTGGCATCGCGCCGGAAAACGGCGGACGCCATACGTTCCCACTCCTCTTCGGGCAGGGACTTGTGCCAGATGGCCTGCGGTTCGGGGCGCACCGTCACATAACGCCCGAAACGCTCCAGCTTCTCGAAGCCGCCGCAATCGACCAACTCATAATCCTCCCACTCGGGGGACAATATCTCCGGAACATCCGTACATTTCATAAGACATTCGATTCAATCCATTTCAACACAACCGAAAATACGGAAAAGAACTCCGTACCGGAACCGCCCGTCAACCGCGTCCCTCGAAAACGACGCTCATCATACACTGCGCACAGTCGAACTCCAGACGATAGACGAACGGCCCGTGGCGAAGCCACAGCGGAGCAGGCCCTTCATCCCGCCGCCCTTTCAGACACATGCCGTGTTCGCGCCGCACACAGAACGGCGTCCGCATGACCGCCACTCCACGCAGGTCGGCCTGCAGGTCGTACCCCGGCGCAGCGCCCGCCCCGCCGACACGTTCGTAAAATCTGCGGGCCAGCCGGTTGGTTACGTTCTCCGAAGCCTCGGGCGTACCGTACGGATAACGGCATCCGGCAGCCGCCCGGGCCGGATGTCTCTCGGTCCGGCGCTCCGTCCGGTGACGCAGCAACGCTTCCAACCCCTCCCGTCGCAAAGCGTTCGCCTCGGAAACCCGCACAAAAGGCACTCCCTCCGTACCGTCCGCAAAACACACCTCCGCCACATCGAACATGGTATCGCCCGACCGGACAAGCTGCGTACGGAGCATCTCCAGCACCTTCTCCGGTTCCCGCGCCGCCCCGTTGCCGCAGACAACGGAAGCCGTCGCCGAACAGCCGTCTCCATCCCGGAACTCTGCCGACACCGCACCTTCGTCAAAACTCACGGTCACGGACACCCGTACCGAACGGCGGGCACGGGCTCCCTCCAAACGCGCGCTGAACCGGCGGTCGTAATTCCGATAAATCTCCGTCCCGGCCGGAAGTTTCCACTCCTTGTTGAGCTGCACGCGCCCCCCTTCCGTACCGTTCACGTTCGTACCTGCCAACCGGCCTCCGTACATGAAACAGATGCCGTCGCCAGGGGCGAATGCCTCTCCGCCCTGCGGCTCGAACCACCCGGGACCGGAACGCGCCACCCGGCAGACGAAACCGCCGACGGCCTTCGGAGTATCGGGTGTGGAAACCCCCGCCCGCCGGCCGTCGAAAAAGTATTCGGTACGTCCGCGGGAGAAGGTACGCGCCAAATCGGGCTCGAAACCCGGGTCGCTTTGCCCTTCAGAGGCCCGCACCAGTCCGGGACGGGCAGCTATCTCCCGGTCGAGACGGGTGCGGTACCATGCGACGACGTTCCGCACGTATGCCTCATCCTTGAGCCGCCCCTCTATTTTGAACGAGGTAACACCGGCATCCAGCAGGTCGCCGAGCCGCCCCGAAAGGTCCATATCCCGTACCGAAAGCAGGTGTTTGCCGGCCATCAACACGTTACCGGCGGCATCCAGCAGGTCGTAGGGCAACCTGCAGGCCTGCATACAGTCGCCCCGGTTTCCGCTGCGCGGCGACATGGTACGGCTCATGTAACACCGCCCGCTGTAACACACGCATATCGCCCCGTGCACGAAACACTCCAGCTCCACATCCGTGGCAGCCCGTATCCGCCTGATTTCCTCCAGGGAAAGGTTACGTTCGAGAATAACGCGCGAAAAACCGCAGTCGGCCAGGAAAGCCGCCTTCTCCGGGGAGGCATTGAAAGTCTGCGTCGAGGCGTGCAGCTCCACTCCTTCGAGTTCCATCTCCAGATAGGCCATATCCTGCACGATGAGCGCATCCGCACCCGCTTCGACCACCTGCCGTGCGATACGCTCGGCATCGGCGAGTTCGTCATCGAACAGAAGGGTGTTGAGCGTCACATAAACACGCACGCCGAACCGGCGGGCATACTCCGCCACGGCGGCTATGTCCGCCACGCTGTTGCCGGCCGCCTGCCTCGCGCCGAAACGCGGTCCGCCCATGTAAACGGCATCCGCACCGCAGTCGATAGCGGCACGGGCACTCCGCAAATCGCGGGCAGGTGCAAGCAACTCAATCTTCCCGGGTTTCCACAACATCTCCACTTCACGACGCTTCATCGGTGCGCAAAGATACGAAATAAACCCGGCATACCGTGAGAAAAGATGCCTGTTCGACCGGCGCGCTCTCCGTGCCCCTTGCGGCCCGTGACGGTTTTTTCGCCTGAGCCCGGCTGATTATTACGCCGGGCTGCACAGTGCCCTCGACGACCTGTACGGCGATACCCTCCGCCCCGTAACGCTGGCCGGAACATCCGCTCCGCGGCGGTTCCGGGCGGCAGTGTTCGAGCGGGCCGCCCGATGGCTTCACGCGCGCGGAGAGTTCTCGCCCGACATGATGGAGGAGGAACCGGCCGCCGACATGGTGCGCGAAACCTACCGTATCGTCCGCGAGGCGATGGACGCGGGCGTGGCCGACAACGTCATCCCCGCCGCAATGGCCCGAAAGCTGGATAACAGTGCTTTCCTCTTTTCAGGATTCAAGACCGCACAGGAGCTGAAGGAGGCGTCCCTGCTGCTGCGGGAGAAAGACGGTACGGTAAAAGGCTTCTCCCGGTTCCTGACCGATATTCGGCGTATCGACGCAAACTACAACGTGCGCTACCTGGAGGCGGAGTACAATTTCGCCGTAAGCTCCGCGCAGATGGCCGCCTCCTGGGCCGAAGTATCGCAGGACGGCGACCGGTACGACCTGCAATACCGGACGGCCGGCGACGACCACGTCCGCGAGGAGCACCGCGCGCTGAACGGCGTAACGCTCCCTCCGTCGAATGACTTCTGGCGCTATTACTATCCGCCCAACGGCTGGAACTGCCGCTGTACCGCCGTTCAGGTGCTCAAAGGGAAATATCCGACATCGGACGACAAACAGGCCATACAGGCCGGAGACCGGATGACCGATACCCCGAAGAAACGGATTTTCCGTTTCAATCCCGGTATCGACGGCCAGCTTTTCCCGCCCAAACACCCATACTACAAACTGAGCAGGGAGGCGGCCGGACAGGTAAAGAAGGTTGTTATCGAACTGCAAGCAGACCCAATAGAAACTCCGGAACAACTGGCCGACGAATTGAACCGTATCGGTAAGAGGTGGTTCGAGCACGGCCCCGCACAATTATCCACAACTACCAAAAAGGGGGTGAATGGCTATACATATATGGACGGACGGATATACCTGACACCGGAACGTATGCAACGCGCCATCGACGGAATAAACCGTATGTCCGAAGGTACTGCCGCGACATTTGAACAGGAAGATGCTCTGTCTACTTTATGGCACGAAATTACACACAACCGTAACAAACACGGCAATATGCGGCTGGGCAAAACGGAAACGAGATATATGGAGCTGGCTAACGAATTTGTCACACGGAATACACTTTCCGAGTTCTTCGGAGCGCTCGGCGGTGAATTACACGCGAAAGAACTGCTGACGAATCGTGTATCAACCGGATATAACCGTATGGTACGGAATTTCGATGCCTTGATAGACGCAACAGGTGCAGACCGGAAAACCGTAACGGAAGCCGTGCAGGACGCTCTGTTCAATACACCGTATGATAAACAGAAAGAGGGACTGGTAAAGTCCCTCATAAAAGGCGGTGCTAAAAAGAAAGACGGTACAGTGCTGAAAAAAGGAGAATTGGGGCAATGGATGAAAGATTGTAAAGAATGTTCTGAAACTTACTTTACCGACCTCTTATTACGGCAATTATAAACTATTCATCAAATGAAGCTGCAATTTCTTCGGCAAACTGTTTCTCAACAGCCGCCTCCAAACCTTCATAGCCGGGCTCTTCTGCTAAACTAAGCATACTATCCCAGCGTAAATCCGGACGTTCTTGCAACTCAGTCAAATACCTTTCTTTACCCCACGGATAGTGTCTTTCCAGATATTTTTCATCAGAGCAGAGGTCGAACACGGTAAGTTCGCGTAAATTGATGCTATTGTAATCCATAATATTGTAATTTTTACAAAAATAACTATTGCAACGGTTCTATGAACGATTTAATGCGAAACATTCTTTCCGACCTTCGGGTGGAAGTGCTCGACGAGTTCAACCGAAACTTCACCCGCAAGGCATTCTTCGACCAGCCCTGGCCGGCGCGGAAAATGGATACGGGACGCGGCACCCTGCTGGTCGTATCGGGAGCCATGCGCCGTTCCCTGCGGTGTACCGCCGCCCGCGGCTCCCTCTACTTCTCCTCCGAGCTGCCCTACTTCAGCATCCACAACCGCGGCGGAAAAGTGCCCGTTACCCCGGCAATGCGCCGCTACTTCTGGGCGATGTACTACCGCAACGTCCCGCCTGAAGGGGCTACCGGTAAACGGGCCGACCGCAAAAGCCGTACCGCCGCCTATTACCGCTCCCTGGCCCTGACTAAGAAAACGGAATTCGACATCCCCCGGCGTCAGGTCGTCGGCGACCATCCCGCCGTCGGACGCATCGTCCGCGATACCTGCGAACGGAACGTGCGCGAATGGGTGGCGAAAAACATCGACCCGAAATTCACCAAAATGACACACAAATAATCCTTTTTCAAGTATGATTAAAGACACTTTAACGGCCGTAAAAGAGGCCTTGAAAACCGTCCCCGGCCTGCGCTATACGGCCGAGGACTGGGGACAGCTCGATTTTTTCAACCAGCCGCCCGTGCGCTTCCCCTGCGTCCTGCTCGACGCGGAGGAAGTACGCTATTCAGACAGCGGTCGGGGCTTCCAGCAGGGAGAGGCGTCGCTCACCGTCCGCGTGGCCGATAACCGCGTTTTCAACGGCTCTTTCCAGGCCCCCGCCTCACAGACGGAGTTCGCCATGTTCGACCTGCTCCAGGCGGTGTATAAGGCGTTGCAGGGCCTCTCCGGGCCGGGATTCTCGCCCCTGACGCGCTCCCGGTGCGTCCGGGCCCGGCGGGACGACGGTATCCGCGAGTTCCGCATGTCGTTCGACTTCGCGTTCACCGACGCGGACGCCGCGAAAAAACGGTAAGAACATGCGCCGTTATTGCTCCGGCGTCGTATCGCCGTAACGCTCTTTCATCAGCTGGAGGGCCTCGATAAGAAATACGGCGCACGGTATTCCCCTCTGACGGATAAGGGCTCGTATTTCATCCCGAACCTCTTCCGGCACTCGGAAGGCAATGTAGACCCCGGCCCGGTCGCCTATCGGTTTACGACCGGCGCCGGGACGGTAGCCGCCCCGGCCGTCTTTCTTTTTTTTCTCGGTCATCGGCTATTCATTTTTACATTATTATATTACAAATACATACTGTCAGACAACCGTAACCGCCGCAATGCGGCGGTTACGGTCAATCATCAATCCTGAAACGGCCTTTACTAAATATAGTAATATTCAGTTTTTGCAATCGATTCAACGTCTACAATGTCACCATCTTCGTCTGTCGAAACTGCACAAAGTTCTATATAATAGACATCGTTCCAGCACCGGTCGCCGCGCCGTCACCCCACCAGCAGTTGGGAGGCCACCTCGTGTCGTTTCGCCTCACCGGCCAGCACCTCGACGAGTGTCAGCGCAAAATCGAGCGTCAGACCGGGGCCGCGTCCGGTTATCACATTGCCGTCTACAACGGCCGCTTTATCCGTAGCCAATATCGCTCCGGACAGATACTTCTCGAAACCGGGATAGCAGGTAGCCCGCCGTCCCCGCAGGATGCCGAGTCCGCCCAGCACCATGGGCGACGCGCATATCGCAGCCACCCGGCCCCCCTTGTCGTAGAAAGCCTGCACCTCCCGTTTCAACCCCTCATGGCTGTCGAAAGCGGAAGTTCCGCCGGGGATAACCAACATCTCCGCCAAGCCGAAATCGGTCTCCTCAAAAAGTCCGTCGGCTACGACGGGAATGCCGTGATTGCCCGTTACGGTCCGTTCATCGGTCAGCGACACCGTGCAGACAGGCAGCCCCGCCCTGCGAAGCACATCGATCGTAGCCAGCGCCTCTATCTCTTCAAACCCGGTAATCAAAAACAAGAATATCGTCTTCATACTTCATCTGGTTTTAACGTGTTTTCTGCAAAGATAGAATAATCGCCGTCTTTTCCAATCTACACGGCACAAATTCACCGGTCCCGGCAAACCGAAACAACGAAAGAGCGGACGGAATTCATTCCGTCCGCTCCCGTAACGTTTATGCGTAATGCGCCCTCTATGCTTTCGTGAGTATCTCTATCTGTGCCTTCGCATCAGCCACATGGCTGCCCTCGGTCACCTTACGATAGGTAGCAACGGCCGCATCCTTGTTCTCGCTGTTCTGATAGGCCGCCCCGAGCATGAAGTAGATGTCGGACATGTCTGCAGGGTCGGTCTGCGCAGCCGCAGCGGCCTCGCCCCACTCTATCACATGCGCCCAATCCTGATTGTTGGTCGCAACCTGAATGCGCATCAGGCTGGCAGCGGGGTTCGTAGGGTCTATGGCGAGCACTTCGCCGAGTATCTCATACACTTCGTCCGCATTGCCCGCCTCGTCGGCCTCTGCGGCACGCAGCATCTGATAATAGGCCATCTTCTCCCGTGCGGCATCGGCCGGTTCCTTGTAACGGCTGTGACGCGATTCGAGTTCCACAATGTCCTTGTAAATCTTCATACCGTTCTCGTAATCGCCCGAAGCCGCATAGCTCTCGGCCAGGAAGAGGGCAAGGTCGGTATCGGTGGGGTTGGCCTCATACCCTTTGGAGAATATCTCGATAGCTTTGTCCCACTGCTGGTTGTTGAAAGCATCCGCCCCCATCACGGTATAAGTCTGGGAGATGAGTTTACGGGAATTGCCGAGCACCTTCACATCCTGAAAAAGCTCCGCATACTGCATTGCCGAATCGAGTACCGTAAGTGCCTCGTCGAAACGGCTCTCCTTGCAGAGCGACAGGCCGTACTGGAAATAACAGGTGGGAAGCAGTTTCTGTGCCTGCTGTACCGTAGCCGAAGCGTCGGCACCGGCATTCAGTCCCATTTCAATGGTCTGTTCCAGAACGGGAATAGCCGCTCCGAAGTCCTTCGCCTGTATGAGTGCGGCCGCTTCATTGAATTTGGTGTTCACCTCGCTGACCGTCTGAGCCGACAGTCCTGTCGCGGCAAATATCGCCGCTGCGGCCAGCAAAAACTTGATTTTTTTCATCTTTTCGTCAGTTTTGTTATGTGTGTTGTGTGTGTTCCGCCGTCATTCCGACCAAAGTCCGGCAACCGTCTCCCGGCTGCATGGCATGCAAAATTATCAAAATAGGCAATCACGCCAAATATCACCTGCGCAGTTTTTTGAAAAAATCCTCCATCAACGCGGCACACTCCCCGGCGAGTACCCCTGCCGTCACTTGCGTCTTCGGATGAAGCAGCTTGCCGCCCGCCGCGGAATATCCCCTTTTCGCATCGGAAGTCCCGTATACGATACGCCCCACCTGCGCCCAAGCAGCAGCTCCCGCACACATCACGCAGGGTTCAACGGTCACATAAAGCGTACATTCGTTCAGGTATTTCCCCCCTGCGGCATGCATGGCTGCCGTCAGGGCCTGCATCTCGGCATGCGCCGTAGAGTCACGGAGCGTTTCGACGAGGTTATGCCCCCGGCCCACTATCCGGCCCGATGCCACGACCACGGCGCCGATAGGCACCTCTTCCTCACTTAACGCTTTACGCGCCTCGGAAATTGCCGCACGCATAAAAAATTCATCCTCCTGCCGTCCCTTCTCCATGAAATTTCGTACTTTTGAAACCCCGCAAATGTAGTATAAACGGTCGTGCGGCGCAACAGCCGCACGCAGCAAAACGCAATCCGGCGTTTTATACTGATGATGCAGGGCCACTAAAAATTCCATAATATGTACAGGACGCATACGTGCGGAGAACTCCGCATCGACAATACCGGCACGGGCACGACACTCGCCGGATGGGTACAGAAAGTGAGAAACCTCGGCGCAATGACCTTCATCGACCTGCGCGACCGTTACGGCATTACGCAACTCGTCGTGGACGAAAACACGCCGGCCGAGGTACGTGCAGCTACGACCGGGCTGGGGCGTGAATATGTCATACAGGCGACGGGCACGGTACGTGAACGCTCCTCGAAAAATCCCAAGATACCGACGGGCGACATCGAAGTAGCCGTCTCGGCGCTCACCGTCCTCAACCGGTCCGAGGTACCCCCCTTCACCATCGAGGAGCACAGCGACGGCGGCGACGAACTCCGCATGAAATACCGTTATCTCGACCTGCGCCGGCCACCCCTGCAGCGCAACATCCTGTTGCGCCACCGCATGGCCCAGAGCGCCCGCCGTTTTCTCGACGGAGAAGGCTTCCTCGAAATAGAGACGCCGTTCCTCATCCGCTCCACGCCGGAAGGGGCCCGCGACTTCGTGGTCCCCTCGCGCATGAATCCCGGCGAATTCTACGCCCTGCCGCAGTCGCCGCAAACTTTCAAGCAATTGCTGATGGTCTCCGGCTACGACCGCTATTTCCAAATCGTACGCTGCTTCCGCGACGAGGACCTGCGGGCCGACCGCCAGCCGGAATTCACCCAGATAGACTGCGAGATGTCGTTCGTCGAACAGGAGGACGTGCTCGAAATCTTCGAACGGTTCGCCAAGTACCTGTTCCGCGAGACGCTCGGCATCGAGTTCGGCAGTGCCTTCCCGCGCATGCCGTGGAGCGAGGCGATGGCCCGTTACGGCTCGGACAAGCCGGATATCCGTTTCGGCATGGAAATAAACGACCTCAGCGACCGGGCCCGCGGCCGGGGATTCGCAGTTTTCGATTCGGCGGAATACGTCGGCGGCATCGTCGCGACGGGATGCGCAGGCTATACCCGCAAACAGATTGACGAACTCACGGAATTCGTCAAACGACCGCAGGTAGGGGCCAAAGGACTCGTGTGGATACGCCTCGCGGAGGACGGCTCGGTCAAATCCAGCATCGACAAATTCTTCCCGGCAGAGGAGCTGCTCGCATGGGCGGCTGCCTGCGGCGCTGCGGCCGGCGACCTGCTCCTGCTGTTGGCGGGCAACCGCATGAAGACCCTCGCGGCCCTCAACGTGCTGCGTCTGGAGATGGGCGACCGGCTGGGCCTGCGCGACCCGGGCAAGTTCGCCCCGTTGTGGGTGGTCGATTTCCCGCTGCTGGAGTGGGACGAGGAGACGAAACGCTTCTACGCGATGCACCACCCCTTCACCTCGCCCAAACCGGAGGACATCCCGCTCTTCGACACCGACCCGGCGAAGATACGCGCCAACGCCTACGACTTCGTGGTGAACGGTACCGAGGTGGGCGGCGGCTCGATACGTATTTTCGACAGCGGACTGCAAAGCCGGCTGTTCGAGACGCTGGGCTTCTCGCACGAGGACGCCGAAAAGCAGTTCGGATTCCTGATGAACGCTTTCAAATACGGCGCACCGCCCCACGGGGGCATCGCTTTCGGGTTTGACCGTTTCTGTTCGCTCTTCGGCGGAGCCGATTCCATCAGAGACTTCATCGCCTTTCCGAAAAACAATGCCGGCCGCGACGTCATGGTAGATGCTCCGGCCCCGATAGCCGATACCCAGTTGGACGAGCTGGCGCTCCGGGTCGCCGTTCCCGAACAATAATCAAGAGGAAAGCGAAAGAGATACCGAACGGGCGGGACGCCGGTCAGCGTCCCGCCCGTTCTTCATACCGGCAACCGACGGTTTCCGACAAAAAATAGAAGGGCATGCAACAAAACGGACAGAAAAAGCATCTATCTTTCAAATACGTTGCATGAACCTGAAAAACTACCGACCATGAAACGCACCTTTCTCCACGCTCTCTGCACCGCAGTACTGTTGCTCTGTACCTCGACAGGCTGCCAACCGGAAGAGGAGGACTACTTCCTGCGCTGGATGCTCCTGAATGCGACGGACTCCGTCCTTTATTTCACCTTTAACGACAATACGCCATTCACCGTGGAACCGGGCGAGTACCGGCTTCTGGGGACGACCGTCCTTCCGCCGGACACGAAACCCAATCCCGGGCTGCTTTTCGAACTGCACCCCGAATACCGCACGCTCTCGGTTTCGGCCGCTCCGGACGGCCCCACCCTCCGGAAGTGGAACAAGGACTACGATTTCACTTCCGACCGACAGTTCTTCGACAGTTCGCAATGGCCGGACGAAAACCGCGCCAGCCACGACTGCGACTACGTATTCCGGGTAACGCCCGAAGATATCGCCAACGAATAAATTCCTGCCGCCATGCCACGAAAACTCACTGCCATGACCTGCGCCGTCGTGCTGCTGCTCATACTGCCGACAGCCTGCAACCCGCTCGACCGGCTCTTCCAGAAACAAGATACCGACCCGGAGAGCTGCGATGTCACCTGGCTGCTGCGTAACGCCAGCGGCCGGGAACTGTGGTTCGAATTCGCCGATTTCGGTCTCCACTCCCTTCAGGCGGGGCAAAGTGCCGAAATCATGCGTACTACCGTCCGAGGTTCCGACATACAGACGAGTTTTTACGAAGTCTTCGACTACCGTCCCCAGTCGCATCCGTTGTCAATCTACACCGACGGCGGCTCGGTTCCTGCAAGGATATGGACGCTGGAGGAGCGCGACAAACCGGGGAAGCAATTCTACGACCGGGGGGCATGGACATTCGACCGCACCGATGAAGAGAGGGCCGAATGGACGTTTACCGTCACCGCAGACGACCTCGAATAACACACATCTCTTCTGCAAAGGCCGGCAGCCCTCCGGTGCTGCGCGATGCGGCAGAGCGGAAACGGACGTCATCCCCAGCGGCAGTCATCCGGTTTCCGCATCGCTCCCCATTTGTAGGTAAATGCGCAAACGACAAGCACATCGCAACGGAAACATCCGTAATTTTACGGTTGCGCACTCTTTCCGTACAGGATATTCGCCGAAGGAGTGGACGGAATCATGAAAAAAAGGAACTTCATCAATTCGCTGCTGCAACATACCCGCAGGCCGGACGGTTTCTTGGGCAGAATGATGCTGCGCGGCATGAACAACGGTCATGCGCCGCTCACCCGCTGGGGAGCGGCACATATCGAATGGCAACCGCAATGGTGTGTTCTCGACATCGGCTGCGGAGGCGGGGCCACGCTGCTCCGTCTGTTGGAATGCTGCCCGGACGGAATGGTATGCGGCGTGGACGCATCGCCCGAAAGCGTGGAATTCTCCCGACGGAAAACCGCGCGATATGCCGACCGGTGCAGCGTGGAACAGGCCACGGCCGACGACCTGCCTTACGGCGACCGGGCATTCGATGCCGTGACCGCATTTGAAACGGTCTATTTCTGGGGCGACCTGCACCGGGCTTTCGCCGAGGTGGCACGCGTCCTGAAACCGAGCGGAGTATTCCTGGTCTGCTGCGAGATGAGCAACCCCGGCAACAACACATGGACGAGCCGTATCGAGGGGATGCAGGTCTTCTCTCCGGAAGAGCTGAGCGCCGCACTGGCCGACAGTGGATTTACGGATATCGCCGTCTACCGGCGCGGCAAGGAGAACTGTTGCGTAACGGCATGCACTCCCGACGGCAGACGGACTGCGGAGGAATAAAAGGTCGAAAATACCCGCACGCGTCCATCGACCGAGGAAGTGCCGTCCGACGGGACCCTCCGTACCATACGGAAGCCGGCAGAACGAACGGTACGACGTCGTACTGCCGCATCATTCATCCCGCTACATGCAGCCGCAATCCACCCCGGCAAAGACGGAGGGACGGCAAGAAAACCCAACGGAGAGGCCGTCCGCATCTCCCAGGGAATACTTTCTATATCCGAATGTTTTTCACCGAAAAGCAGAGGTCATCCTCAAGCCCCACCATGGCATTCACGAACCAGAGATACGCATAGTGCTCCAGCTCCTCCGCCCGGATGGGCCGGGCAGTCACGCGTCCGGTCCGGAGCAGTTCCGCCCGGCGCGTCCCGGCGAGCAGCGGCCGGTCGGGGGTATAAAGACCCGACGCATCGCCCAGCACGATGTTGGAAAACGAGGAATCGGTCAGAAAGCCCTCCTGCAACAGGACGACCTCGTCGCACCCGCTTCCCCGACGCAGCTCCTCCAGCGTACTCCGGTCGGCGTACTTATACCGGTAATCGAGTCCGTCGGCACGAACCAACGCCACACTGGCGATACGGCGGAGACGATAGGGGGCGAACTCCACCCGGCGCACGGACTCGTCGTACACCACGCGGCACTTCACGAGCCCCTCGCGCATCCCCTCGGGCACCTCGGCCGGAAGACACGCTCCCGCCCCGCTTCCGAAGAAATGCTCCATAGTGGCAGCCATCCGCGCCGCATGCGGCTCCGGCCAGCAGAACTCTCCGTCCTGTACCCGGATGACTTCGGTAAACAACGGCCCCTTCATACGAACGGCAGATAAACTTTCTCTATCACCTCTTCGTATTCCGACCGGCAGTCGCTGTAAGCCGTAATACCTCCGCCGCTGCGGAAATACATCCGGCCCTGTTCCTCTTCGATAAAGCGTATCAACACGGCACTGTCGAGCGTCTGCCCGTCGAAATAGCCGAACACGCCGGTATAATATCCGCGCGGTTCCCCTTCGGCCTCCCGGATGATGCGGAGCGTGGAGGATTTCGGGGCCCCCGATACCGAACCTGCGGGAAGCATATCGAAAAGGATGTCGCCCATCCGCGCCTCGTACCCGGCCGGCAGGCGGCCGGCTATCTCGGAACTCACCTGCAGGATGTCGCCGCGGCGTGTGGCAATACGGTCGATGTAGCGGAACCGCTCCACATGTACCCGGTCGGCATGGATGCTCAGGTCGTTCCGCAGCAAATCCACGACGGTATTGTGTTCGGCGGTCTCCTTCGGGTCGTTCAGTATCGTCTGCCGGGCATCGGGCACGGAAGCATTGATGGTGCCTTTCATCGGATTGGTAGCGATACGACCGCCGGCGATACGCACGAAACGTTCCGGCGAAAAACAGACGAACCGTCCCGGCACATAGAGCAGGTAGGGCGCCTCGGCCCGCATGAAAATCTCCTCCAGCGACAGCCCCGAAACGACCGGAGTACGTACCGTCAGATTGGTCAGAAACGAATCGCCGCGCAGCAGACCGCGGCGCACCGTTCCGAAACGGCGGGCATATTCGGCGAACTCCATCGGCCGCGCCTCCAGCAGCGCCGCACCGCTTCCGCTCTTCCCGGCCATGCCCTCTCTGTTGCCGACCCCGTTCACCGAGAAGCCGACCGAGCTGCAAGCCAGCGGATTCTCGGCAAAGAGACCCTCCGTCATCTCGAAATTCACGGCAAAGAGGAACGGCCGGCGCCGAGCACCGCAGCGGTTCATCAGTTCCCGGACACGCCCGGCATCGAAGAAACACGTCATACGCAGTCTTTAAGAAAATTAGCGAGTATGGCGCCCCCGCAGGGCGTCATGACGGATTCCGGATGGAACTGCACGCCGTGCACGTCATACACCCGATGGGAGAGCGCCATCACGGTACCCTCTCCGTCGCGGGCCGTCACTTCGAGACAATCGGGAATCCCATCCCCGTCCACTATCCACGAATGATACCGTCCGACCGCTATCCGGTCGGGCAGACCGCGGAAAATACGGGGACGGGCAAGGAGCTCCACCGACGAACAGATGCCGTGCCAAACCTGTGGCGTATTCCGGAGCGACGCGCCGAAAACCTGCGCGATGGCATGATGACCGAGACACACCCCCAGCAAGGGGCGCACCGGTGCACACCGTTCGATAAAGGAAAGCAGCTTCCCCGCCTCGGAAGGAGTCCCCGGACCGGGCGACACGATTATCCGGTCGTATGCGGCGGGGTCCGTCTCCCCCAGCCGGTCGTTCTTCACCACATGCACGTTCCCGGCAGAGCCGCACAGCTCACGGAGCATGTGCACCAGATTGAAGGTGAACGAGTCGTAATTGTCTACAAGCAATATCTCCATACCGATACTTCCGCTGTTGCGGCTCTGCGAAGTTAATACAAAAAAGACGCTGTACCCGCACCGCCAGGCCGGAAAATACCGCCCATTCGCGCCGCGTCCTCCCGACCCGAAAGTCCGTACGCCTCCCGACCGCCGCCGTACCGAACCGCCGCTTGTGCGACCGGACGGCAATGCTCCGGCCTTCGGACGTACCGGAGACCGGCCGCACCGCTGCAAAGGATTCTGCCGAAAGCCGGCCGCACCCGCAAGACCCTTTCCCGGTTCCGCCGTCCGCCGGATACCACGCAATAGCGTCCGGCACACGACACCGTTCCGCAGCCGACATCCGCAGCCTGCACCCGATGCGGAACCGCAAAACGCAACAAAGCCGTGCCGGCCTGAACGAATACCGTTCAGCGCGACACAGCCTTTTACATATACGAGAAACCGGCTGCATACCGGAGCCCGGCAGTCAGGGTGCAGGACTTTACCACAGTAAACGTCCGGGCGCCGAGACCGGAACGAGCGCAGCGGGGTGCCGTTATGGCACCCCGCCGGCTCAGGGGAGCGGCCTTTACTGCAGCCTCTTCAGCCTGTAAAGAAGTTGCTGGATAGCTTCCTGATAGTCGTCGAGAATGGCCGTTGAAAAATCCTCCTCGAACATCTCACGCTGTTCGTCGATGTATTTGAAGAACTTCTCGCAATGCGTCTCGATATTGCGGGGGGTATTGGTCTGCGGAATGACAACCTCGATGTCGCCCTTCATGGCGTAGGTGGTCTCCACGATACGGTCCATCGCATCGGCGAGCGTTGTCAGCGCCTCGTCCAGCGCCATATGCTGTGCATAGCTGCCGGGGCCGCTCACATGCCAGTGAAAAAGCTTCAGGCTGTTGTTGAAAGCGTACATCTCCCCGAAAAAGCGACCGTAATCCGTACCGGTCCGCGTCTGTTTCTGTTCTTTTGTCTTGATTGCTGTTGCCATAACCATTCGTATTAAAAGTTGTCTTTATTTGCACCGCGCCGGGCGCGGCATACTTTTCATACTGCCATAACTATGCCAAACATCCGAATGGGGACGGTAACAATCGACAGCGATTTGCCGAACGGTTCCTGCCTACTCGTAAAGGAGTACCGTCCGGATACGTTCGCCGGAAGTCGGTTCCCAGCGCGGCCCCTCCAGCAGCAGTTCGATTACTTCCCGGTTGATTTCCGGCGAGAGACCGGCCACTATCCTGATGCCGGAAGGCACCCCCACATCGTTCACACGAAACTCGGCCACCACCCTGCCGCGAGCCGGCGTACCGTCTGCCAACGTCACCCTCCGACGATATTTATAGAAATACTCCGCAAACGCCGGATTGGACACCGTATCCCGCCGCGTCTCCGAAAAGGCTGCGGTATCCGCTTCCCCGTCACCGTCCCATGCCGCAGGTTCCGTACCGTTCCGCAGCACCGACGCACTCCGCGCCCCTGCATCCATACCGGCGGGAAGATTCGCCGTCGCGGCCGAACGGTCGGCACCGTTCGGCCGTAACACCGCAGCCCGATTCGCCGCACCGACCTCCTCCTGCACCGATACCTCCACGCGGTCGGTCTCCACGGCCGCCCGGGACGCAACGGGCTGTGCTGCCTGCCGCATCGTCTCCGCAACAGCCGGCGCAGCCTCCTCATCCGCTGCCGCAAAGTCCGCCGCCGGCTCTGCCTGCCCGTCTGCCGGTTCCACCCAAAATCCCTCCGACGGTTCCGCAAAACCTTCCGCAGGCACCGCAAAGTCCCCCGCGGGTTCCGTAAGGTTCTCCGCCGGAAGTCCGAAAGAGCGGACGGCTTGGGCAATCTCCTCCGAAGGAACCTCGGACGACGGCCGCCGGAGATACCATACTACCGCCACGGCGACGACCGCAGCAACCGCCACGGCACCCCGAATCAACGGTACGATGCGCCGACGACCTGCCCTGCGGCGCGGCCGGACGGCCCTGCGGGCCACCTCCTGCTCCAATTCGGCCAACTTGTCGGAATGCCCGCCGTATACCGAATCGTATCCCTCGACGGCGTCCGCCAGAAACGGGTCGGCCATCGCCTCCCGTTCGAGACGGTTGGCCTCCCGCCCGCGGCGGCTGCCGAATATGTAATCAGTCAGTTTCATCGGCCTCCTTTTCCATGCAAAGTTTCAGGTTGCGCTTACCGTTCTGGAGAAAACTCTTGATGCTCTTGACCGGCCAACAGGTCTCGGCAGAGATGTCCGCATAGGACTTGCCGCCATAGAAAAACCTGTCGATACACTCCCGCTGCTTCTCCGGCAACCGCTCCAGACAGCGTTCCAGTGCCGCGAACCGCGCTTCATCACCCTCCCCGTCCAATAGATGCACGAGCGGGGCATATTCCATAATCCGTCCCGCATCATCCGCCGGTATCTCCAGCCGTTTGCGGCGCAGCCGCTGCAGGCAGTGGTTCTTGGCCAGCGTATAGAGCCACGGGCGGAACCGCTCCACCTCGTAACGGCCTACCTTGACGGTCAGCTCCTCGAAAATATCCATGACGGCATCCCCCGCATCGTCCGGATTGCGCAGATATTTGAGACAGACACCGTACACCAAAGGCAGGTAACGGCTGTAAAGCTGCCCCAACCAGCGGTTCGTCCCGTCCTGCACATGCAGGGCGAGAAGCCGCTCATCCTCTATCGTCTCCTTATCGCACTCCTGTTCCATACCCATACCGCCACACGACGGACGTGCTACAAATATAATTATATCCGACGAACACCGAAAGCGGTCGTCGGACGACTGCCGCCCCGCGTCCGCAGATGCGGTTCGGTGGAGACAAATATACGGCTTTACGGCGAACACCGTATCGGCCCCCCGCCTGCGGCCGGGAAAGCCGCACCGAATCGGAGATACATAAATATTCACGAAACGCAAAATGCCGGCAGCCGCTTCCCCATACGGCAACAATCCGGGAAAATACCCTTAAACGCCCCTCTGGCCGCACATCCTTTTATTTTTTCATATATGTTTTTGCAAATAAAAAAATATAGTTATATTTGCTTATAACTATCTACCGTTTAAATAGCCGAAAACCGCTCAGGGCCCACTTACGGGGACATTTACGGCATAACACACATCCTGTCCGGAAACGGAAGATAGCACGACGGACTGCACGAACATACAGCAATCGCTTTTTACACTTAATAATTAACCGTAATATTAACCAACATGAAGAGAGAAAATCAGGAAGGGAAATTCCCTTACGTAAGCCCTTCGGTCGAGACTACCAGTTTCGCAGTCGAATCGGGCATCGCCGTGTCGTTCACGGGCGAACAGGACCAGACAGCCATAGACTTTACCGTAATCGGTTCCTGGGAAGCCGAATAAACCTCTAAAATTACTTAACTTATGAAAAAGATTATACTTTTCGCATCGCTGTGTGCGCTTGCACTGGCGGGCTGTACCAAAGAGGCTGTCGAAGACAAACAGGGCACCGAAGGCCAAGGCAAGTCCATCACCATTCTGGGTACCCTGGACGACAGCAACGCAACACGCGTCGAAATAGGTGACTATACCGCAGGCGACACGACCGTACCGCTTCTGTGGACATCGGATGACCAAATCGTCGTCGGCGCTTACGACAGCGAAGGAAATCTGTTACAAGGCGAAAAAGAGAATTCATGGGGAACAACGACATACGACTTGTTCGACTCATTCACCGCCACGACCGAAACGCCTTCGACGACCACCGACTTCCTGTACGCAGGCTATAACGGATTCCAGATTCCGGCCGACGTGACGGCCGACATCTACGCGCTGTCCCGGAACACGCCGCCGACAGCGATGAGTTTCGCAACCGACTTCAAGGCCATCGAAGACCCCGTAAAGCGCAACCAGTCATACAATATCCTTTACAACACGGCTGCGGACATCATGTTCCTGACCGCCCACGCTACGGCGACCAGCACCGACAATACCGTCGAGCTGCAGTTCTCGAACGCGTTTACCACCCTGATGCTGGGGCTCAAGGGCTCGGCCAAAATCGACTCCGTTGTCGTAAAGGCTGCCGGCCAGACGCTCTCCTATCCGGAAGGCGCCGTTACGGCCAACGTATTTGCACGTCCGGAACCCGGCACGAAAGGTTCGGCACTGCTGGCATCGCAGGGCGGCTCGTTCATCAACGACATGAAGGATGATGCGCTTGTCGCCGGTTCGGAAGATGTTCGTCTGACGCTCTCCAACACCCTCGCGCTGACGCCCACCACCCAGTGGATTCCCGTCATGGTGATGCCGTTCACGGGTGCCGGTACGGAGCTGACGATTACCGTTTACGGTAAGCCCGACGCTGCGACGACCGCAGACGACACCACCGAGGAACCGACCGCTCCGGCCGTCATGTCCGCAACGAGGACCCTGACGATACCTGCCGGTACCGCAGACTTCACTTCCAACTCCATCGCCTACATCAGCGTGAAGGACATCGAAGCCTCCGAGCTCGGTCAGACAGCACCCAAAACCGAATGGCAGGCAGGCGATATCATTCTTGAAGACGATTTCGCATGGATATCCGAATCCTGGAGCGACCAGTACGACAAATACGGATGGACCGACCCCTATACCAACCCGCTCTATTCGACGTACAACTACTACAACGCAGGTGAAACCCTCGCAAGCCGCGGATACCTTTACGACGGTTACAACCTGAATGCACTCAACAGTTACAACGGTATGCTGCAAATAGGTAGCCCCGACAACGGCAACAGCAACCTCATCATTCCGATGAGTCCGCTCTTTACCTATACGGGTGACGTCGTCGTGACTTTCCGCGCGGCTTCCTACTTCACCAAATACGGCACCGGAGCCGGCGAATACGAATCGTGGGACGGTCTGGTAGCATTCAAAGCGACCAAGAACGGCACGACACTCAAAGAGGTCGAACTGGGAGCCAATAATACCGACCCGTTCACCTGGTATGAATACACCCTCCTCATTGAGGACGTAGATGCCGACACGAAACTTGTCTTCGGCGGCGACGTAGCAAATTACGACGCTCCGCGGCACATCTTCTACATCGATAACCTGAAAGTTTCCATCGCCAACGGCGAAACCGAAAATACTGCAGGTACGAAGGTAGCCGCCGAACCCGCCGAGCTGCTGTTCTCCACGCCGGAACAGGTAGAGGGCAAAGCCACCATCGAAGTATCGGCTCTCGAAGAGCTGGGAGACGCATACGGCACCATCGACCAGACGACTCTGCCCAAGTTCAGCTTCGCCGTAAGCGGCCCGTGGGAACTGGTCATACCGGAAGGTACGGAACAGTGGCTGAAGGTGAACCCGCCGCAGTGGAGCGGATGGGACGACCCCAGGGACAAGACCGATAGAATGAACGACCCGTACGGCAACCAAATGACCTCCATCTGCACCATGCAGGTAATGGAAGACAACGATACCGGTGCTGCACGCACGGCAACCATCCAGCTCAAGAGCGGCGAAACCGTATTGGCTACCTACGAAATTACCCAGCCTGCGGCCGACCCGAAAACCGAGATATACAATGTAGATTTCGGACCGAGACCGGAAGCCGATTTCGACGTCACCGACCAGCTGACGGCCGAACAGTGGGGTATCGGCGACTATGAGCTCAGTTTCATCAGCCTGGCATACAACACAGAGGGTATAAACCCCGGCATGCAGATAAGCAGGAGCGGTGTCAGCAAAGACTACGATGCGGCCAGCGGTGAAGGTAACCTCTACTTCATCAATGCAGTACCCGCAGCCGGCCTGGCTGACGGCGACTTAGACCCGTCGTTCGTCATCGAAATCCCGGAAGCAACGATTTCCAACGCTACCTATCTGTACATCAACTTCGGTCTCTGGGGCCGTGCCAACTACGGCAAGGGCAATCTGGTGATGGATGTCGTGTACAGCGACGGTACGACGCAGAGCGTCACTCCTTCGCTCAACAGCGCCAGCACATGGCAGTACTTCGAGAACCGAATCGAAGTTCCGGCAGGCGTTACCTCCGCAGCCGTCAAATTCTATGCACTGGATAAAGCTGGGTTTATGGGCTCCGAATCTGCTGCCAGCAACTTCCGTATCGACGACGTGAACATCTCCGTCCGTTCGAAATAATCCTTTACGGACAACCTATTCCGGAAGCCATCCTGTGCAGGATGGCTTCCGTTTTTTATCCGTCCTGACAACCTTGCACGCGGACGTTTCCGCACGGAGGACACAAGCCGCCGGACCCATCTTCCGCAGTCTCCATACGCCGTCCGACAACCGACCGGGCCAAAATTTCACCTGCCTTTTCCCAATGACCGCTGCACGGACGCCTCTCTCTGTTTCCCGCCGCTATTATCGTCGTCGTATGTTTCATTTCCTGAAAAAGTAGTACCTTTGTCTGTAATTACAGCCAATCTCCCCGCCACCATTCGAGCAACAGCCGACAAACCGGCAAAGCACACATTATTACCGGATTAGCGGCAACGAAAAATGACCGACGGAGCGCAGCGGCAGACCAAAAGCAACGGAACGGCAGCAGCGCCGCGCAATCGGCGGGAGCGGGGGCGCCCGGTGCAGAGTACGGGTACCGCCACAAAGGCCGGAAATCGGCCGCCAAAAGCCAACCGCCCCAATGCCGAAGCAACCGCCCCGGCCCGGAAAGGAGGGGAGCGGACAAGCGGAAAGAACAGGACAAACCAAGCCGATAAAACAAAACGACAGGAGTGCCTGCGACACCCTGCCGGACACAATCCGCACAGGAACGGAACAAACGCGATGAACGAATACCACATACCGGTTCTTGCAGAGGAATCCATCGAGCTGCTCGACATCAGACCGGAGGGAAGTTACGCCGACCTGACGTTCGGAGGCGGCGGCCACTCCTCGCTGATACTTTCGAAGCTCGGCAGCCGGGGCAGGCTCTATGCGTTCGACCAGGACGCCGATGCGAAGGCCAATGCCGAACGCATCCATGACGACCGGTTTACCTTCATCGAAAGCAATTTCCGTTTCATGCGCGGCCAACTGCGTATGCGGGGAGTAGAGACGCTCGACGGCGTCTTCGCCGACCTCGGCGTGTCGTCGCACCATTTCGACACTCCCGAACGGGGATTTTCATTCCGTTACAACGCCCCGCTGGACATGCGCATGAACCGCCGCGGCGGTGTGTCGGCCGCCGATATCGTGAACGGTTACGACCCCGAGAGGCTCACGCTTCTGCTGGGCAAATGGGGCGAATTGCAGACACCCTATAAAATAGCCAACTGCATCGAACGCGCCCGGACTGCAAAACCGATAGTCACCGTCAGCGACCTGACCGAGGCGGTCGCACCGTGCACGCCGAAAAAGGACGAGACCAAATTCCTCTCGAAACTGTTCCAGGCCCTGCGCATCGAGGTGAACGGAGAGATGCGGGCGCTGGAGATGGCACTCGAACAGAGCCTGAAGATGCTGCGCCCCGGCGGAAGGCTCGTAATCATATCGTACCACTCGCTGGAGGACCGGCTCGTGAAAAACTTCATGCGCAGCGGAACTTTCTCCGGAGAAGCGGAGAAGGATTTCTTCGGCAATACGGCTTCGCCCTTCCGGCCGGTAACCCGCAAGGCGGTGGTTCCGACGGAACAAGAGATAAAGGAGAATCCGCGGTCCCGCAGTGCGAGGCTGCGTGCCGCGGAGAAAAAAGAATAAACCCGCACGGTAACATGGAGAGGAACGACCGCCATACGGAATACAATCCGGAGCAGGAGATGACCCGTACCGGAGACGAGAAGCCCATCGGCGCAGTGGGACAGCGGGAGCGCAGACCCAAAAGCCGGGCCGCCCGCGCCGCACAGGACGTCATCACGGGCGACTTCATGGGCGACAGCCGCCTGAGGCGTTGGTACCCGCTCGCGCTCTACTGCATCCTGCTCGTATTCCTCTACATCGGCCACGTATTCAATTTCCAGCGGCTTCAGCGCCTCGAGATACAGCAACGCATGGAGCTCAACAACGAACGCTCGCGGTCGATGGTCTTCTCCTCCATGCGGATGAACGCCTCCCGTCACAGCCGTATCGTGGAGGAGATAGAACGGCGCGGTCTGAAACTCGAAGAGTCCACGGTACCGCCCAAAACAGTCCGGTAAGCACCGGAAAGAAAACAGGCATCGCAGCCGGCACACAGGCAACACACAGCACCAGACCAAAGAGGCAAAGGAGGAGAGCAAGGCAATGTCACGGACAAACAAGGGAAACAATCCGGCCAATCCGCACCAACAGAATATCAAGAGAAGCATCATGTCTCGCGTGAGGGTGCTTTACGCCGTCTTCGCCGTGATAGCCGTCGCCATCTTCGCCATGATACTCGTCACGCAGTACGGCCCCAACGGCACTCCCCTGCGCAACCGTTCCGACCTGAAGTGCTACAAGACCATCGAAGTACCCGCCTCGCGCGGCAACATCTACTCGCACGACGGCCGCATCCTCGCCACCGACTCCCCCTCCTACAACCTGTCGCTGGACTTCACCGTACTCGACATGTCCGACGAGGAGTTCGGCCGCCTCAGCGCCGCACTGGCCGACAGCCTCAGCCGGACCATTCCCGGCTATTCGAAAGACTATTTCCTGCGGCGGCTGCGCGAAATCCGTGCGAAAGCCCTGCGCGGCGGCCCTGGCAGCCAAAACCAGCGTCTGGTACGCGACAAGGTAAACCAGATACAGCTCGACCGGATAAAGACCTTCCCCATCTTCGACAAGGGACGGCTCGGCGGCGGACTCATCTATACGCAGGATGCGGAACGCTACAAACCCTACGGGACCCTCGCGGCCCGCACGCTCGGCAAGCCGGGCGAATTCGGACTGGAAGCTTCGTTCGACGACGCGCTTTCGGGCAGCAACGGACGGAACCTCTGCGTCCGCCTCGTACGCGACATCTGGGTGCCGGTCGTCTCGAAAGAGAACATCGAGGCGAAAAACGGACGCGACCTGCTGACGACCATCGACGTGGACATGCAGGACATCGTGGAGAGCGAACTGCGCAAACAGATTCTCGACAAGAACGCCACCTGCGGAACGGCCGTCATCATGGAGGTGAAGACGGGCGAAATCCGGGCCATTTCCAACCTGACGCGCTACGGCAGCACCGTACGCGACGACGAAAACCACGCCGTCACGATGCGCTGCGAACCGGGTTCCACCTTCAAGCTGGTTTCGCTCATGGCACTCATCGACGAGGCGGGCTATGGGCTCGACTACCCGGTGGACTGTACCGAGAACGGCCGCTACTACTATCAGGTGGGCAGACGCAAATACCTTGTCCAGGACTCCCACGCCGTCGGCCAGACCGACCTGCTGGGCGTCATGGAACACTCCTCGAACATCGGTTTCGTCAAAGTCATCGACGAGGAGTACCACGACTCCCCGGAACGGTTCGTCGACTTCATCCATTCGCTGGGTATCGACCGGCAGGTGAACATGCAGCTCAACGGCGGACTCAAACCCATCATCAAAGACCCGCGCCGCAAAAAGGAGACCGCATGGGATGCCCTGTCGCTCATGAAGATGTCTTACGGTTATGCCGTGGAGGTCACACCGATACACACGCTGATGCTCTACAATGCAGTGGCCAACGACGGCCACATGGTCGCCCCACGCCTGGTCACCGCAGTCATGGAAAACGGCCATGCGGTGGAACGCTTCGGAACGGAAACGGTAAACCGGAAAATATGCAGCGACAAGACGCTGCGGCTCGTGCGCCAGGCTCTCGAAGGCGTCGTGGAGGAGGGAACGGGCTCCATGATGAAAAACCCGAACTTCAAGATAGCGGGCAAGACGGGTACGGCACAGATAGCCATGAAGAACAGGGGATACGCCGACGAACGCGGCGGCCGCGACTACCTCGCCACTTTCGTGGGGTATTTCCCCGCCGACAACCCGCGTTACAGCTGCATCGTCGCCATCAAGACCTACCACGGCCCAGGCGCCCGCAACTCCTACTACGGCGCATCGCTCGCCGCACCGGCATTCAAAGCCATCGTCGAACGGGTATATGCCCTGGATGCCGAGTGGCATGCACCCCTGACCGAAAGCGACGTCCCCTCCGTGGCACCGGTCAAGGGAGGCGATGTACAGGAGATGAGGACGGCGGCCGGCCGCCTTTCGATAACGACCGACATCGCCCGCCGCGGGCAGGGATGGGCCACAGCGACGCAGGATTCCGCACGCGTGGAGGTGACGCCCGTACAATGCGAGGAAGGCGTCATGCCCGCCGTACAGGGAATGGCTCTGAAGGATGCACTCTATCTGCTGGAGAGCCGGGGACTGCGCGTGCGTGTCAGCGGCAAGGGAAAGGTGGTCGCGCAATCCATACGCGCAGGCACGCAGATAAGGGAAGGCGATGCGGTCACCATCACGCTGAAGCCAGCAGGCAACTAACCGGCCCCGCAGACAGAGGCACACAGCCGGCACATATACGAACAACGGACAACAGACGATAAAAACAGATACAGGCATGAAATTGACCGAACTCCTATCGGGCATCGAAACGCTGCAACGGGCAGGCGCTCCGGAAACCGACATCACCTCGCTCGGATTCGACTCGCGCCATGCGACGGCGGGCCAGCTCTTCTTCGCCGTCAAGGGCAGTGCAAGCGACGGGCACGACTACATGGCACAGGCGACGGCCAACGGCGCCGCTGCAGTGGTATGCGAACGGCTGCCGGAAGAGCCCTTTCCCGGAGTGGCATACATCGTCGTGGCGGACAGCTCCGCCGCGCTCGGTACCATCGCCTCCCGATTCTACGGCGAACCGAGCCACAAACTGAAACTCGTGGGCGTGACAGGCACCAACGGCAAGACCACGACCGCCACCCTGCTCTACGACCTGTTCCGCAGGCTCGGTTACAAGGCGGGACTCATCTCCACGGTCGTCTACCGAATCGACAACGAGACGCTTCCCTCCACGCACACCACGCCGGACGCCATCCGCCTCAATGCCATGCTGGCAGAGATGGCGGAACGCGGATGCGACTACTGCTTCATGGAGGTCAGTTCCCACAGCATCGTCCAGGAACGCATCGCCGGGCTGACGTTCGCCGGGGGTATCTTCACGAACATCACGCACGAACACCTCGATTACCACGGCACCTTCGCCGAATACATACGCGCCAAGAAACGCTTTTTCGACCGGCTGCCGAAAGGGGCATTCGCACTCGTGAACACCGACGACCGCAACGGAGCGGTGATGGTGCAGAATAGCGCCGCGACAACATACACCTATGCGCTGCGCAGCTTCTCGGACTTCCGGTGCCGCATACTGGAGAACACGCCCGAAGGGATGCTGCTCGAATTGGACGGACAGCAGGTATGGACGCGCTTCCTCGGACGGTTCAACGCCTACAACCTCGCCGCGGTTTACGGTGCGGCAAGGCTCCTCGGCGCGGACTGCGACGAAACGCTGCAGGCACTCAGCACGCTCACACCGGTGAACGGACGTTTCGATACGCTGCACTCTCCGGACGGAATAACGGCCATCGTGGATTACGCCCATACACCGGACGCACTGCGCAACGTGATGGATACGGTGAACGAACTCCGCAGCGGTGCGGGCCGGCTCATCGTGGTCGTCGGCTGCGGCGGCGACCGCGACCGCACCAAACGGCCCGTCATGGCACAAATAGCCGCCGAAGGAGCCGACCTGGCGCTCTTCACCTCCGACAATCCGCGCCATGAAGACCCGGACGCCATCCTCTCCGAAATGACCGCCACACTGCCCGACACGGGACGGTGGCTGACCATTACGGACCGCAGGCAGGCTATCCGGGCCGCAGCAGCCATGGCACGCAAGGGCGACTACATCCTGATAGCAGGCAAGGGACACGAAACCTACCAGATAACCGGCGACACGCGCACCCACTTCGACGACAAGGAGGAGGCAAGAAAGGCGCTCGGCATGGCTCTTCCCGGAGAGGACGGAGAGCCGTCCCGACAATAATTCCGGCCGCAGGACATCAACCGAATCATTTATAGCGTATTTTTACGGCCCGAACGACAACCCGAAAAACAGTTTACGTAAATGCTTTATTCTCTGCTCGAATACCTCGGAACCCATTTCGACCTGCCGGGAGCGGGCCTGTTCCGCTACCTTTCGTTCCGCTCGGTATGTGCAATCGTCTTTGCGCTGCTCATCGGCGCCATCTTCGGCAAAAAGATAATCGAAAGGCTCCGGCGGCACCAGATAGGCGAAGAGATTCGCAACCTCGGTCTGGAAGGACAGATGGAGAAACGCGGAACCCCCACGATGGGAGGACTGATAATCCTCGGAGCCATGCTCATCCCGGTAATACTCTTCTGCGACCTGGGCAACGTCTATATCCAGCTCATGATAGTGTCGTCCGTATGGCTTGGCCTGCTCGGTTTCGCCGACGACTACATCAAGGTATTCCGCAAACACAAGGAGGGGCTCAAGGGCAGATTCAAGATAATCGGCCAAGTGGGACTCGGCATCATCGTCGGCACGGTCATGTGCTTCAGCCGCGACATCGTCATCATCGAGAAGTCGCAGCCCAAAGCGACCGTGGTGAACGTCCGGGCAGACAATACGGACACGGCGACAGAGGAGGGCTACACGGTGACCGCATACCCCGGCAACGAACCGCAGAAAACGACCAAGACCACCATCCCCTTCGTGAAGAACAACGAGTTCGATTACCACTGGCTCGTTCCGACCGACAAGCCGTGGGGCGACGTACTGACATGGCTCATCTACATTCTGATAGCCATCTTCATCATCACGGCGGTCTCCAACGGCGCCAATCTGACCGACGGGCTCGACGGGCTCGCAACGGGGGTATCGGCCGTCATCATCGTCATCATGGGTGCCTTCGCCTACCTCTCGGGCAATATCATCTACTCCGACTACTTGAACATCATGTACATACCCGGAGCGGGCGAACTGACGGTCTTCGCCGCCGCACTCGTGGGAGCACTCATCGGATTCCTGTGGTACAACTGCTATCCGGCACAGGTGTTCATGGGCGATACAGGCAGCCTGGCACTCGGCGGCATCATCGCCGTCTTCGCGCTGCTCGTCCGCAAGGAACTCCTGCTGCCGCTGCTGTGCGGCATCTTCCTCGTGGAGGCGGTCTCGACCATGGTGCAGGTCTCCTACTTCCGGTACACCAAACACCGCTACGGCGAAGGCAGGCGCTACTTCCTGATGGCGCCGCTGCACCACCACTACCAGAAAAAAGGGATTCCCGAAAACAAAATCGTCGTGCGTTTCTGGATAGTCCAGATACTGCTCGCAGCCATGACGCTGGTAACCCTTAAAATACGTTAAGCACCATGAAAGTAGTTGTATTGGGCGGAGGAGAGAGCGGATACGGCTCGGCCGTACTGGCTCAAGTCAAAGGGCTGGAGGTCTTTCTCTCCGACAAGGGCACGATAGCGCCCAAATACGCCGAAATACTCGACCGTTACGGCATCGCCTACGAGGAGGGCACGCACACCGAAGCCCGGATACTCGACGCCGACCTGGCTATCAAAAGTCCCGGCATTCCGGAAACGGCCCCCATTGTGGTGAAGCTGCGCGAACGGGACATACCGGTCATCTCCGAAATCGAGTTCGCCGGACGCTATACGAAAGGAAAGACCATCTGCATCACCGGTTCCAACGGCAAGACCACCACGACCACCATGACGGGCGAAATCCTCCGTGCGGCAGGATACGACGTAGCCGTCGGAGGCAACATCGGAGAGAGTTTCGCCTATACGGTCGCCACCGCAGACCGGGAGTGGTACGTACTGGAGCTGAGCAGCTTCCAACTCGACGGTATCGTCGATTTTCGGCCCGACATAGCCGTTATCACGAACATCACCCCCGACCACCTGGACCGTTACGGCAACAAGTTCCAGAATTACATCGACAGCAAGTTCCGCATCATCCGCAACCAACGGCCCGAAGACTACTTCATCTACGGTATCGACAACATGGTGATATGCCGCGAAATCGCGCTCCGGACGCCCTCCATGCGCATGCTGCCCTTTACGGCCAAGACTGCACCCGGCTGTACGGATACGCACATACCGGCCGAAGAGAGGGGGTACGAACGCCGGACAGACAACGCGTACCGTACCGAAGAGCAGGCTGCCGGAGAGGCCGGACAGTTGGTAGATGACGTGACCGTACACGACTATCCGGGAGCATTCTACATCCCTGCGGGCGTCTTCCGGGTATCGGCTGACGGACGGACTGCCATGATAGACCCCTCGCGAATGAAAATCAAGGGGATACACAACATTTACAATGCCGAGGCAGCGGCACTCGCAGCACTTGCGGCAGGCGTGTCGCCCTCCGTCGTGGAAGATACCCTGTATGCCTTCACCGGAGTGGAACACCGGATGGAACCGGCCGGGACCGTCGGCGGCGTAGAATACATCAACGATTCGAAAGCCACCAACGTCGATTCGGCATGGTATGCCCTCGACAGCATGACACGTCCCACGGTATGGATAGCCGGAGGCACCGACAAAGGAAACGATTATGACGTCCTGAAACCGCTGGCCGAACGGCACGTCAAGGCGCTCGTCTGCATGGGGGTGGACAACGCCAAGCTGATACGCGACTTTACGGGCATTGTCCCGGTCGTTTACGACACCCACTCCCTCGACGAAGCGATGCGCGTATGCACCGAGGCAGCCGAACCGGGCGATACCGTCCTGCTTTCGCCCGCGTGCGCCAGTTTCGACCTCTTCCGGAACTACGAGGAGCGGGGCCGGCTCTTCAAGGCCGCCGTTGAAAGACTAAAGGAGAACGCCGGGTGATGGAGGATGAAAAAAGACGCACGGAGGGCGGTACACCGGAGAGGCGTACCGGGAGGGGCTCCGCGGAGGGACGCTTCGCCGCATGGTCGGAAAAGGGAACGGAAGCCGCACGCATGGTGGGCGCAGAGGCCAAACGCCTCTCCGAAACCGGCATGGAGATAGGAAAGAAGGTCGGAAAGAGAAGCCGCCGATGGATAGACGCCATCTTCGGGGGCGATAAGGTGTTGTGGACAGTCATCATCGTCCTGCTCATCTTCTCCATGCTGCTGACCTTCTCCGCCACGGTTTACAAGCCGGGAGGAACACCGACGGCCAAACTCATCAACCAACTCGTATTCATCGGGGCCGGCATCGCGGCGCTGCTGGTGGTACACGTCATCAAGTATCAGTTCTACGGACGCATCGCCAACGCCGTCTTCATCTTCGGACTCATACTGACCGTTCTGGCCATGGTCATCGGCCCCGAGGAGGCAGGGGCGCGGCGTGACCTGGATATCCCGCTCATCCACATCCGGTTCCAGCCCTTCGAGATACTGAAGATAGGCGTTATCATGGTACTCGCCAAGCAGTTGGCCCGCCGCCAAAAGAACATTGAACACACTCCTATCCTGCCGAGTTTCAATCCGAAATCATGGGTCGATGACGCCCAACGCAACGTGGATATCATCCGCAACGAGACCATTCCGGTACTCGGTCCGATAGTCATCACCTGCATCTTCACCTTTCTCTCGGTGGGCAACTCCACCACGCTCATCATCGCCGCGACCTGTCTGGTCATGCTCTTCATCGGCCGGGTACGTATGGCCGACCTGGGCAAGATGGTCGGTGCAGTGGCACTGCTCGGCATCGTACTCTTCGCCGCCGGGCTGGGCCGAAGCGACACGGGACGGAGCCGTATGGCGAGTTTCAAACCCGACATGCTGACCAAACACGCCCGCATGACCTCCGACAGCATCGAAATATACGACTACCCGGCGCGCACGCTGCCCGACGGCAAGGTCAGCCCCGCCGAACCGAGCCAGTCCGTCAATGCCAAGATGTCGATTGCGTCGGGCGGCTTCTTCGGAAAGGGCCCGGGAATGAGCACCCACCGCTCCAACCTCGAAGAGGCCGAACGGGACTTCGCCTACGCTTTCATCATCGAAGAGTACGGCGCCGTGGGCGGACTCGTCGTCCTGCTGCTCTACCTGTGGCTCTTTTTCCGGACGATACAGATATTCAAGAAGTGCGGAACGGCCTTCCCCAGCCTGCTGGTGCTGGGGCTCGGCCTGATGATAGTGCTTCAGGCGATGATACACATGCTCGTATCGGTATCGCTCTTTCCCGTCACGGGCCAGCAGCTGCCTCTGATAAGCAAGGGCGGCTCGTCGCTCGTCTTCACCCTCACGGCATTGGGGATGATACTCGGCGTCAGCCGACAGACTTCGGAAAAGACGCTCGACAACCCGAAAGGAGAGTCGCTGTTCGAGAAAGAGACGGCCGGAAAGCAACCGGCAGGCACTCCCCGCAACCGATAGCGATACACAGCCGCCCGGCCCGCAAAGGTACGGAGCGGACGAAACAAGATAAACGACACAGGCAATGGAGAACGGCAAATTGAAAATCATCCTCAGCGGCGGCGGTACGGGCGGCCATATCTACCCCTCCGTCGCGGTGGCCGAGGCCCTGTGCAGGGAACTGGGCGACGGTGTGGAACTCCTCTTCGTGGGCGCCGAAGGGAAAATGGAGATGGAGAAACTGCCCGCCCTCGGCTACCGGGTAGTGGGCCTGCCGGTGGCCGGATTACAGCGCAAACTCGACCTCCGGAACTTCGCCCTGCCCTTCAAGGTGATGAAAAGCATCCGCGAAGCCCGGCGCACGATACGCGCCTTCGGGGCCGATGCGGCGGCCGGTTTCGGCGGATATGCCAGCGCCCCTGTCCTTTGGGCGGCACAGCACATGGGAATCCCCACCCTGATTCAGGAACAGAACTCCTATGCCGGCGTGACCAACAAGATACTCTCGCGCCGGGCCGACCGCATCTGCGTCGCCTACGAAGGGATGGAGCGTTTCTTCCCCGCCGACCGTATCCTCTTCACCGGCAATCCGCTCCGGGGGGACTTCGGCAAGGCCGCACCGCGGGCGGAAGCCGCAGCCCATTTCGGGCTGAAACCCGACATCCCCACGATACTGATAGTGGGCGGCAGCCTCGGCACACGCACGCTTAACGAAGCGATGAAACGCCATGCCGATGCACTGGGCACCCGGAACGAGGTGCAGGTTATATGGCAGACGGGCAAATACTACGAAAAGGAGATGGAGGCGTTCATGGCACAGAGGCACTACCCCAACATCTGGCGGGGAGCCTTCATCGACCGCATGGACTACGCCTATGCGGCGGCCGACGTGGTCGTCTCGCGTTCGGGAGCCTGCTCGGTTTCGGAACTCGCCCTCGCCGGCAAGGCCGTCATCTTCGTCCCCTCGCCCAACGTGGCCGAAGACCACCAGACCAAGAATGCCCGCGCCCTGGCCGACCGGGGAGCGGCCCTGCTCATTCCCGATGCCGAAGCGGTGGAGAAAGCCCTGCCCGCGGCCCTCGTCCTCGCCGGCGACCTGCCTCGCCGGGAGGAACTCGAACGGAACATCCGTACAATGGCTACACCCGACGCCGCACAGCAAGTGGCCTCTGAAATCATCAAACTCGCACGCAGACCATGACGGACACGCAAGCCAAAAATATCTATTTCCTGGGAATCGGCGGCATCGGCATGAGCGCCATCGCCCGCTATTACCTGCTCGAAGGGGTCCGGGTGGGCGGATACGACCGGACAGAAACCGCCCTCACGCGCGCTCTCGCCTCCGAAGGGGCCGACATCCATTACGAGGACGACCCGGCCCGCATCGCCGCCCCTTTCCGCAATCCGGACGACACGCTCGTCGTCTATACGCCCGCCATCCCCCACGACCACGCCGAAACGGCCTGGTTCCGCAGCCGCGGCTTCCGTATGCTGAAACGCTCGGAAATCCTCGGCGTACTGGCCGCAGATAAGTATGTCATGGCCGTGGCGGGAACGCACGGAAAGACCACCACCACCACCCTCACCGCATGGCTGAATCACGTGGCCGGCGGAGGCGGCAGCGCGTTCCTCGGCGGCATATCGAAAAATTTCGACAGCAATTTCGTACACGGTCCCGGCAGGCGGCTCGCCGTGGAAGCCGACGAGTTCGACCGCTCGTTCCTCCAACTGTGGCCGGACGCGGCGGTCATCACCTCCGCCGACGCCGACCACCTCGACATCTACGGCACGCACGAAGAGCTGCGCCGCACCTTCGCCCGCTTCGCCGGACAGATAAAACCGGGCGGGACACTCATCATCAAACGGGGCGTAGAGCTCCCGATAGCGAACCGGGACATCCGCACCTACACGTATGCCTGCGACGCGGAGGCCGACTTCCACGCGACCGGACTGGAGGTACAGCCCGACGGCACCTATCGTTTCGACATTGTCTGCCCCGACCGCACCATCCCCGACTGCCGGCTGGGTATCCCCGGCCGGGTGAATGTGGAGAACGCCGTGGCCGCCGTGGCCCTGCTGTGGGTGGCCGGTTTCGATGAGGCAAAGCTCCGCGAGGGACTCGAAACCTTCCGGGGCGTGAAGCGCCGCTTCGACTTCCACATCAATACGCCGGAACTCATCTACATGGACGACTACGCCCACCACCCCGAAGAGTTGCGCGCGGCACTCTCCTCCGTACGGGGCATGTTCCCCGGACGAAAGATAACGGCCGTTTTCCAGCCGCACCTCTATACACGCACACGGGATTTCCATCGCGGTTTCGCCCAGGCGCTCTCACTGGCGGACGAGGTGCTGCTCGTCCCCATCTATCCGGCCCGTGAAGAGCCTATCGAAGGCGTATCGTCCGACATGATAGCGGAACTGCTCACCGTTCCCCACCACACCGTACCGCTGGAACACATCGCCTTCGAAACGGAAAAGGCCCGCCCGGATATCCTCATCACCTTCGGGGCAGGCAATATCGAGAATTATACGGGCGAAATCGCCCGCCGGCTGCGGGAACGGCCGAAAAAGTGAAATAAAAGGTATGCGTCACACACGCGGGGTTCCTGCCGACGGGAATCCCGCAGGAGTATGGCCTCCGCACCACTGCACCGCGTACCGTCCATCCCCGTTCATCTCCGTTTGGATTTTTTATCGTAATTTTATGGCCGGAATCGCCCGACAGCGGCTCGGTAGCCGGGACTGCCCGCGACACGATTAACGAACGACATGAACCGCAGCCTGAAAATAGTCCTTTCGTCCATCGCATGGGCGGCTATCGCAGCGTATCTCGTCTGGGCCGGCGGCCTCGGCGAGCGCAAACGTGCGGCAGTATCGGTGCACGAAATGCGAATCTCGGTGCGCGACAGTGCGGAGATAGGAATCATACGCCCGGCTGACGTCAGGCGCTGGATAAACGCTGCCGGCCTCGACCCCGTAGGGAAACACATCGACTCGATAGACCTGATGGCCATCACGCAGACGGTCGGCTCACACGATTTCGTCCGCACCGCCAAAACCTCCGTCGGTCTGGACGGCGTCCTGACTGTGACGATGGACCAGCGCAGGCCGGTCGTACGCATCATGACCGACAACGGATACGACTTCTACTATACGGCCGACGGCTACATCGTTCCGGCCGGACGGCACTCCGCCCATTACGTACCGGTCGTTACGGGCCACTTTGGCCTGCCTTTTGCGAACGGCTTCAGCGGACAGTTAGGTGCGGGGATGGAAGAGACTGAAAAAAAGTCAAATGAAAGTTACGTATTTCTATACAAACTCATTAATTTTGTAGAATATATTGAGGATAATGAGTTCTGGAACGCACAGGTGGTGCAGATAAACGTCCTGCCGCCGCCGAATGCCCGTACCCAACCGGAAATAGAACTGATTCCGAGAGTCGGCGACCATGTCGTACTGCTCGGCTGGTTAGACGGTTACGAACGGAAACTCGATAAACTGCTGGCCTTTTACAGAAAGGCCATGCCGAAAGAGGGCTGGAACAAATGGAACTACATCAACCTCAAATACGACGGCCAGGTGGTATGCAGCAAACGGTAAGCCTCCCTGTGCCGCAGGTATGATTACAGGAGAACAGCGGCACGGCCGCTTTTTTGCAAAAGGGAAAATCACATGCAGGCGGAAAACAAGAACTACATAGTGGCCATCGACCTCGGTTCGGGCAGCGTGACGGCGGCAGCCGGCAGCAAGGACCCCGACGGCAGACTCAACATCATCGACATGGTCTCCAAACCCATGCAGGGCATGTCGTGCGGTGAGGTTATCAATATCGAACAGGTGACGGGCGCAGTCCGTGCCGCCGTAGGCGAACTGGAGGAACATCTCGGCATCAAGGTGACGGAAGCTTATGCGGGCATCTCCGGCCACGATATCAAGTGCGCCGACAGCTCCTACTTCGTCTACGTCAGCGGCGAAGACCACGAAATCTGCGAAGAGGATGTCGCCAAGCTCCACGAAAGCATGAACAGCCTCCAGCCGCCCGAAGGCATCTGCATCCTCGACCGGACGCCGCAGAAGTATGTCATCGACTCGCGCGAAGAGACGATGCAGCCCGTGGGCCGCTTCGGACAGCAACTCGAAGCCACTTTCAACTTCATCCTCGCCAACCGGGGAAGCCTTGAAAGGCTCAACAAGGCTTTCCTGCGGCTCGGCATCGTCCAGCGCCGGCTCTTCACCAACGCGCAGGCGAGCGCAGCCGCGGTACTGACCGAAGACGAAAAGGAACTCGGCGCCGCAGTCATCGACATCGGCGCGGGATGCACGGATATCTGCATCTGGCAGGACAACATCATGCGTTATGTGGGCGTACTGCCGGTCGGTTCGGATGCCATCAACCGCGACATCCGTTCCATCGCGATACCGGAACGGTTCATCGAAAAACTCAAGACCACCCACGGTTATGCCGTGGCAGCTCAGATTCCTGAGGAGAAGCGGTCGCAGAACATCAAGATAAAGGGACGCACCCAACGGGAAAACAAGGAGATTTCGTTCTACAACCTCGCTCAGATAATCGAGGCACGTCTGCTGGACATCGTGGAGAACGTCATGGAGGAGATAAAGGAGTCGGGATATGCCGACAAACTCGGTTCGGGCATCGTCCTCACCGGCGGCGGAGCCTACCTCAAGGATATCGACACCCTCTTCCGGGAACGTACGAAATACGACGTCCGCACAGGCAGCGCCTATCCCGAACTGGTGAACGACCGGTCGCTCCCGGCAGCGGACGACATGCACCTCTCTTCGGCGATAGGTCTGCTGCTGCTCGGCCTGCAGGAGAGCCGCATAGCGGCCGACGCCGAACCGCTCCGGAAAAGAGAGAAAACAGAGGAGCAGACAGACACCGCAACCGACCGGCAGATACCGACGGATGAAGGACAGAGACCTGCGCCCGACGGCGAAGGTCTCGACGCCCGGAAACAAACAGAGAACGATACCGCCAAACGTCCGTCGGATGGCGGCGATACGCCCCGCACTCCGAACAACGGCAAAGGCAAGGACAAAAAGAGACCTTTCGGAGGTATCGGCCGATTCTTCAAGGAAATCTTCGAGGTCGTCGATGACGACGAAATATAAACCGCACCAGGCAATGACAGACGAAAACGAAGTAATCGTAGGCATCAAGCTGCCGAAAAAGAATCCCTCCATCATCATGGTACTGGGAGTCGGCGGTGCGGGCGGCAACGCCGTGAACCACATGTACGACCTGGGTATCACGGACGTCACCTTCATGGTCTGCAATACCGACCGGCAGGCCCTCAATGCCAGCCCCGTTCCCATCAAGGTTCAGCTCGGCGAAGGGCTCGGCGCAGGCAACGACCCCAACAAGGGACGGCAGGCCGCGATAGAGAGTCTCGACGACATCGTGCTGCGCTTTGAACAGGAGGGTACCAAGATGGTATTCGTCACGGCGGGCATGGGGGGCGGTACGGGTACGGGAGCCGCACCGGTCATCGCCAAGGCGGCCCGCGACCGGGGTATCCTCACCGTCGGCATCGTTACCCTGCCCTTCCACGCAGAGGGACGCAAGCGGGTAGACCAGGCCAACCGGGGGCTCGAAGAGCTGCGCAAAAACGTGGATTCGCTCGTGGTAATCCACAACGACAACATTGCCAAGATATACGGTTCGCTGCCGCTGGAAGAGGCCTTCGGCAAGGCCGACGACATTCTGGCGACGGCAGCCAAGGGTATTGCCGAACTCATCACGAGGGAAGGTAATGTAAACGTGGACTTCGCCGACGTGAAGGCCGTCATGACCGACGGCGGCATGGCGCTCATGGGTTCGGGCCGGGCCAGCGGCGAAGACAAGATAGCCAAAGTGACCGAGGCGGCGCTCTCCTCCCCGCTGCTCAACCATCAGGAAATAAAGGGGGCACGGGACATCCTCTTCAACCTCTCGTACAGCCCGGGACAGATAAGTTTCGACGAAGCCACTTCCGTACTGGAGATGATTCAGCGCAAGGCGAGCCGCGGCATCGGCGACCCGCACTCGGCCAACATCATCTGGGGAGCCGGTGTAGACCCTTCGCTCGACGATGAAATCGTGCTCACCATCGTAGCGACCGGCTTCGACAACGTGAATGCACTCGGAACCCAACAGGGACAGCAGCAGGCCGCGGAACGGCCGGCAACCGGCGGAATCTTCCACACGGCGGGCCGCAAACCGCAGACAAACGCCAACGTCATCCACGTCCGGAAGACCAACCGGCTCGGCGACATCGAAAAATACCTCGCCACCCCGGCCTACATACGCCGCAATGTCCGGCTCACCAACGCCGTCCCAGGCAGCGGCAAGATATCGAAAGTCTCGATGAAGGACGAGACCGACGCACCGCAGCAGGCGGAACAGCCCGAAAACGACCTGTTCGGCCAGCACTGACGCTCCGCCGTCCGGATACCGGAACGGCAGCAAACGCCGCTTCCCGGTACGGCACGCACCGGGAAGGAACCAATACGGATGAATTTTGATACATTTTTGCAGCATATTCCTTTATAAGGGCTTCGACGGTTCGGACATCATAAGCCTCGTCATCCTGGCCGTCCTGATATGTATATCGGCCTTCGCTTCCGGTTCGGAGACGGCCCTCTTTTCGCTGTCGCCCGGCGACATCCGGACGGTCAAAAACCGTGGGAACAAAAGCGACGAAGCTATCCTGAAACTTCTGTCCACGGAGGATTACACGCTAGCAACGATATTGATACTCAACAATCTCGTCAATATCATCATCGTCATTCTCTCAAACAACATCATCGACTCCCTGGTCACATTCACCTCAGCAGGGTGGAACTTCGCATTCAAAACGGTGCTCGTCACCTTCATTCTCCTGCTGTTCGGCGAAATCATCCCGAAGGTGACCGCATCGCACTTTCCCCTCCGTTTCGCCAGTATCATCGCCGTCCCGCTGCTCGGGGTCAGGTCGGCCTTCAAGCCGCTGTCGTGGATACTCGTCAAACTGGGCGAACGGTTCAACCGACGGGCCGCGAAAAGCCATACGAACATCTCGATGGACGAACTGTCGGACGCCCTCGAAATGACGCAGAACCAGAGCAACGAAGAGAAGAAGATGCTCACCGGAATCGTCGATTTCGTCAATACCAATGTCGAAGACATCATGCAGCCGAGGCTCGACATCACGGCAGTGAACGTGGAGTGGGGATTCAACGAAGTGCGCAACACCATCGTGGAATCGGGATTCTCCCGCATTCCCGCCTACCGCGACAGCATCGATAACATAGAAGGCATTCTCTACGTAAAGGACATGCTGCCGTTCATCGGCGAGAGCGACGACTTCCAATGGCAGAAACAGTTACGGGAAGCTTACTACATACCGGAACACAAAAAGATAAACGACCTGCTCGAAGAGTTCCAGAGCAACAAGGTACACATGGCCATCGTCGTGGACGAGTACGGCTCCACGCTCGGCCTGCTCTCGCTGGAAGACATCCTCGAGGAGATAGTGGGTGAAATAACCGACGAAAGCGACAAGGACGAAACCTTCTACCGCCGACTGGCCGACGGCACCTACATCTTCGACGGCAAAACGCATATCTACGATTTCCTCGACGTGATGCAACTCGACGACGATACGTTCGACGACGTGAAAGGAGAGGCCGAAACCATCGCAGGGCTGATGCTCGAAATCAAACGCGATTTTCTCAAAAAGGGGGATTCCATCACTTCGCACGGCATCACCTTCACCGTAGAATCCATAGAGAAGCACCGCATCGAAAAGATAAGGATAAAACTTCCCGAAACGACGGAACCGACACCGCAAAGGGAAGCAAACTGACCTTCCACCCCATATGCGGAAAAGGGACAACAGAACGGCAACCCGACTGTCGCTCCCCGTTCTGCGGCCCCGCCACATCAGGCAGCTGGAAAATTACGATACCGTCCGAAGACAGGCAGAGCAACGGACAACAGACGAAACGACGGACAAACCGACGCGAACGATGATAACGGATACCACCGACCGCATGGAAACGGTACGAAAGGAAAAGGTATGGCAATCGGCGGATACGACGCTGGTCATCACCCCGCTGCCGGTTACGGCAGCAGCCGCTTCCCTGCTGACGGAAAGCGACCGGAGACACATCGCCTCGCTGACCTGCGACAAACGGCGTAGCGAGCAGACCGCCTGGCGAAGCATCGTCCGCCGTTTCGCCGGAGATTTTCCCATCGCCTATACGCCTGCCGGGGCACCGTATCTGCAAGGCGGCGGCCCGCAGATAGGGGTATCCCACACCGACAGCGAAGCAGCCGTCATCCTTTCGGAATGGCGGTGTGCAATAGATATCGAACGCCAGGACAGAAACTTCCGTCGAATCGCAGCACGCTTCGTCTCCCCGGAAGAGGCATCCATGCCGTGCAGCGACACGGCACTCTTCCTCCCCATACTGTGGTGCGCCAAAGAGGCCCTCTACAAATTCTCCGGCCGTACAGGGCTCGGCCTCATCGAAGACCTGCGCGTACTGCGGGCGGAACCGGACGCGGGTACCCTCATGGGTGCCATCCGCAGCACCGACGGAACCTGGCGGGAGTACCCCATGCACGCCTTCACGGGCGGAGACACCGTATGCGTCTGGCTGACGGACGGGGAAACCGCACCGCCCCCTTCCCCGCAATAATACGGATAAACAGCCATATCCGCCAGCCAAACTACACAATTGCGGAATTTTTAATACCTTTACGGATATTAACGAACCGATAATGACCGAAGCAACGAATCCCATATTCATCGCCGGGCCGTGTGTGATAGAGAGCAGCGAACTGCTCGACACGGTAGCGGCGGAACTCGTCCGCCTGCATCAGCAATCGGGCGCAGAAATCATCTTCAAAGCCTCCTTCGACAAAGCCAACCGTACATCCCTCAGCTCGTTCCGCGGACCGGGCTTGGAGAAGGGACTGCAAATGCTCGCAGACATCAAGAGCAGGTACGGCCTGCGCATTCTCACCGACATCCACGAAGCCTGGCAGGCCCGGCCGGCAGGAGAGGTAGTCGACATCATCCAGATACCGGCCTTCCTGTGCCGCCAGACCGACCTGCTCGTTGCCGCAGCGAAAACCGGTCGGACGGTCAACATCAAGAAGGCGCAGTTCCTCTCCGGCAAGGATATGTTCTATCCAGTCCAGAAGGTCAGGGAATCGGGCGGCAGCGAAGTATGGCTCACCGAACGCGGAAATATGTTCGGCTACAACAACCTCATCGTGGACTTCCGCAACATACCCGACATGTTCGAATTCACCCCGCGCGTCATCATGGACTGCACCCACTCGGTGCAACGGCCCGGCGCAGGACGGGGTATCACCGGCGGCAACCGCGAGTTCGTCCATCCCATGGCCCTTGCAGCCAAGGCATTCGGGGCTAACGGCTACTTCTTCGAAGTACATCCGCAGGCCGATGAGGCGCTCAGCGATGCTGCCAATTCGCTCTTCCTCTCCGACCTTGAAAAAGTCATAACCTCACTCCTATGAGTCCGATAAAAGAGAGTGCCCTGAACACCTTCAGGGCGGAGGCCGAAGCGGTACAGTCGCTCGCTGGCCAGCTTACAGACGATTTTGAAAAAGCCGTCCGCGCGATACTCGCCACGCACGGCAAAGTGATAGTGACCGGCATGGGCAAGTCGGGCTTGGTAGGCCGCAAGATAGCCGCCACGCTGGCCAGTACCGGTACCCCGTCGTTCTTCCTCCATCCGGGGGAAGCCTACCACGGCGACCTCGGCATGATAGAGGCGGGCGACATCGTGCTCGCACTCTCCAACTCCGGCCAGACCGACGAGGTGCTGCGCCTCATCCCCTACCTGCAGGAGTGCGGCAACACGGTAATCGCCATGACGGGCAACGCCGGTTCGACGCTGGCCAAAAACTCCACCTACCACCTCGACGTATCCGTCAAAAGCGAAGCCTGTCCGCTGAGCCTGGCTCCGACCTGCTCCACCACGGCACAGCTCGCCATGGGAGATGCGCTTGCGGTGGCACTGATGAACGAACGCGGATTCCGGGCCGAAGACTTCGCCCGATTCCATCCGGGAGGCAGTCTCGGCCGACGGCTGCTCACCCGCGTAGGCGACGTCATGCGCAGCGAACATCTGCCGACGGCCTCACCCTCCAGCAGACTCGGCGAGGTCATCATCACCATCAGCGACGCACGCATGGGCGTGGCCGTCATTCTGGATGAAGGGAAGATAGCCGGCATCGTCACCGACGGCGACGTGCGCCGCGCCATGCTGAAATACGGGGCACGGTTCTTCGACATCACTGCGGACGAAATCATGACGCGCACGCCGAAAACGGTCAGCGTAGCCGACCGCCTCACGGATGCCGAACAACTGATGCAGGACAACAAGATACACTCGCTGATTGTGGTGGACCGCGACGGAAAGCTGGCGGGCATCGTAGAGCTCTACGACCTGATGCGCAGCGGGAAATAACGGGGTAGTAGCGGGACGCACGGCGTGCCCCCACACATACGTTTATATTACACGACAGAGCCAAACCATCGTAACCCATGGATGTCAGGATAGCACAGGACTGGAAGGAGATACTCGCACCGGAATTCGACAAGCCCTATTTCGAGGAGCTCATCGGATTCGTCAAACAGGAATACGCATCGCGGAGGATTTTCCCGCGAGGCAGCAATATCTTCCGCGCATTCGACAAATGTCCGCTCGACTCGCTGAAGGTAGTCATCATCGGACAAGACCCCTACCACGGCGAAGGACAGGCCAACGGACTCTGCTTCTCGGTGAACGACGGAGTCCCGTTTCCACCTTCGCTGCGGAACATCTTCACCGAAATAAATGCCGACACCGGCGCACCGATACCGGCCAGCGGCAACCTCGACCGCTGGGCGGAACAGGGGGTGCTGCTGCTCAACGCCGTACTGACCGTCCGGGCACACGAGGCCGCCTCCCATGCAGGCAAGGGCTGGGAGCAGTTCACCGATGCAGTCGTCAAAGCCATTTCGGAGCGAAAAGAGGGGATAGTCTATCTGCTGTGGGGCAGTTACGCACAGCGCAAAGGGGCGATTGTAGACCCGACGCGCAACCTCGTACTCAAGTGCCCGCACCCCTCGCCCTTCTCCGCCAACAACGGCTTTTTCGGCTGCCGGCACTTCTCGAAAGCCAACGAATACCTCGCCGGGCACGGCAAGGAGCCGGTGCGCTGGTAATCCGCAGTCTCCCCGGTACGGAACCGGAATCCCGGCTGCGGCAAACTGGAACAGAAGGCGGAACGATACACAAACCTACTGACACGGCAGCGGGGCCGCCTTTCGGAAAGGCGGCCCCGCTGCCGTGAAAACCGGACCTACGCCGTCCCACCGAGTCATATAGGAGACGGTATGAACGGTATCGGTCGATACCCCGGCCGAGCTTCGGCTCGACGACCAACCTGTCGCCGACCACGACATCGTATTCGACCAGATTCTTGACGACACTGCACGTCTGCGTAATCGTCGCAACGTCCTCCTGCCGGTCGAAAACATAGACCATTTCCGAATTCCACTCTTCGACGAACGCTTCATAGCTCACCGGAATGGTGACGTTCGGGTCGGGATAGCCGACAAGCGAATCCCAACCGACCGCATCGTCGTCATACGCATCGTTCATTTCGCGAATTTAAATAAGACAAAGAGAGTGAACAATACGATATACAGACTGCATATACCAACGGATGGACAGAAACGGAACAACAAGATAAAAGAGGGAAACACAGCTTCTATACAAGAGCGGGGCATCCGCAATGGATGCCCCGCTCTTACAGAACCGGCTCCTCCGGGAAGCGGACGTCACTTGTCTTCGCACTCGAATTCGTATCCGAGCCGCTTGCCCGTATGCAGCTTGGAAAGCTCGTTACGGGAGTTGAACTGCTCCACCGTCACCAGCTTCGACACGCTGTAAGGCGGCACGTAGAGGTCGAAATCGAGCGCAAACGAGATGGCCGCTTCCAATACCTCGACCAGCGCTTCCCGGTCTATCTGCCGCGTTCCGAACCGGTCGCAACGCTGGGAACATTTCCCTTTGCCCTCCACGAAATACTGCATCTGATGGTTGATGAAAATACGCCCTATCAGGTAGCCTTCGTCCTCTCCCCGATTGTACTTGAAAGAGTCGGCCAGGAAATTATAGATGTTTATCACCCCGCAATAGGCATTGTCGGCACGCTGCGCCAAATAGGGATTCTTCCATATCTCATGTCCGTCGTGAAACCGGAACACATCGGTCTGCATGGCGAATATGAGGATGTCTTCGGCGACCTGTATCTGGGCCTCGAACTTGCCCCGGTCACGGTATTCGATACGTATGCGTTTGTCTATCTTTTCGTCCAGCTCCTCGTCCAGCTCGGCCGAGAGCTCCAGCAGCGCCTCTTTCAGCTCGTTGAACACGACGAACGTGTTGTCTGAAACCCGTTGTTTTACAGACGCCTTGTGCGTCAGCTTGTCTATTATCTCTCCCCGTAATTGACCGTCGGAATCCATCTGATTGAATCTGTGTTTTATATGTATGCTATTCGAATTTATTCCCTCAACTTTTACGCGGCCTGTCGATATAGACCTCGTCCCCGGCAGCCGGCCGGCCGGCGGGCAGGTGTTTCCGGTTGAAACGCTTCAGACGCCGCTCCGGAATACCGAGCGCCTGCGCGATGTCGGCATAGGAATCTCCGCTGCGGGCAACCACATAACGCACCCCTTCGCGGGCGAAGATACCGCGCCCGCCCACCGAATGCACCGCAACGGCATAGTTGTCTATGTCTATCGGCTCCTGCGGATAGTAGGCATCCACCATCCCGGACATGGACGGCACCATCGGTACCGCCTCGACACCCGCCAGATAGGCGGGATACTCCCCGTCGTCGAGCAGATACAGTTCGTAATCCTCGATACATTTTATCAGCGAAGCGGCATAGTGCGGCGCCGTCGCATATCCGCACTCCTTCAGTCCGTAGGCCCACCCCTTATAATCCTTCGGGTCGAGCCGGAACAATTTCTCGTACCGCGGGCTGTTCTTCAGGAACTCGGAGTGGTCGCGGTAGGAATCCTCGATGGAACCGTAACGCCGGAAACACTCCTGCAGGGCATCGTCGTCGTACCGGACGGTATCGCCTATCCAGTTATTCTTGCACTTGATGCCGAAATGGTTGTTGGAACGGCGCGACAGGTCGCTGTTGCCGTAGCGCGACTCGATGATTCCCTGCGCTATCTTGATACTCGCCGGTATGCCGTACTCTTTCTGCTGCTGAATAGCCAGCGGCGCATAGGTGGCGATATACTCTTCCCGCGTCATCTCCCTCTGGGCCAACGCATCCGCCGCCGCGCCCAGAACTGCGGCGAACAATGCCAAACGCACGAACAACTTCATAGCCATCGAATATTCCGTTAAACGGTCGCAAACACCGTACAAATATAGTAAATATATTCGATGAAAACCGAAAGTGCATGTCGGCCTAAAGGCCGATGCACGCTTGCGAAACAATTCGTTTGAAGCAAATCGACGAAAAAGTGAGCCGCCCCTCCCAAACGGGCCGGACAGCGGCCTGGCGACCGCTTTCACCGGGGAATCATGGGAATACATTCCAGCCCCGCAGTGCCGTGCGCACGGGAAGAGCAGAAGGTATTGGGAATTCGGCGGAAAAACCTTAGCTTTGTATCCTGTCGGCTTTACAGACGGCAATACATCCACAAATCATAAAACCCTTATCATGTTTACGGAACAGGCGAACAAAATATTCGAACGTTCGATAGCGGACTATCACAATTACGACAACGTGGACCATCCGATAGCCAACCCCTACACGCCGGGGAGCATCGAACATCTGCTCTACCACAAGAACTGGATAGACACCGTGCAGTGGCATCTGGAAGACATCATACGCGACCCGAACATCGACCCCACGGAAGCGCTGCAAATCAAGCGGCGTATCGACGCATCGAACCAGGAACGCACCGATATGGTGGAGTTCATCGACAGTTGGATGCTCGACCGTTATAAAGATGTACAACCCGCTCCCGACGCCCGCATCAACACCGAAACGCCGGCATGGGCCATCGACCGCCTCTCGATACTCGCGCTCAAGATATACCACATGGAACAGGAGGCCTCCCGCACCGACACCGACGAGGCGCACCGCACCGCATGTAGCAAGAAGCTCGCCGTACTCCTGACGCAGAAGGCAGACCTTTCGATAGCGATAGAGGAGCTGCTGGACGATATAGAATCGGGCCGCAAATACATGAAAGTCTATAAACAGATGAAGATGTACAACGATCCGTCGCTCAACCCGGTTCTCTACGGTAAAAAATAGCGGCCGGGATACGTTCCGCAGCATGCGCAACGTTATTACAACGTAACTGTGCGGCAGGCATCCGCTTCGCCCGTTGCGGCATCGCCGCGGGAGGAGGCGTCCGGACGGGAACGTAACCTTCCAAATACGCAATCGGTTTTGGCAAAAAAGAGAAAAGATACCGGCCATCTGCTCATCATGCGTCTTTCGGCCATGGGCGACGTGGCGATGACTGTACCCGTCATCGCGGCACTGCGGCGGGCCTACCCCGAACTCCGGATAAGCATCCTCACGAGGAGGGGTTTCCGTCCCTTTTTCCGCGACATTCCCGACCTGTCGTTCGTCGATTTCGACCCGACAGGCCGGCACAAGGGATTTTTCGGACTGGTACGCCTCACCGGAGAGATACGCGCTGCCGGAATCGATACCATCGCCGACCTGCACGACGTGCTCCGGACAAAGGTCGTCCGGACGTTCGCCCGCCTCACGGGTATCCGTACGGCGGTGATAGACAAGGGCCGGAAAGAGAAGCGGGAGATGACGCGCCGGGCGGGCAAGCGTCTCGTACCGCTGGCTCCCATGACCGAACGCTACCGCCATACGATACGCCGTCTGGGCTTCGACTTCGATATGCCGCGCGAACCGCAAACGAAGCCATGCACCGTTCCCGAACCGATTCAGGAGACGGTCGGCCCCAAAGAGGGACGCTGGATAGGCATCGCCCCCTTCGCCAAACACCGCGGCAAGATATACCCCATTCCCCTGACCGACGAACTGATAGGACTCCTCAACGAGACCTACGACCGCGTATTCATATTCGGCGGCGGCGAACACGAAAAGAGTTTCGCCGAAGGGATGGAACGACGGCATAAAGGGGTGGTTTCGGTCATCGGACGCATGAGCATGTCGCAGGAGATGGACCTCATCGGCAATCTGGACGCCATCGTCACCATGGATTCGGCCACCATGCACATCGCCTCGCTGCTCGGCATCCCCGTGGTATCGGTATGGGGTGCTACGCATCCCTTCGCAGGATTCTACGGCTACGGCCAACATCCGGACAATGCGGTACAGGCCGACCTGCCCTGCCGCCCGTGTTCGGTATTCGGAGACAGGCCCTGCATATCCGGCGATTACAGATGCTTATCCTCGATACGTCCTCAGGAAATAGCGGACAGGGTGGCCAAAGCGGTCGCCGCACAGAAAAGCGACAGACGGTAACGCCCCCTACGAACCCGACAACGCACAGTTCCTGGCCGGTTTCCTGCTATTACAGCAGATACGATAACCTCTTCATGCGCCGAAAAGGGGGCGGACTGTTTACGTAAGCCGGTCCTTCCATCATCACCGCCATCGGGACGGCGCAGTCCGCTACCATCTCAGTCCCGTACCGACAACCGTACCTGCCGGTCTCGTTCTACATGGTCAGGCATAGGCAGCAACCCGATTACCCTCATCGGGGCTTCCCATTTCCCCCTTTTCGGGCTGCCGGCCGTCAGCGGGCCCGTTTGCATCGTCGTCGGTACAGTCATCATCGACATAATTCCCGCAATCCGTCTCGCACCGGCCGAAAGAGACACCCGACCGAACCTTTCCGGTACGGGCGACGACCGTTCCCTACCACCGACCGCCGGAAAACCCCCGCTCCTCCGACCAGGGAACGTTTTTACCTGTTATATCATTCACAGTTATTTTGCGCTCTTAAAAATAAAAACTATCTTTGGCAGACATTTTGGGATGACCGTACCGAAAGGTACGGAAATTCCGAAAGGGCAAAACAAATCAAGCAGAAAAACATTAACCATCAAACTTTTCAGCAATGAACATACCTGCTAATCTCAAGTATTCCAACGACCACGAATGGGTAAGGGTGGAAGGTAACGAAGCATTCGTCGGCATCACCGACTTCGCACAGGGCCAGCTCGGCGACATCGTATTCGTTGATGTTCCCACTGTAGGCGAATCGCTCGGCCAGAACGAAGTTTTCGGTTCGATAGAGGCCGTCAAGACCGTATCCGACGCATTCCTTCCCGTAAGCGGCGAGATACTCGAATTCAACGAAGCACTCGAAAACGACCCGGCCCTCGTGAACAAGGACCCGTACGGCGAAGGGTGGATTATCAAGGTCAACATGGCCAACCCCGCCGAAGTGGATACCCTGCTCTCGGCCGACGACTACGCGAAACTCGTAGGCTGATACGGGCAGGAGGAGAGGCTCCTTTCGTCAGGTTAGGTTAATAGGTTAAGATATAGGCTCCCGTGCGTCGTCCGGAAAACAATCCGGCGACAGCACGGCGGAGGCCCGTAAAAGTTAAACATAAAACATCAGATTATGTCAAAAGTAACAGTTGTCGGCGCAGGTAACGTAGGCGCTACCTGTGTGAATGCGATGGCCATCCGCGAAACAGCCGGCGAAATCGTACTCCTCGACATCAAGGAGGGGCTGGCCGAAGGCAAGGTTCTCGACATGTACCAGACCTCGACGTTGATGGACTTCGACACCAACCTGCTTGGCGTCACCAACGACTATGCAAAGACGGCGGGTTCGGATGTGGTAGTGATTACGTCGGGCATGCCGCGCAAACCGGGCATGTCGCGCGAAGACCTGATAGGCGTGAATGCCGGTATCGTGAAAGACGTGGTCACCAATATCCTCAAATACTCTCCCGACGCCATCCTGCTTATCGTCAGCAACCCGATGGATACCATGACCACGCTGGCCCAGAAGGTCAGCGGTCTGCCCACCAACCGCGTATTCGGCATGGGCGGCGCGCTGGACAGCGCCCGTTTCCGCGGATACCTCGCCAAAGCGCTCGGTGCCAGCGCAAACGACGTGGACGGCATGGTCATCGGCGGACACGGCGACACGACCATGATTCCGCTCGTCAGCAAGGCATCCTATAAGGGGGTTCCCGTCAGCGAATTCCTCGATGAGAAAACGCTCGGCGAGATAGCAGCGGCCACGATGGTCGGCGGAGCCACCCTCACCAAGATGCTCGGAACGTCGGCATGGTATGCTCCTGGAGCAGCCGCTGCCCGCATCGTGGAAAGCATCATCAACGACGAGAAAAAGGTATTCCCCTCCTGCGTACACCTCGAAGGACAGTACGGTCAGGACGACCTCTACATCGGCGCTCCGGCCGTCATCGGTCGCAACGGTGTCGAGAAGGTAATTGAAATAAACCTGAACGAAACGGAGAAAGCCGCATTCGCCAAGAGTGCGGAGGCCGTGCGCAACACCAACAAGATTCTCCACGAGATAGGCGCCTTATAGCAGCCCCTCGCCAAATACGGTTCAGGACGAAAATATGTAAGCCATCGACAGGAGTGCGACGCCCATCCTCTTTGCAGGGATGGGCGTCGCCGTTTCTCGTCGTCGCATCTTGTGGATGGCCGTTAAAAAACGGGGGCAACAAGCCCCCGTAAACCATTCGGACGACGTAACTCAACGCCCTCCGTACATCTTCTCGTAATACTTTTCGTATTCGCCGCTCGTGACGTTATCCAACCACTCCTGATTGTCGAGGTACCAGCGGACGGTTTTTTCGATGCCCTCTTCGAACTGAAGGCTCGGCTCCCATCCGAGTTCATTCTTCAGCTTCGTGGAATCTATCGCATAGCGCAGGTCATGCCCCGCACGGTCGGTCACGTAGGTTATCAGCTTCTCGCTCGTTCCCTCCGGATTGCCGAGCAGCCTGTCCACCGTCCGGACGATGACCTTTATCAAGTCGATGTTCTTCCATTCGTTGAACCCGCCGATATTGTAGGTATCGGCAACCCGGCCGTTATGGAAAATGACGTCGATGGCACGTGCATGGTCCTCGACATAGAGCCAGTCCCGGACGTTTTCTCCACGACCGTATACGGGCAACGGCTTGCCGTGACGGATGTTGTTGATGAAAAGCGGAATCAGCTTTTCCGGAAACTGGTAAGGCCCGTAATTGTTCGAACAGTTGGTCACGATGGTCGGCAGTCCGTACGTATCGTGGAAGGCCCGCACGAAATGGTCGCTCGACGCCTTGCTCGCACTGTACGGGCTGTGCGGGTCGTACTTGGTCGTTTCATAAAAGAATTCCCTGCCATAGGCCAAATGATGTTCGCCCGAAGATGCCGTCGTCGTAAACGGCGGTTCGATACCTTCGGGATGCGTCATCTCCAGCGCCCCGTACACCTCGTCCGTGGAAATATGGTAAAACCGCTTGCCCTCGTAATCGCCGTTCCAATACTCTTTGGCCGCCTGTAACAAGGCGAGCGTCCCCAACACATTCGTCCGCGCAAAGGTGAACGGGTCTTTGATGCTCCGGTCCACATGGCTTTCGGCGGCCAGATGAATGATGCCGTCTATCGCATACTCCCGCATGATTTCGCCCATGCGCTCGTAATCGCAAATATCTGCCCGCACGAATGTATAATTGGGTTTGTTCTCGATATCCCTCAGATTATTGAGGTTTCCCGCATAGGTCAGCTTGTCGAGATTGACGATGCGGCAATCGGGATACTTGTTCACGAACAGCCTCACCACATGGCTGCCGATGAACCCGGCTCCGCCGGTAATCAGAATATTTTTCATAAACTCCGGTATTTCAATTTATTTATCTCCGCTCTGCGGCAACAGAATATCCAGACATGTCCGCAGCGATGCGCGCCAATCCGGTAGCACCGCCCCCACGGCCGCTATGCGGCTCTTGTCCAGTACGGAGTAATGCGGCCGACGCGCGGCTGTCGGATAACCCGCCGTATCGACCGGCACGACCGCAACAGGCATGTCCGCCTGGCGGAATATTTCCACCGCGAAATCATACCAGGTAGTTTCGCCTCCATCCGTATAGTGGAACAGTTCCATGTCCTCGCCGGGCCGCTGCACCAACACCATGAGGGCGCGCGCAAGGTCCGTCGCATAAGTAGGCGTACCGTACTGGTCGTCGACCACGCTCGGCGTCTTTCCTTCGCCGGCCAGCCGCAGCATGGTTTTCACGAAATTATTGCCGAATTCCGAATAGAGCCATGCCGTACGCACGATGGCTCCGCATGCACCGGACGTCCGCACCCGTTCTTCACCGGCCAGTTTCGTCCTGCCGTAAACGCTCACCGGCCCTACGGCATCCTCCTCGCGGTAAGGCCGCGTTCCCGTCCCGTCGAACACGTAATCGGTCGATACGTGAAGCAGCCGGCAACCATACCGCACGGCGAGCGCAGCGAGCACCGCCGGCCCGTCCGCATTGATGCGTTCCGCCGCCGCTTTGTCGCTCTCGGCCCTGTCCACAGCCGTATAGGCCGCACAGTTGATGATTGCCTCCGCCCCGCACTCTTTCACAACGGCTTCCATACCTTCGGCATCGGTGATGTCGCCTTCCGGCAGGTCGGTAAAGACGAAACTGTGCGCCGGATATTCCGGCGCTATCTTCCGCAGCGACAGGCCGAGCTGGCCATTCGCCCCGGTCACTAAAATCACCATAATCTACATTTCCGCTTACAATGCCGCACGGCGGCATGCTATCAGTAAAGTTTCTCTCCGTAATCGAACAGTCGGGCCGCCTCCAGCCGGGGATGGTGCCTATCCTTTTCGGACAATACCACATCCGCCGTCGGAATTCTCCAATCAATCGCCAGCGTCGGGTCGTTCCAGGCGACGGCTCCCTCATGGTCGGGCGCATAGTATTCGTCGCATTTGTACTGGAAAACGGCCCGCTGGCTCAACGTAACGAAACCGTGGGCAAAACCGCGCGGAATAAAGAGCTGCCGATGATTCTCTCCGGTCAGCTCCACGGCCACATACCTGCCGAACGTGGGCGACCCTACGCGAATATCCACGGCGAAATCCACCACGCGCCCTTCGACGACGCGCACCAATTTGCTTTGACTGCGAGGCGGCAACTGGTAATGCAAGCCGCGAAGCACACCGTAACGGGAGCAAGACTCGTTGTCCTGTACGAATACCGTAGGGCACACCTCCCGCTCGAACTGCGCCTGTGAAAAACTCTCCATAAAATACCCCCGCTCATCGCCGAACACACGCGGTTCGATAATGACCACACCGGGAATATCTGTCTGTATAATATTCATTCTTTCTGTTTGAGTTACAATATTCCATTCTGTCCCTGCCGGCCTGTACCCCATTCTCCGGACACGCCCCGTCACCCTTTTTCGCACCGCCTCCGTCCGACAACTGTCCGGAACGCACAAAGATAGCCCTTCAGTGCGTCACCTACAACTGCGTCCCAAAAATTACCCGGCAGCGTTCCTCGTCGTCTTTCCGCTTTTCTGGTCCGCCCATCCCCCTCCGGAGTTCCGGACCGACCGCCGCTGAAACGGTTACAACTTCAGCATATACTGCCCGTACTGGTTCTTTTTCATGGGTTCGGCCAACTCATGCAGCCGTTCCCGAGTTATCCACCCCTTCCGAAAAGCTATCTCTTCCAGACAGGCCACCTTCAGTCCCTGTCGCTTCTCAATCACCTCGATGAAGGTCGACGCCTCGGAGAGCGAATCGTGCGTACCCGTATCGAGCCATGCGAAACCGCGGCCGAGCAATTTGACCTTCAGCTCGCCATCCTCCAGAAAACGCTGGTTCACGGTCGTTATCTCCAGCTCCCCGCGCGCGGACGGTTTGATGTTTTTCGCCACCTCGACCACTTTGTTCGGATAGAAATACAACCCCACCACAGCATAATTGCTGCGCGGCTGTGCGGGCTTCTCCTCGATGCTCAGCACATTGCCGTCGTCGTCGAACTCCGCCACGCCGTAACGCTCCGGGTCATTCACCCAATAGCCGAACACCGTAGCCTTGCCATTGTATTCGGCCGTATGTACCGCATCGGCCAGCATCGACGTAAAACTCTGACCATAAAAAATGTTGTCCCCCAACACCAGACATACGCTGTCGTCACCGATGAACTCCTTGCCGATGAGGAATGCCTGCGCCAGGCCGTCGGGACTCGGCTGCTCGGCATAGGAGAACCGCACACCGTAATCACTGCCGTCCCCCAACAGTCTGCGGAACATGGGCAGGTCCATCGGAGTGGAGATTATCAGGATATCCCGAATACCGGCCAACATGAGTACCGATATCGGATAATAGACCATGGGTTTGTCGTAAATCGGCAAAAGCTGTTTGCTTACCCCTTTGGTAATCGGGTACAGCCGCGTACCGCTCCCTCCCGCCAAAACAATTCCTTTCATGATTATCTCGTTTATATAATGTTATCTCCGAAGATTCTCCTCGGACACAAAGCCCGCTACTAATTTAGCCATTTATTCCCAAATTCCTTCTGACAAATGTTCCGGTACTCTTACCAGACACACGACACACCAGCCAACAATTTGGCCCCGTTCCACCACAAGTACCTCGAGATTCATTCAATACCGAAACCAGATGATTATCTGTGTGTTTTTCCTAAATACAATCTCATATTTCTTGGGGATGCCGAAGATGCAGGACAAGAGACGGGTAAACAATATCTCTCCAGAAACTTTCCGGAAGCAACAATTGATATTTCCAGCGGCAAGAAAATATTTTACGACATTTCCGGACAAAACGAACACCACGTTTTGAGGAAGACTCCCTATGAAACCCAAAATTCAATATATCATTCCAAACCCGTCGTTTCACTAAAACATCCGGCCGATTAACAAGCAACGAAGTGAAATCTTCTCCAATAAGTTCACCGGCCAATTCTGTAAATATATCATAAACTGCCTCATATCCACACGCTGCACACAGCGACTGAATCTTGTCGAAATCAATCTGATGTCTATTATTACGAAGGAAAAGCCCCCAATCCAGCAATATTCGAAGGTTAATTCCTTCTATTCCAAAATGACGAGCCATATGCCGCAATAAATACAGCACATTAAACATCGGAGACGGAAGATAATATCCACCGTCTGCTACCCGTAAACAATGTTCCGCTTCTTCGTTCAGAAACTCATTGATAAGCTTTTCCGTTTTATGATGAGAGAATGCCAGCAAATTACAATGATTCTCAACCATAACACCTTTATAATAAAAAACAGCATGTTTTTCATTATTCCGATTGACCGTTATGCCAAGTCGCTCTATTATCTCATTCCCCTTGATATAATCGTCAAGCAACAAATCAATATCCCCACACTCTCGATGCTCAGGCCTGGGATAATACACACTAAGCCCTATCCCTTTCAATACTATTGAACGAATACCTTGATTACCATAAAGTTCCGACAATTCATGCACAACCTGTATCTGTTGCTCATACCGCCGTTCTATAGCCTCAACACTCAACGCCCAACGCAGCTTTAACATCCGGGGCGGTTGAACCGATTCGGGAAGCTGACAAATCACTTCATACAGCAGAGCAAGCACTCCTTGCTTAGCTGCAATCTCAAACAGACGTTGCCATGTCGTTTCTTGTATAATAGGTATCTCCTGCAAAACAACATTTGAAGCCACAGATGCATGCAACAAAGGGAGCAATACATCATCAATCACATTCGATACTGAATCACTTCGATGATTCTCTTGATATACAACTCTTTGTCCAATCCTCATCTTGACCGACAGAATATTTTAATCATAGAGGCCACTTCAAAAATCTGTTCATCTGTCAACGAAGACCCGGACGGGAGACACAAGCCTCGATTAAAAATGTGTTCTGCCACGCCATTCCCATAATACACATTTTGAGCAAATACCGGTTGCATATGCATGGGGCGCCAAAGCAGGCGCGACTCAATGTCATGTTGTTCCAAATATTGACGAATGTCATCCGCTGTTTTGCCATTACATAAACTCGGCTCTACTTCAATACAAGTCAACCAGAAATTGGCATCATAATCCGAACCGGGATTTTGCTTCACCCTTATTCCTTCCGTATCGCTAAACAATTCCGTATACAATTTATGAATGGCCCGCCGACGAGCAATGTGCGCATCAAGTACCAACATTTGTCCGCGCCCTATACCCGCACAAATATTCGATAATCGATAATTGTAACCGATAGTTTCATGATAGTAATACGGTCGATTCTCCCTCGCTTGCGTAGCTAAAAAAACTGTCCGTTTGGCAGCTTCTTCCGTGCGGCAAATAAGCGCGCCTCCACCTGATGTGGTAATCATTTTATTCCCATTAAATGACAATGCGCCAAATTCTCCGAATGTTCCGCATTTTTGTCCTTTATATTCAGAACCTATGGCCTCTGCGGCATCCTCAAGAACCGGGATATTATATTTGGAGGCAATTCTACAAATTGTTTCTATTTGAGCAGGCATACCATATAAATGCACCGGAATGATGGCTTTCGGAAAACGTCCCGTTTTTGCATAACGATCGAGAATAGCCTCTTCCAAAAAATCAGGAGACATATTCCATGTCTCCTCCTCGGAATCGACAAAAACTGGTGTAGCCCCCAAATACGTCACCGGATTAGCAGATGCCGCAAAAGTAAATGACTGACAAATAACTTCATCTCCGGCTTGTACATTCAACAAAACCAACCCTAAGTGAATAGCAGCCGTTCCTGCCGATAACGCTACAACATACCGATTCTGCCCAATAAACTTTTCAAGTTCCCTTTCAAATGCATCCACATTGGGGCCTAATGGTACCACCCAATTCGTATCAAAAGCATTCTGAATGAATTGCAATTCATTTCCGCCCATTTGAGCCAGCGAAAGATAAATTTTCTGTTTCATTGGTAAATATATTAGTGGCCACAGGCCCGGAAAATTGTTTGCAGAATTAACCGTAAATCCTGCATGAAAGAATGGTTATAATAATAATCAAGGTTAATTCTCACCTTATCCGGGAAAATCACCTCGTCATTATACAGAACAGGGTTCTCTACCTGAGCAAGCATCTCCTCTTCATTCGCATATTTAAGGGACGCAGGGCCGGTAATGCCGGGACGCAGTTTCAGAATCAACCTATCGTCCCCCGTCAGTCTATCAGCATATCCTGGTACATCCGGCCGCGGACCGACAAAACTCATATCTCCGATTAATACGTTCCACAATTCTGGTAATTCATCAATTTTGTACTTTCTCAGCACTGCCCCCAAAGGCGTAATCCGATTCTCCCCGGCAATCGAAATAGAACATCCGGAATGGGATACCTGCATCGACCGAAATTTATACATCGTAAACAACCGACCATTTTGTCCCACACGCACCTGCCTGAAAAGCACAGGACCGTCCGGCATCTTAATACGAATCAATACCGCCACCACCAACAGCATCGGCCATAATAACACCAGTCCCAACAAAGCGACAATTCGGTCAAACAAAAACTTCAACAACATTTCGTCAAAGGCAATCCGAATAAATACTAAATCTTCACAGAATATAAACTGCAATCATTATACTATAAATTCTTTTTATACCAATCAATTGCCTCCATTAACCCTTGAGCAAAACTGTAATCAGGGGCATATCCCAACAATCGCTGCGCTTTGGAAATATCAGCATTACTATGCTTTATATCCCCATTACGTTCCGGACCGAACTTGGGCTCAATATCTTTACCAAGTGCTTTAGTCAAATTATAATAAATATCGATAAGATATTCCCTACCGCCATAAGCAATATTAAAAGCCTCTCCGGCCACTTCTTTTGGAGCCAGACAAGCTTTCAGATTAGCCTCGATTACATTTTCAATATAAGTAAAATCACGACTCTGCTTGCCATCGCCATGAATGATAGGCTGTTCATCATTCATCAATTGTTTGATAAACTTTGGAATAACCGCTGCGTATGCCCCGTTGGGACTTTGACGTCGTCCAAACACATTAAAATAACGTAAGCCATACGTATCCAACCCATAATGACGAGTATATTGTTTTGCCCACTCTTCATCGCAACGTTTCGTCAATGCATATGGCGAAAGTAAATTTCCCTCCGTTCCTTCTTTTTTAGGAAGATGCACATCATCCCCATAAACAGACGAACTGGAAGCATAAACAAACTTTTTTACCGCATTGATGCGCGCAGCTTCAAGCATATTCAGTGTTCCCTGAATATTATTTAAGCTATAAAACAAAGGCATCTCCAAAGAACGGGGCACACTCCCCCAAGCCGCCTGATGCAAAACATAATCCACTCCCTTGCATGCTGCGACACAAACATCCAAATCTTTAATGTCTCCTTTAATAAACTCATAATGCGGATTTCCGCTAAACAAATCCACATTTTCCGGCCTACCAGAAGATAAATCATCAAGACATCGAACCCGATAACCTAAATCAAGAATCGCCTCACACAAATTCGAACCAATAAACCCCGCTCCACCTGTCACTAAGAATAATGGATTGCCGGAGAATTTTAAATGTTTATATCCCATAATTTACAATCTCCCATCTACTTCCGTACGTTCCAATATCCACTTCACATCATAAACCACCGCCAGCTCCTTAACCAAGGATTGTATAGACAGCATGTTAAATACATCATGTGCCACCGCCATTATCACTGCATCATATTTTTTACTAGGCAACTCATTGAGTACATCAATTCCATACTCTGACCGGGCAACTTCCGAATTTACCCAAGGGTCATAGACAGTTATATGAAGATTGTACTCCGCCAATGCCTTATAAATATCCACTACTTTCGTATTGCGTACATCCGGACAATTTTCTTTAAATGTAAACCCTACAATAAGAATTTCCGAATCTAAAACCTGAATGCCCTTTTTCAGCATCAATTTTACCGTCTCTGTCGCAACATATTCTCCCATACTGTCATTCATACGACGACCGGCTAAAATGATTTCCGGATTGTAACCATGCCGTTGGGCACATTGCGCCAAATAATAAGGGTCTACTCCAATACAATGCCCCCCAACCAGTCCTGGCCGAAAAGGCAGGAAATTCCATTTTGTACTCGCCGCTTCCAAAACATCATGCGTATCAATCCCCATTTTATTGAAAATCTTCGACAGCTCATTCACAAAAGCAATATTGATATCGCGCTGAGAATTCTCAATAACTTTAGCAGCTTCAGCTACTTTTATCGTCGGAGCAAGATGAGTCCCCGCTTCAATCACGGAAGCATAAACCTCATTCACGTACTTGCCAATATCAGGAGTCGAGCCAGAGGTCACTTTCTTAATCTTCTCAACCGAATGCAATTTATCTCCCGGATTGATACGCTCTGGCGAATAACCGGCAAAAAAATCTTCGTTTAATTTTAATCCGGAAACCTTCTCTACTACAGGTAAACACTCATCTTCTGTGACACCTGGGTAAACCGTAGACTCATACACCACAACATCCCCTTTGGAAATTACCTTGCCTACAGTTGTACTCGCACCTATAAGCGGGGAGAGATTCGGAGAATTATCCTCATCAACTGGGGTAGGAACCGCTACGATATAAAAATTGCAATCACGAATATCATCCACATTCGTCGTACAAATGAATCCGTAATTATCAATGGCATCTCTCAACAATGCATCATCCACTTCCAAAGTCGCATCGTGTCCTGCCATCAAAGCATCTACGCGTTTTTGGCTCATATCAAAGCCAATCGTTGTATACTTTGTTGAAAACAAACGAGCCAGCGGAAGCCCTACATAGCCCAACCCAATGACACAAATTTTAGTCTCCTTCATGACAATATTTTTTACATGTACCACACCTATTTACTCCAGCCAATCCCTTTCAAATATCCCATGCCATAGGTCAGATGCAACATCATAAATATCCACGGCATCTTGAGAATATTTTTAATCTTGCTTGTTTTTTTACTCGCAAAATAAGTACCCAATCCTAAATGCAAACATAGGATACCAAGGCAAAGGTACCAAATAGGACTCCAAAAAATTCCGGCCACAACAGAAATTATAAGATACAGAACAAAAACTAACGGGACAAGATGCCTAAAAGAAAGTGCAAATATTCCTTGTCTCAATAGAATCATATTCCATTGACCGTTACCCATAGCCTGCACACACATCTTTTTGAAAGTATTTCGCGTATAATAAATACTGGAAATTTCCGGATTAAAATAAAATTTATATCCTCTCTTTCTCATTCTCGCATGCAACTCAATATCCTGATTTCTTACAATGGTTTCATCAAAATATCCCACTGTTTCAAACACCGATTTTTTATAAAGTCCGTAAACCACGGTATCGACAAAACCGGCTTCGTCTGAAACTCGAAATGACGAATTACCTACTCCAAAGGGAGAAGATAAAACCAGCGATATTACATTATCCTGTCCATCGATGGATTGAGAAATCAATTTGCCTCCGACACAGACAGCCCCGACTTGAAGTATCGTTTCCACACTCTTTTCAATGAAATCCGGAGCGGCCGCAGCATGAGCGTCAATTCGAGTCACATACTCCCCTTTAGCGGCGCGGATACACAAATTCCATCCGGCAGACAAAATATACTTCTCATTCTTTATAATCCTAATATTAACGCCTTCTACCTCATAATGCCGCTTTACTCTCTCAATAACCGATAAAGTACCATCTGTAGATAATCCATCGGCAATAATAATTTCAAACCTATTTTTAGGATAGGTTTGATTTATCAACGACATCAGCGACAATTCAATGTATTGTTCTTCATTTCTGGTAACCAAAAAAGCAGATACAAATGGCAAATCATCTTGTTGCATTGGCAATCCTTAAACATTTACAACATAAAGTCCTCTATACCCTTCAAAAACACCGTCAAAGCAGATTGCCGACCCATCTCGCTTCCAACGCGGATGAAGGTCGCACCGCACATCATTATCATATTTAAACGGAGCAAATACACGAGCCACCACATTAATTTCTTGTCCTGTTATATCCGTATCCCTAACGACTTTAATATCAGCCATCCGCGCTTTATCTGGATACGAATCTGTCACGACCAAAGAATTATCTACTGGACAATAACTGGGATGTCCATCATTACTCAACTGCGGCCACAAATGCTGAAAATTTTGTGTTTTATCTTTCATTAAGTAATAACCTTGTCCAATCCCTTTTTTTCGCTCAAAGGCGATAATCTCATCATCATTTTTCCAATAACAATGACTTACCATATCATCGTCACTCAGTACATACATATCTGAACCATCTACATTACAGGTAATAAGTCGCGTGTACTTTCTATGTCCACAGAACCAACGATAAAGCACCATAAAACGTTTCCCGTTCGGCGAAAGCATTAAATGGTTTACCTTATGTATAGCACCTACTTCCAACATTTCCGGCCGCGGTTGGAAACCGGCGAAATCCGTATACTTTAAAAGTTCTGTCACTTCTCCATTGACAAGATTCAACTTCCAGATAGCGACAGATTGAGGCAATGCAATACCTTTTGTTGTTTCGGGAAGAGCCGCATAACCATATCCTTTCCGAAGTTGATGAAGACGAGAGAAATCGAGTGTAAGAGCCATCGTACCATCGGAAGATACAGTATAGACGGGTAACGGCAATACACGCTCTTGCATAGTATCCACATTAAGAATGACAGCACAATATTGATTCGCGCGCATATCATTATAAATAATCTCCTTATCATAATGGGGCCCTAACCATTGCGCCATACACCCCTGTTGCACATTCCATGTAGACGTTGTTGCAAGACGTTTCACCTGATTCTCCTTCAACGTGTCAATTAATACGATATCTGCAGAGCACAAGGGGTCCGGAGTACGCCATGTCTCATTCGCACGCATACAAAGCATATATCTACCAGATATATCCCAAGGAGACTTATCATAATATCCAAAAAAATATTCCGCCCCATCATCAGGTGAAACTCTAATAATATTCCCTTCAAACTTCTTTTTCGAGGAAAATGTATACATTACTAATTGATAACAACGTTTAATAACTCTTTTAACTATCGGAAACTTATTCAACTGATAATTAATTCTCTGCTCTATACTTCCCATCGTCATAAAGTTCTTATTATTTAGAAGTCACCATCTGCATATATAACTCTTGATACCTATGGCTCATCCGAACTGCACTCAAATTCTCCGTCACTGTCCGATAGGCCTCTTCTCCAGCTACTGCAGTTCCTTTTTCCATTAGCATGTGCATTTTTTGAATCAATTCAGTCGCATCATTTTGCCTAAATACACATCCGATGTCATGATTAATATTATATATTTCCATATGCTGCTCGATATCCGACAACAAAACAGGTAATCCAGTAGCCATTGCCTCCAAAACTCCATTAGGCAATCCCTCTGACTTACTCGCTGACACATAAACATCACATCCCTCCAAATACTGATGCACGTTTAACACATTGCCTCTAAAATCAATATTTTTCACATCTTTGTATTGTTCAACCAATTCATCATACTGTACCCCACTGCCCAGAATCAAAAGATACACCGACTTTTTATTTGTAAATGCATTCGCAAATGAACGCAGTAAAAAGTGTAAATTTTTGCGCTCTATTAACTGCCCCGTATACACAAAAATAAAAGCGTTTTCAGGCAATCCCAACTCTTGACGTATCTTGCCTTTTACCTCTGCCGATACCTTAGCATATTGCCCTAAATCCACCCCATTACGCACATAATCGTATTGTAGGCCCAGTCTTTCACCATATATTTTCGCCAAACTCTCCGAACATGTTACAACTTTTTGAGCATGTCGTATGGCATAAAGATGAAGGCTGCTCAAACCTTTTCCTATTATCTTTCCAAATTTAGCCGGATAATCATCATAAATAAAATTACGCAGTGTAATAATTTGGGGCCACTTTCCCATCTTACATACCGCATAATCAGGAAATACTCCTAACGAATGAATAATGTCTGGCTGTAATTCTTCCAATTTCCGACGCAATTCTTTATCGCGTCCCAACAATACATCCAATTTATTGGTTGAAACATAAAAATGCCTCACATACTGTTCATATATATATAACTGACTCTGGGTTTGTTCTTCTGTATATATCGTTACCAATATCGGTTCAAAAACCGTCCTGTCCAGATATTTAATGATATTTAACATCTGTTGTACAGGTCCGCTTTTCTTACACGATGTCATAAGAAAAACTATCTTAATCTTAGTCATGGTTATTTTTTTATTATTTCTTGAATCAATGTTTCCCAGGCAGCATAAACACGCTCCGGCGCCAAGCGCTCACATATTTTTTTAGCTTCGATTGACAATTGTTGAGATAGAACCGCATTACACAATACTTTCTCCATAGACGCAGCCAATGCTTCCATATCACCTACGGGAGTCAATAAGCCGTTTATCCCATCATTTATTAGAAATCTGGCCCCCCCTCCCTTACAATCTGTCGAGATACACGGTACCCCTAAAGCCATGGCTTCTATCAATGCATTAGGCATACCCTCCCAGTCGGACGTCAAAACAAACAAAGAAGCCTGCTCCATCTTTTCTCGAACAAATGTCGTATAACCAGGAAGACTAACCTTATCTGCCATCCCCAAATCCTCCACCAGCGTCTCAAGCTGTTGCCGCAAAGGCCCATCACCATAAATAACCAATCTATAATCAGGATATCTATCTGATATCGTAGCAAAGGCTTTAATCAACAAAGCATGATTCTTGGCCCGCGACAACCTGCCGGCAGAAACAATGGTCTTCGTTCTGATTATATGAGCAGGAGTTACATCTCCTTTTTCATTTACCGCATTGGGAATCAATGCAGTAGTTACTTGTCCAATTGACTTGCCATACCATTCTCGCTGCTCTTCAGTTTGAAAAACCCAACCATCCGCACTATGTGCCAACTTACGCAAAATTTTCTGTTCAAGTTTCGAATATACGGCTGGGTTAGTCCGTTCTGCTGCAAGGATTTTAGCCTTAGTTAGTCTCCTAATCGATAACAGCAACACAGTCGTTACGGGCAACATAACCACGTAACAATCACATTGGGTATGTCGAACGAACCGGCATGCCCGACAGAAACGTACAAAGGAATTATAAAGAAAATTTTTCCTTTCATGTTGAGCTAATAGAACCGTCCGCCCAATGCCTTCGGCAAGTGGATAAGTCACTTGGTCATCAGCTATGGTTAAAAACTCAACTTCATGTCCCCTTTGAAAAAGGAAATTTGCAAGGCCACAACAAACTCGTTCTGCTCCTCCACCAGAAAGTCCTCCTATGAAAAAAACGATTTTCATATTTCATCTACTAAACGACAAAAACTGTTTGTCGTGAAAATCTTAATCCGAGATATTCCCCAAGGCCCCTACTTCTGCCTCAAAGAATTAAATCAACAATATCTTTCTGTATATCTGTTACTATAACCGCCTTTCTCTATTAAATAGCTCATATGATATGCATCAACCAGGGAGGGTAATCCATTCGCCGAATTTGTAATCCCATTCCTCGGGTTCGAATGGCGTCATACCACTCCAATGGAAAAAAGTTAATTCGCCGAAATATATTTTCCCATTGACTTCATACAAATCTACTCGGACCTGGGGCAATCCAACCGATAATGTTCCAGCCAATTCTTTCATCTTCGTAAAATGCGTTGGTTTTTCCGGTAAAATAACAGCATTTGGATGACCGTTACAAAAAGGCAAATGATTATAATCAGCATCAAAAAAGTCAAACTTCGTTTCTTCGCCTTCAACCATACGCTCGGACGCGACAAACAATGCTTTCACCACTCCGTTAAAACAGAAAAACTTATAGTCCCTTAACTCGCCATATTCCTTATCTTCCAGATACTGTTCGGCGATGATTCGCGGTTGCACATTTTTATAGGGCCACTCACGCATTCCCCAATAGTAATTATGCCGCAAACAAGCATTGATTTTCCTGCGAGCCACTTCCCTATCCAATAACGCCTTATTCTTTACAACAACTAATCCACCACTGTCATGTGTACATTTCAACACAAACCGGTCGGGCAGTTTCGAAAAATCTATATCTTCAAACCGCTCCCACACTCCTAATGTTGGTATGATATATTCTTCGCCGATAATATCGGCCACAACCGCCTTAACCTCATATTTATCGACCAAGCGTGTATACCGTGGCTGTCTGTCGTAAAGTTTCAACCACTGCAGCTTTTCATTGAATGTTCGAGGATGTTCTAAATCTAGCCTTTTATGCATTCGAGCCCAAAAAGCGATTTTCAGATATGTTTCATCGCTCATCCAATTGAAAAACTCACGATGCCCTAATGTCAAAAACAAAAGAGCAGGGTTCTTGACAATCTTTTTTATCGAATCAGACATGACCGCTCCCATTAACAGGCAATTTCAATAAATCGCCCAATTTAATATCCCACTCATTTGGGACAAATCTCCCCATACCACCTGCCGGAAAGAAGGTAATCTCTCCAAAATATTCCCGGTCAGCAATGATATAAAAATCTACCCTAGCAAACGGCAGTCCCTGTGCCAATTTCCGACATAACTCTTTCATCAGTTCAAGCCGTACAGGCTTATCAACTGACGTTTCGCCATTATGAATAGTTTGAAGACTCATACGGGCAATAGGAAGAAGTCCTATAAATTCCTGATGTTTCCAATCCATGTCATAAAAATCAATGGTTTCGCAAGAACTACGGTCACGAATAACTTGGCAATAATACGGCTCCCCAGAAAAACAAAAAAATTTATAATCTATTAAATCGCCAGAATGTTCTTTATCCTCCATATACTCTTCTGCTATAATACGCCGAGGGATATCCCGATAAGGCCACTCACCGCTCCTACGAGAATAATCATCACGTAATCCTTTACGCAATTCTTTACGGACCCGCCGTACATCCAACTGCGACTTATCCTTACAAATTATATTACCGAGTCCGCTCGTATGATTGCATTTGATAACGAATTTATCCGGCAAAGCATCGAAATCCACATCTTCCGCCCGTTCCCATACCCCCAAGGTAGGAATAATGTATTTCCTTCCAATACGCTCCGCTACCCACTCCTTGGCCTTCACCTTATCGACCATTACGGTATATTCCGGACGACGGTCGTATAGCTTCAACCATTGCAGCTTTTCCTGAAATGTTCGCGGATGTTCCCAATCCATAGCATATCCCAAAGCCAAGCGGAAACGCAATGAGATAAACCGCTTGTCACTCAACAGCCTGCACCTATACAAGAAAATCAGCAAGCGGCGGCCCAACAAGGCCGGATGAGTGAGATTCCGATAGACCTTCTTGCCTAAACCGTACAAATAATTCCTCGACATCCTTTTCAAATCTTTTAATCGCTATGCATTCCATTTCGATACACAGCCTCTCAAACGGTCCAAATGCGATTCACAGTTGAGATAATTACGTATCCTCAATTTTTTCTTTTTCGAGACAAACGAAGGCAGAAGACCATGAGAAAACAATCCTCTGCTAAGACGTGAATCATAAGGTTCGAACACCGCCAACCATGCCTTAGCCGTCTTCTGTACCCACGCTTCAAAAGCCTCTCTCAAACGTCCGTCATCGGCAATGATTCGATTTAATTCCTCTATACGTTCTTCAAATATTTTCCGTTCCGTTATTCCCATGGGCGCAACACTCGGATACACTGCACATTGAGTATACGGATACAGCTCATACGAACATGTCGCGCCACTAAAATGAAGCGATACCATATACCCCTCTGTCCAAGGGCCACTGCGTTCGTTCAAATTGTCAAACAAAAAATTTCCCAGCCCATAAAAAATCGGTTTCCCTTTATATTCCTCATACCCGCTGTAACAATGCTGATGATGATTGATTACCGCATCCGCACCGGCATCGATAAAGAAACGATAAGTCTCTTTCATGCGGGGCGACGGCAGTTGGTAATATTCATGCCCTCCATGAACAATCACCAGCACATAATCGGCTGATTGCCTTGCTTCCTGTATTTTATAATACTGTTGTATCGGGTTTAAGGGATTCGCACCGGCCGTTTCTTCCGTAGCTATGGAGAATTCATGCTCGCAACAGTTAATGATTGCCAATGTTTCGTTTTCTTTCTTTAGATATAAGATATCAGCCGCCCGCGATAAATTCTCTCCAATACCGACCGTTTTTATCCCGTCCTCTTCCAACAATCGTTTCGTGTCGAGACAACAGGTGGTTCCATAGTCAAGAATATGATTGTTGGCCAAAGTACACACATCGAAACCGGCATACTTTACAGCATCTACGGCAGCATGCTGGCCTTGCAAGCAAGGTCCGCATTTCGCTATCGATTTTTCCTCATGAAGAACAATAGGAAATTCAAAATTAACAATACTAAAATCGGCCTGCTCGACTATGGTTGCGATATTATCAAACAATAAAGCATAGCCACCTCGAGCAATCTCTTCCGTAACTCTATATCTGTCACAAAAATCACCTGCAACTAAAACATTCATATCATTGAAATTTCCATTTATACTACGTCCAGGATGACATTGTCTACCTCTTGTCTCGTTACATCCTCAACCTCAACAGCCATTAATATCTTCTTTGATAACTATCTTCCCGATTCTCTGTTTCATATACGCTATAATATAATCTACAGGAGGCACGAGAAGAAACGTAATTACAAATATGGGTATCAGCAAGAGAACAAATAATAGATTACCACTAATCGAATATCCGTAATGGTGTAATAGAAGCTGCATTCCCCAGGGGAAAATAAATGCACCTATAAAATTTGTAAAATAAGCAGAAAACGAGACTTTTCCACACCATTCTATTTTTCTTGCAAGAACATTCCGACCTGTGTGCTCAGCATCACTATATCTTCGATACACATATATGAACAAATAGGAGAAAGACAAGCCAAGCATATAAGGAATGAAAGCATAAACCCAATAATGCAATCTCAGTACATACCATAATACATTACCGACCAGGCCCCAAAAGAAAAAGCCACACAATAACCTGTTTGTAGGGCATCGACAATCTTTCAGATAATAATTTAACGTCATACCCGCCAACATACATGGCAATTGATTCACGATACTATAATAAATAAAACTACCAGGTCTCGACATATTCCAATCCCCAGTCACTAAAAAAAGACAGCTTTGAACGGCAACAGACACTAACAGTCCCCCTACTGGCAACAATACAAGCAACTTAGGATTTTTCATCCGCACAATGCCATACACCTGATAAATAATCGGAAACAGTAAATAAAATAAAAATATAGTCCCGATAAACCATCCGCCCGGTACAACATGGTTGAAATTAACATAATCTAAACCATGCAACAGAAATACATTTGCCAAAACACTCAACGGAGCATGGGAGATTCTATAAAAAGAATCAATATCTAATGCGCCAATACAGTAAGAAACAATCTGATAAAACAGAATAAACAAAATATAAATCGGCGCTATACTTAAATAGCGTTTTTTAATAAACTCCTTATATGCTTTCGAGACCGTCCCATTATATTTCGATAACAAACGTTCCCATGATGCCACCATCAGAAAACCCGAGACTACAAAAAACAACTGACACCCAAAAGCACCGACATGCAACAATTCTCTGATAATTTTATCCACACCGTGAATCAACTGGTGCGAATGCACTAAAACGACGCCAATTATAGCCACTCCTTTTAAAAAAGAAATATAGCGCAAAGTAGCACTTCCATTCATTACTAAAACAGGTTGAGAAACGAGTTAGTGTTAAAATGCATAAAGAATACTTCATTCAATGCCGTTGGAGACTCCCAGAATAACATTAACAACAACAATACACAAGCATAAATCAGGCTATAAAACTTGGGGTTAATCCATTTCCGTGTATTCCCAATCTGATTGGCCATGAAAATATAATTAAACACAACCAACATACGAAACAATCGACTAAAATTAACAGCAAAAAATTGCGGAACTAATATGATACTGAAAACAATATTCAACCTCACTATATTTTTATCGAACAAAGCTCTTGCCGATTCCTGTTGAGAAATCATACCGACTGCATCGCCTTTTGGCAGACGTCGACTATAATATAATGCGGGGGAAATTATCAATAAATATTTACATATATCATATAATACACCAACTATATTCGCATAATCACCGGTCATATATTTTTCTATCGTCTCTTCTCGAATAAGTAGTGAGCCATATACTCGGAACAACAACTCCTCATTAGATATACAAACGATATAAATACATGCGACTCCTGCAAGCACCCATACAACACTCTTTTTACTGACAAGATACCATAAAGGAATAAACAGCATCAGAACCCAATAAGCACTGTGAAACAATGCAGCCCCTACCACTAAACCAATAGCGTATAAATAGTCCAATATGGTTCTCGCTCTCATAATGAACAAGATTGCAACCATACCGACCACCATTGCTAATGAATTACGCAAAAGGCATGCATCAGACATAGCCGAAAAAATAATGAACGAACTCCACACCACATTCGGATGTCGAGTCAGTTTCCTCACGATAATTGCCAATGCCACACAAAAAATGAGTCCTACGACTGCCCTAAACTCGACATACGTAAGCCCCAATGCAGCACAAATATCATTCAGCCATACATACCCTATTTCATAATCGGAACCAAAACCACGCTGTACCGCATCGTATTCTCTTTCATAAACAGTATAATCATACTCATCCTGGCTAAACGCAAACAGAGTCCATACGACAAAACACTGGATTATGTTAACGACAATGTTTTTAGTCTTAAAACAGCCCAATAAAACAATAATTATCAGTACTATATAAGCTGCCATATATTACCGCTTCAAGTCGTTAATTATCTGCGAAATTTTCGATGTATCCCCATATACACAGGGAGAATCATATGGTCGCTCAGGGAAAGCCCCGTACTCCAGTTCGATACGTAAATTACACTCTTTGATAAATTGCTCTACTCGCTCACCCAAACTGACAGGTTTACCAGTACAGCAATTTATAATTCCCGTAATGTTTCGCTGCATGATAACTGCGGCAATCATCTGTGCCAAATCATCTACCGTAATAAAATCATATTTATTTTTTCCGCTTGTGAATGGAAATGTTCTTTTTCCCTCTTCCGCAGCTTCAAGTAACTTACAAAAAATAGAATGATTCTTCTTATCGTCTCCTACAACATAATAACATCGCAACCATTGCAAAATGCAACCTTTCGATTGGGTATACTGTATCATGGAACGACGAAGCGCATCTTTAGCAATCCCGTACAGCGAAATAGGATTACATGGGGTATGCTCATCAATAGCTCCATTCCAATATCCTACTTCATGCATCGTGCCCATCACTGCGAGCTGAGGCAACCCACCATCTATCAACCCGGTAAGAAACCGATAATGGGCGGACAAATCTCCCATCTGAGTGGGAGCATTATGCACAAATCCATTGCGCCAAGCCATATGTAAGCATACGTCCGGTGTTCCTAAAAACGAATAGACATCTTCAACCGAAAGGTCAAAAAGATTCAGACTCATCCGTTCCGCACGCTTATCCACCTCCGTTGTCGTTATATCACAAGCTATAACCTCTACATGTCTATCCAGCAGCACCTTTATTACATGCCGTCCAATATATCCATTCGCCCCTGTTACCAATACCTTCATGTGATTATTCCTTTAATTGCGCCTCAACATCATCATGCGTACACAAATATACGCATCTCTTTCCAATTTAATTTCAAAAAGTCCTTCAAGCTAATAATTTAGCAATAACTCATTAACATGCACGCACCTTGCCTCACATCTTTCCGCCTGCTACAAACGCTCTTCTATAAAATCAAGCAACTCGATAGGCGACATTTTCTCTTTATAATGATAATCCACATCGACAGGTTCCTTAATCTTCTTAACAAAATCCAAATCAATATCATCAACCGTGGTAAAGATCGATATATATGTTGAATTAAAAAAGGGCGCACTTTCAATATACGTATTATTAGTCAGCAATTTCTTCCCCAGACAAACCGCTTCGCAAGTTCGCTGAGTAAAACCGGCCCCATTTGCCTGCATGACTTCTAAGATGGAACGGGTATGCAAAACATACTGTAAATTATCTTCATAAGAAATCTTTCTGCCACTCTCCAGATAGATTATCTCATCCCTATATTTCCGGTCTTCAGGAGCTACTCCGGCCAACAGCATATTAATTTTCAACCCATTATCTTTTAACACTCCATAGACACGACAGATATCATTCAACCTGTTCTTGGCGTGCGCCAACATATATATATCACTATAAGGCATATTCTTCAGTTTCCCGTGATAAGATGAAAACACCAAAGGATGATAAATAAACCCATATGTCACACAATCACGGGCATCAAAAGAGAGTACCAAATCAAATTGTTGTTTTATTCTATCACAATCAAACCGCTCTTTAGAAAAACGTACTTGTTGCGTACTCACCAAATCTTGCAACATGCAAACCAGCTTTGCCTCGGGAAATTTTATTTTCAAATACTCTACAATTCCCACATTCTGATTTAGCCAATTCGTAAACACGATAAAGCACAAGGGCTTCTGATGTGAGAACATATTATTTTTAAAATATGTTTTATTCCATACCTGCTTAAACGGCAAATTGACAATACGATTGACCGCCGGATTGAAATGTATCCGATAAAGAACCCCTTTTAAAGAATCGCTCGGCGGATAAAGGCCTGCAATATATTTCACATTATCGAAACGATACAAGTCTGAATAGGCAAACTTATACAAATCCCAATCCGAACCAAGTATCACATAATTATATCTATCCATATCCTATAAAGCGATAAACCTACGATAATAATAAATCAACAAGACACAATACAAGACAGAACACAATACATTAGTCAATAATGCTCCCGCTGTATTAAAATAATAAACAAGCACCGTATAACCGAAAATTTTAAATAGTCCATTCGCGATACTGCTATTGCGAATAGCTTTCCCTTGCCCGTGCGAACCCAGATAACGATTAATCATATCGCCAAAGCCATGGAAACTAAATCCTACCGCCAACCACATCGCATAAGTGCCGACACGACTGTATGCTTCGGAATAAAGAAAAACGACTACCGGCTTAATCAATAAAATAAACAGAATACAAGAACCAACAGTAAGCAAAATAGACCCTTTCAGTACTTTCGCGGGTATGCGGGATTGTGTCGCAAAACGCTTAAAATAAGTAGTTCCGATAACAGCCGGTAGTGTCGCAATAGGAGAAGTGACTGTCAATGCCAGGGTATAAAACCCCACTTCTGTATTGTCTTCATTAAATATCCCCAATGTAATACCTGCCAGATAATTAGAAGCTACCATTACCAAAGAACCTATATACAACTGCAACCCATATACACGATTCTCTTTATTCAGCTCTGCAAATATACTTTTGACGTGAGATATCTTAGGATGAGCAGACAGAATGATGACAAATAATACAATAGAGTACAGTCCCCATTGAATCAGTATCACTGATTCCGCAGTAGCTCCCCACGTTCGATAAACAAAGAAAGCTACAATAACATACAAAAAAGCAGGCACCAAACGAGCGACAGACAACCGCCCTATATGATTATCTCCTTGAGAAACAGTATTAATATAATTCAGAAATAGCGGATAGCAACACACAGGCATAGAAACGGCAAACAAATGAGCTATACGCGGATTAACAGCAGCATATCCGAAGCTACATCCCCACATACTAAATACTAAAATACCACAAGCTCCAAGCAGAATCAATAACATTACCCCCCGAATATTTCGGGAACGTTCTTCGCTATCGCTCAATGCCAACAAACGACTGCCGGATAAAAAATACCCAAACAACAATAGAGACGCGATGAAATTAATTATATTTTGTACATATCGGACATCACCATATTCAGGCGGCGCAAGGAAACGAGTATTGACAATAGAAGCTAATACCCCCACCAATACACCCAATATAGTAGACAGATATAATAGTACAACCTGTTTTCTCTGTTTGGAAAAATTACGAAAAATATGCTTCACTCTTCCTGATGCCGTTTATATTGCAAATACCCCTACCTTTATCCTTGACGATTTCACAGCAGGCTCTACAAACGCCTTTCCCCTCATTAGGTCTGAATTACAAAGCCCCCTTGTCCCTTCACACTAGTCATCTATGTTTGAACGTACAGTAAGAGTTAAAGGCATATTACAAACTATTCAGGTTAAGCATGACTGCCTTATACCAATCGACAAATTTCAAAATACCGGTTTGGAGAGATACTATTGGCTTATAACCAAAATCATGTTCCAACAGTGATGTATCTGCATACGTCATATACACATCCCCCGGCTGCATAGGCATCATCGTCAACACCGCTTTTTTACCGAACGCCTCTTCCAAGGTGCTAATAAAATCCATAAGTCGGACTGGATGCCCGGCTCCTATATTATAAATACGTGCCTCAGGCTGCTCTTTATCATAAGCACGCTTATCTATTACACGGAGCACCCCTTCTATTATATCATCAATATAAGTAAAATCACGCAACAAATTCCCATGGTTAAATACTTTTATAGGAGCTCCCGATAGAATCGCTTTACTAAACAACATAGGGGCCATATCGGGTCGTCCCCACGGCCCATAGACAGTAAAAAAGCGCAATCCGGTAGAAGGAATACCATATAATCTAGTATAGACATTAGCCATTAATTCATTCGATTTTTTAGTAGCAGCATATAGCGATACCGGATTATCGACACGGTCTTGCTCGGAAAATGGCGTTTTAGCATTGCCTCCATACACGGAACTGGAAGAAGCGTATACAAAATGTTTCACTGAATGATGCCGCACACATTCAAGTAAATTAAGGAATCCGACAATATTACTTTCTATGTATGCATAAGGATTATCAATTGAATAACGTACACCAGCTTGTGCAGCTAAATTAACCACAATATCAAATTGTTCTTTTGCAAACAATTGTTGTAAGCCTTGCCGGTCTTCAAGACACATTTTAACAAACCGATATGACGGATAACAGATACTTTGAACGATTTTTTCGTCCTCAATATCCTTTTCATCAATGCCAGAGGCGACAAGACGGGCATATTTCAATCTTACATCATAATAATCATTTATAGAATCTATACCGACAATTTCATCTCCTCGTTCTGCCAAACGTGTCACCAAATGAAATCCAATAAAACCAGCGGCTCCGGTTACTAATATTTTCATAATCGTCCCTCTCTTACTCTCAAAACATTTTCATAAATAGCTCCGCCCTCATTATCATGAATCATGAATCGCCATTCCTTTTCTCAGAACTTTCAATATTTCCGCAATATATGTTATATTACAACAAACGTAATGAATCTCAATTAAAATTAAGAACAGATGCGTCTATTGCCATACTTCCAATACTCATCTACAATGCGGTCTCTCACGACAATTCAATCTTATGAAAATCCCATCTGTATGACAAGGCGAAATTACCGTTTTCCGTCCAATTACAAAACTTTATAAACATCTAAACACAATCTGTCATACAAGCAACAACTTTCAGCCCGTCCTTTATTCTACAGCAGCGGGCTTGCCAAGCGGGCGAGGGATTCGTAAACGGCATGGAGATTGGGGCGGTTCTCCCACGATTCGGGGGTAACAGCAACGCTGTTGCCGATATCGCCCAGGAAGTAACCGGTCAGTTCTTCCGCCACTTTGGGGTCGTACATGATGGCCGACACCTCGAAATTATCCTCGAAACTCCGTATATCCATATTGGCCGACCCCACCGAACAGAAATTGTCGTCTATTATCAATATCTTGGAGTGGTTGAACCCCTTGCAGAAGAAATAGACCTTGATACCGGCATCGAGCATCTCGCCGATGTAGGAACGGGAAGCCCAATAGACTATCTTGCTGTCGGAACGGAAAGGCAGGATGATACGCACGTCCACACCGCTGAGGGCCGCCACCTTGAGTGCCGTCAGAATGGCCTGGTTCGGCAGAAAATAGGGAGTGGATATGTAGATGGATTTCCGCGCCTTGTTGATGGCGGCGAAAAACGCCTGCATGATGGAAGCCCAGTCGGAATCGGGACCGGAAGAGGCTATCTGCATCGGGGAACGGGTACGTATCCGGCTCTTGGGAAAATATTTCTCGTCGTTGAGCAGTTCTTTACCGCTGACGAAATACCAATCCGTCATAAAGATGGCCTGCAGCATGTTCACCGCATCCCCCTCTATCCGCAGATGGGTGTCGCGCCACGGGCCGAACTTCGTCCCGTGCACATAACGGTCGGCGACATTAATCCCGCCCGTAAACCCTATCTTGCCGTCCACGACCACTATCTTGCGGTGGTTGCGGTTATTCAGCTTGCTCGTGAGCCACGGGAACACGACCGGCATGAAACAGCATACCCGGATTCCCATGGCCCTCAACCGCCGAGCGTGGCGGCGCTTCATGTTCCAGCTGCCGACATCATCGTATATCAGACGTACCTCCACCCCCTCTTTCACCTTCCGGGCCAACAGGTCGGTCAGACGGCGCCCCGTTTCATCATTCTCGAAAATGTAATATTCCAGATGCACGGACGATACGGCCCCTTCGATAGCCTCGAACAGCTCCTCGAATTTCGCCTTCCCGTCATTGAGTATCTTCACTTTGTTCCGTACCGTCAGGAGCGCCCTGTTGTTATTCAGCAGCAGGGTAATGATATCCTTATTGGCTTCGATAGGTTCGATGTGCTGAATATCCGGGTCTACGAGTTCGCGCAACTGCACCCGGCAAAGCCGGCCTATCTGCTCGAAATCATCTATCTCCTTGCGGTTGAAAATCTTCTCTTTCCGATAATTGCGGCCGAACACCATGTAGAAAACGATACCGACCACGGGCAGCAGCGTAATGACGAGTATCCAGGAAAGGGCCTTGACCGGGTCGCGCAGATCATGGACGATGACGATGACGGCGGCGGCAATAATCACGAAATACAACGCCATGATTACGCTCCGAATATCGGACATGGATATCATCGATGCGAACATACCAGCCATAACCGCCACATTACGTTAGATGGACTGACAAATATAGCAATATATTCGTTGAACACCGAAAATTGCCGTCGGACGGCTGCCCGACCCGCACTCGCAGATACGATTCGGTAGAGACCGATGCACGCAATCCGTCCGGATTCCTTCATCTACCCCGACAAACGCGCCTGACGGACTGCCGCATCCGCCGGCACGTTCCAAAATAAGCAAGAGGCAAATTTGTTTTTTCGGTTTAATTGCCTAACTTTGTAAGCGTATTCAAAAGTGAAGCAAGAGGGTTCCGGCAGCGGAATTCTTTTTTTGCATGTACCTATATAAACTGACGGTACACACCGTGAATACCGGAGGAACCGCCCCTACGCCTGCCCCGGAAGGGACGTGCAAGGTACCTGACGGTCCCGTACAAGACTCGAACGCCACAGGGATTCCGGCCGATGCGTCGGGATTGCTCTTTTCAGGGAGAGGGCTGTTCCCCGTACATTCGGGAGTTTTTATGAATCATATTAACCGCTTAACAGCCGGAACCGACCGGCAACAGGAGTTATGGCAGAAGTTACATACATGACCCGCGAAGGGTACAACAAGCTCAAGGCAGAGTTGGAACACATGCGCGCGAAAGAGCGCCCGGCTGCAGCCGCAGCCATAGCCGAGGCACGCGACAAGGGCGACCTCTCGGAAAATGCCGAATACGATGCGGCCAAGGAGGCTCAGGCCATGCTGGAGATGCGCATAGCCAACATGGAGGCTACGCTTGCCGGTGCCCGTATCCTCGACGAGTCCAATGTGAATACGGACAAGATACAGATACTCAGCCGTGTCAAACTCATGAACCACTCCACGAACAAAGAGGTCGAGTACACGATAGTATCGGAAAAAGAGGCCAACCTGAAAGCCGGCAAGCTTTCGATAGGCACCCCCATCGCCCAAGCCCTGCTCGGCAAAAAGAAAGGCGACAAGGTCGATGTACAGGTACCGGCCGGAACGGTATGTTTCGAGGTACTCGACATCTCCATATAGATTAAAGGACACACTCCGCCGACGGACTGCCGGTATGCTCAGGCGTACCGGCAGTTTCATGTTCCGTCCGACCTATCTGGTCCCCGCCCCCGTTCCCCGAGCCGTGCAGGATGTCTTCCTGACACGGTGAAACGGCTCGGAGAAGCGGCTCCGTCCACACAAGCCGAACGGCGCGCCACGAATCGCCAAGGAAACCGCTCAGGTCTCCTGCATTCCGGGGAGCGTTTTTCACTTTGCCAAGAGAGATTCCCGCCGGCTGCGCGCAACCCGCCGGCCTACGATATCGGACAGACAACGCGTAATTCCTCTACCGCACCGCACGTGGAGTACGCCGACCGACATTGCCGGCAGAAAAAATTTGCTGACAATCGTTTTGCGGCAAATCCCGGAAGCATCCGGAGTTTGTCCCGGTTTTTGTATGCCGACCATATGCATGCTCCGGAAAACGTCCGGAACAAAACACTCCGGCGAAACGGGCCAAGATACCCGTACCGCCGGACAAAAATATCCGAAGCGATGAAAAAAATTCCGATTCCGTTCCTGCTGTCACTCCTTCTGTTCCTGACGGTTCCCGCATGCCGCCATACACGCCAGTCTCCTATACGGAATGGCTCCGCTCCCGAGGTAGCTGCGGCAGTGGATTCCCACAACTCCCGCAATGCGCTCGACTGGGAGGGAAGCTATTCGGGAATCCTACCCTGCCCCGACCGTGGTACGGCAACCGTAAGGCTGACGCTCTCCGGGAGCAAATACCAGCTGCATATCCTCTACGGGAACGGAGAGACGAAAGAAACCGAAGGCGAATTCGTTTGGGATACCACGGGCGGAATCATCACGCTGCACGGAGAGGTTTTCCCATCCGTCTATCGTGTGGGCGAGAACCGTCTCATTCCGTACGGACCGAACGGCAATCCGCTTGGTCTTCCCGACTTGGAGAAAGAGGGACATTAATGCCACGCCCTCTTCCCTCTCACTCCTCCGGAAAATCGAATTCGAGCTGTCCGCACTGCGGCTGTTCGAGGTCGGCGGGATTGCCGATACTCAGCCCCAGCAGCCTTACCTTGCCGTAGATAAGGTCTACGCCCGACAGCAGACCGAGCGACGCATCGAGGAACTGTCCATACTCTGTCACGAATCCAGGAAACGTATGACTTCGGGTTATCTGCCTGAAATCGGAATACTTAATTTTGAGCGTCACCGTCCGCCCGTAGAAATCGCGCCGGCCCGCACGACGCCAAACCTCCTCCGCCGTAGCACGCAGTTCGCGTTCGAGCATCTCCGGTTCCCCTATGTCGGCGAAAAAGGTATTCTCGCATCCCACCGACTTGCGGACCCTGTCCGGCGTGACCTCACGGTTATCTATTGCACGGGCATTGAGATAATACGTATGCCCCGCCTTGCCGAAGTGCCATACCAGTTCGGCCTCGCTGCGCATCTTCAGGTCCGCTCCGGTATGGATGCCCATCCCGTGCATCCTGTCGGCAGTCACCTTCCCGACTCCCCAGAACTGCTCTATCTTCAGCCCTTCGACGAAGGCCTCGGCCTCTTCGCCCGTCACCACCGTCAGCCCGTCGGGTTTGTTGTAATCCGAAGCTATCTTGGCGAGAAACTTATTGACCGACACGCCGGCCGATGCAGTCAGACCGGTGGCCTCCCTTATCCGCCGGCGAATGTCCGAAGCGATGATGGTGGCCGAAGGCATGTTGTAGTGATTCACTGTGACATCGAGGTAAGCCTCGTCGAGCGAAAGGGGCTCCACCCGGTCGGTATAGTCGAAAAAGATATCCATTATCCGGTGCGACACTTCCCGATAGACGTCGAACCTCGCCGGCACGAACACGAGTCCGGGACATCGCGCCAGTGCGGCCCGCGACGACATGGCCGAACGCACCCCGTACCGGCGGGCCTCGTAGCTCGCAGCAGCCACCACCCCCCGTTCGCCCGAATGTCCCACGACAACGGGCACTCCCCGCAGCCGGGGATTGTCCCGCTGCTCGATGGAGGCATAGAAAGCATCCATATCGATATGGATTATCTTACGCATCGGCAGGATGAGATGAAGAGACTATACGGAAGAGGCGGTACGGAAGCCATCTTTCGGCGGTACCGGGGCCGGACAAGCGGCCCCGTTCAATCATAACGGAAAGCGGAGACCCGATAGTACGCACCGTTCCCGAAAGGCCCTACTCCGCCGCAAGTTCCAGACCGGCGGCTACCGGCATATGGTCGGAATAGACATTGTCGAACGTGTAGTAGTGCAAGACCTCCACCCCCTCCGAGACGAGGATATAGTCTATCCGGAACATGTTGAAAAGCCTGTCGTACGTACCCGAAGTCCCCGACCCCTTCTCTACGAAAGCATCGCGGAGACCGTGCGTCACCCGCCGGTAAGCGAACGACGCAGGCGTATCGTTGAAGTCGCCGCATACGACAACCGGATAGGGCGACTGCGCAACATACTCCGCCACCAGTTCGGCCTGGGGAGCACGGCGCATATAGCTCTCGCGCAGTTTGCCTGCTATCTCCGAAAACCGGGCCCGCGTACGCTCTTCCGAAACGAATTTCAGACTGGAAAGGTAGTCGATATCGTCGTTGTCGATATAAGTGGAATTAAGATGATTGTTGAACACCCGTACCGTATCCCGCTGTATCCGGATGTCGGCCCACATGGAGAAGGCACGGTCGCTGCCGTCGGCAGGCAGCAGCCCCGAAGCCACTATCGGATAACGGCTGTAAATTCCCAATCCCGTGAAATAACTCCCCTCCGACCATTCGAGTTCGTAGGGAAATGCCTTGTAGTATTTCAGGTCGGGTATAAACGAATTGACAGCGGGTTTGGAGAGGTCGCCGCCGAGCTCCTGAAAACAAACGATATCGGTATTGTTGGCATTGACGAGGTCGGCTATCAACTGTACGGTGGGCTTTCCCTCTCCGGCGAAACGGTTGTTGAACCCCATCACATTGTAACTCATAACCACCAGTTCACTCCGCGAGGGTTTGGGCTCCGCATAACGCTTGCGCAGGTCGGGCCGGTAGAAACGGCCTGCCGCCCCGATTCCGAGCAGGAGCACCGCAGCCACACCGAACGCATACTTCTTCCATCGTACCACCCACCACAGACCCAACAGTACCTCGGCGACATAGATGGCCGGAAAGACCAGGCCGGGAAAAGCGAATATCCATGCTTTGCGGGGGTCGATATACGCCGCCAGGTAGGCGGCAACGAGCAACAGCGTACACAAGACCGTCAGCACGAGCATGACGATGTCGATTATCCTGACAGCCAACGGAGCACCCGACCGCTGCCGTCGGGCCTTCTTCTGGTAATACCCGTAATCTTCCATGACAACCGCGGAGCGGTACCCGCTAATAATATATCCAACCCTTCTTCTTCCAATACCACAGCAGCAGCCAGCCGAAGAGCATGCCGCCCAGATGGGCGAAGTGGGCCACGCCGCCGCGGCCGCTGATGCCCGCTACGAGTTCGATGACACCGTATATCACCACGAACCATTTAGCTTTCAAAGCGATGGGTGGAAAAACAAGCATAATGACGTTGTTCGGATGAAGCAGGCCGAACGCAAGCAGCAGGCCGAATACCGCACCCGAAGCGCCTATCGTATAGGTATGCGCATAACGGGCGAGCAAGGCGGGCGGCACACCGGGGTCGGCAGCGGCGGCCGCATACTCTATCCAGTTCACCCCGAGCTGTATCAGCCCGGCCCCGATACCGCAGACGATGTAATAGGTGAGGAAACGCCGGCTGCCGAGGTCGTATTCCAATCCCCTGCCGAACATCCACAGGGCGAACATATTGAAGAAGATATGCCCGAAATTGGCATGCAGGAACATATAGGTCAGCGGCTGCCAGATATGGAAATCGCCCCCTTTCCAGAAACTCAGCGCCCCGAATTCGAGCAGCGCATTGCTTATCCTTCCCGGCAGCAGTATCTCCGCCAGAAAGACGAGAATGTTTATTATCAGCAGGTTCGCCACTACGGGCGGGGTTCTGAAAGCCCCGTTAGCTATCGCCATGACAATCTGTTTTTCTTTCGTTCACACCGGCCCGCAGGCCGTAACCGTCCGCCCGTCTTCCGGCGGCACGCCGCTACTTTCGGAAAAGTTTCCTTATCTCATCCGGTGCCATCCGGACGAGGACCGGACGCCCGTCATAGGTATGGTTATACCGTCCGCCGTCGGAGAGCGCCTCCATGATAGCGGTCATCTCGCCTTCGGAGTAGCCGGAAGGCGCACGCTTCGCCCCGTCGCGGGCCAGTACGGCCGCCAGACGCTCCCGCCCCTCTTCGACAGGCTGCGTTCCGTCTGAAAGGGCATCCATGATGTCGTACAGCAAATCCTGTATCTCATCGACCGAGAAATCGGCGGGAATGCCCGTCACCTCGATGCTGTTTTCATCCCGTCTGACATACTCGAATCCCAGCGCGAGAAACTCCTCGTACCGGTCGGTCAACAGTGCGGTATCATCGGCCGAAAAGACGAGTACCTCCGGAAACATCAGTTTCTGTGTGACGGAGGTTTCGTTGCCCAGCATCACCCGGTAACGTTCAAACAGAATAGCCTCCCTGGCTCGCCGAAGGTCTACCAGCACCAGCTCGCCGGAACAGGAGGTGGCCGCATAACCGCCTCCCAGCGCGAGTGCGCCACGGAAGCCTTCCGCCGAGTCGCCGAACGGCAGCTCTCCGCCGCCCGGTCCCTCCTCGATATACTCCAGCACGGAGCTATCGAAACGCTCCACGGCATCGTCCCGGCCGATACCGGCCAAAGTATCGTACCCGCCGGTAAAATCCGACAGCCCCGCCTGCGAACGCCGCCCCATCCCTTCGCTCCGGAAAGGGTTGTACGAAGGATTGGTCGCCGCGGGGGGTATCCGCTCTATCGGGCCCTCTTTCCTGACGGGAATCTCCACGCTTCCCCCATCGTCGAACTCCATGAACGAAACGGCTCCCGTTTTGGCGAGCGATTCCCGCACCGATGCGTGTATTATCTGCCATATCGCGGGCCCGTCGTCGAACCGTACCTCTATCTTCTGGGGGTGGATATTCACATCTATCTTGTCGGGGTCCACCTCGAAAAAGAGAAAATAGGAGGGCTGCGTTCCGGCAGGAATCAGCTTCTCGTAAGCCTGCATGACGGCTTTATGAAAATAGGGGCTCTTGAAGAACCGGCCGTTCACGTACATGTACTGCTCGCGGTTGGTCTGCTTGCTGGACGAAGGCTTTCCGACGAAACCGGTAATTTTCACCAGCGACGTCTCGGTTCCCACTTCCAGCAGATTGCCGGCGGCGTGCTTTCCGACAAGACCCACGATTCGCTGCTTGAGTCCCGAAGGATGGAGCGTGTACACCGGAGCATCCTCCCCGTAAAGCGAGAACGACATCTCCGGATGACACATGGCCACCCGCCTGAACTCTTCGGCGATATGACGCGGTTCGGTCGTACTCTTGTCCAGAGCCCGGCGTCGGGCCGGTACGTTGAAGAAGAGATTTTTCACCGCGAACTGGCTCCCGACCGGCGCCACGACATTCTCCTGCGACTGGAAGCGGCTTCCTTCGACGACCAACTGCGTGCCGAGCTCGTCCTCCGGCCGGCGCGTAGTCAGCTCCACATGCGCGATGGCCGCGATGGAGGCCAGCGCCTCGCCGCGGAACCCGAACGTATGCAGCGCATAGACATCCTCTATGCGCGTTATCTTGCTCGTCGCATGCTTGTCAAATGCCATCCGCGCATCCAGAGGCGACATACCCTCTCCGTCATCGATGACTTTGATAAGCTCCTTGCCCCCGTTGCGATAACTCACGGTGATGGCTGTCGCACCGGCGTCCACGGAGTTTTCCATCATCTCCTTGACCACCGATGCGGGACGGTTCACCACTTCTCCCGCCGCAATCTGGCTTGCGACGGTATCGGGCAGCAATCTTATCTTGTCTGGCATCCTGTAAACTGCGGAAAATTAAAACGGTCAACTGATTACCCACACCACGGCCACGACCAGCGCAGCGAGTATCACCAGCAGGAAAAGCACGCTTCCCGTCCTTTTCCTGCCGCGCCGGCGGCCGGCCTCCGACTCCATCATGCGCTGCATTCTCCGCCGGCGCAGCATATCGCCGGGAACATACTCCCCCTCAGTTGCGGGACGCGCTCCGAGCAGCTCTTCGCGCCGCTTCTCACGCGCCTCCTTCTCCGGGTCATAATAACGCGGCCGGTAATCGAACTGTCGCGGTTTGGGCGTATAAAAGAATCTTGCCATACTTCTGCGGGGTTACGTGACGTTGCCTTCGGTCCGAACGGTCATAATAACGCGCGTCCGTACCGTTCAAGTATCCGCTGCCGGAACCGAAAGTGCACGAACGCCGCTGTGACCGAACAAATATACTCCTTATCTGAAGAAATTCCGCATACGCTCGAATATATTTTGTTCCGGCCGCGAGTTGTCGGGCGTGCCGAACGACGGACTCTGCGCAAGCTGTTCGACCGTCTTCCGCTCCTCGACAGAGAGTTTCGACGGCACGTCGATGTCAACCACGACCAGAATGTCGCCCCGACCCCGGCCATTGATATCCGGAATACCCTTCCCGCGCAGGCGCAATACGCTCCCCGCCTTGGTCCCGGCCGCTACCTTCACCTTCGCACGGCCTTCCACGGTCGGAACCTCTATCGTTCCGCCCAGCACCGCCGTCGGTATCGAAATTTTATGGCTGTGCAGCAAGTCGTTGCCGTCGCGCACGAGCTGCGGGTCGCGCTCCTCCTCGATGACCACCAGCAAATCGCCGTTGATGCCGCCTCTGCGGGCCGCATTCCCCTTGCCGCTGACCGACAGCTGCATGCCTTCGCCCACACCGGCGGGTATCTTTATCTCCACGACCTCCTCGCCGCGTACGACACCTTCTCCCTTGCACTTGGGACACGGGTCGGTAATGACCTCGCCGCTGCCCTGACATGTAGGACAGGCACGCTGCGTCTGCGTCCGCCCGAAGAAACTGTCAACCACCTCGGTCACCACACCCGTTCCGTTGCAGGTCTTGCATTTGGAAACTCCCGAAGGGGTACGGGCCCCGCTGCCACCGCACTGGTCGCAGACGACGAACTTGCTTATCTTCAACTTCTTCGTCGTCCCGTTCACGATTTCCTTAAGCGTCAGCCGTACCTTTACCCGCAGGTCGGAACCCCGGTTCACCCGACGGGCTCCGCCGGCCGAACCGCCAAAACCGCCAAAACCGCTGAAGCCTCCGAAACCGCCGCCGAAGTGACCGCCGAATATATCACCGAACTGGCTGAATATATCCTCCATGGAGAATCCGCCGCTGCTGTACGTTCCGCCTCCCGCCGGGCCGTTCATGCCTGCGTGTCCGAACTGGTCGTAACGCGCCTTCTTGTCCGGATTGCTCAGGACATCATACGCCTCGGCCGCCTCCTTGAACTTCTCCTCAGCCTCCTTGTCCCCCGGATTCTTGTCCGGATGGTATTTCAGGGCGGCCTTCCGATACGCCTTTTTTATCTCATCTGCGCTGGCGCTACGTTCCACGCCCAGCACCTCATAGTAATCCCTTTTTGCCATATCAAATCACGGGACGCAACGTCCCCGCCTCTTATCTTCTCTTTTACGATACCCGCCGCCGGGCCGGCTTTCCGTCCGGATACGGCGCTACTCGCCTACCACCACCTTGCTGTGGCGTATGACCTTGTCGTGCAGTTTGTATCCTTTCTGTACGACATCGACGATTTTCCCCTTCTGTTTCTTATCCGGAGCCGGTATCTTCGCTACGGCTTCATGAAAATCGGTATCGAGCTCCTGCCCGAAAGCCTCTATCTCCGACAGCCCTTTGGTACGGAGCGTATCCCTCAACTTGTTCGAGATAAGCACCACTCCCTCACGGACAGCCTCCACGTCCGACGCCTTCTGCGTGGCATCAAGGGCCCGTTCAAGGTCGTCCATAACCGGCAACAATGCCTTGATGACATCCTCGCCGGCGGAAGAGATAAGGTCCATCTTCTCCTTCAGCGTCCGTTTGCGGTAGTTATCGAACTCGGCCGAAAGCCTGACGTACTTATCGCGCCACTGCGCAGCCTCTTCTGCCATTTTTACAGCAGCGGAATCCTTTTCAGCCTCCTCTTCTGCCATCTTGACACCGGTGCCCTCCGTCGCTTCCTGCGGACCGTTTCCGGCGGCATCGGCAGGTTGTTCCTTAACTTCCTCTTGTTCTGACTTTTTCGTCTCCTTATCCTTACTCATGGCTATCTGTTTGATTTTTTCCGCCCTTACAGGCTCAAAATATATACCAAGCACACGCGGCCCGCAATCCTGCCACATGGAGCAGGCAGAGTGCAAAATAACGGAAAATTAACGGGTTTAGAAAATTTCAGCCGAGGCCTTTCCTCCGGGGATGCAAAAAACACGTTCCGGGAGGTATATTCCCGGAACGACACAACACAACTAAAACTGATAAAATCTGACACAGACCGCCGTATACGGACGGCCTATCTCTTTGCTGCAAAACCTTTTCCTTTCTTTTACAGTATCCCTCTCACACTGCATCCGCACGACATACTCCGGTAAAGCACGGGATTACCGCCATAAAAATAATCTGTTTTTCTCGACTTTCAAATATTATTTATCGTTAATCAATAATAATATATCAAATTCCGCATCATACCATCTCCGCATTCCGCACCTGCGCATCCTGCCGCATCAAGACGACCGGAAAACTGTACACCGCCGTATTTTAATAGACGGACAACCTCTCTTTCCTATAACAACCGAAAGAGATAATTTTCTCATACGCACCATATGCGATACATAATAATATTTATTGCAAATATAAATAAATCACAATATACTATGCAATACACACAATACATTTTTTCGATAAAAAACACGAAAAATGTTGCGGGAATAAAAATTTAGCCCTATTTTTGCTCCGCTTTTTCAAGGAATATTGGGCTATGGTGTAATGGTAACACTACAGATTCTGGTCCTGTCATTCTTGGTTCGAATCCAGGTAGCCCAACAGGAAAAGCGAAAGGGAGGTACGGATATCGTATCTCCCTTTCTGTTATACGGGTGCGGCCCAGGCTCGTCCGCGCCGCAGCACATGCCCCCATGCACGACGGCCTGGGTCAGGAAACGGCCGAATGCCGCATGGAGTGCCGGCGTCCGATACGAAAAACTGCCGCAATCACCACCGCTGTCAGAATCTCCGACAGGGGCAGGGCCAGCCAAATGCCCACTGCACCCAACGCCCTGGGGAGCAGAATAAAGCTCGGTATCAGAAACATGAATCCGCGCAGCATGGCAAAACACGTAGCAGGCAGCACCTTCCCGATGCTTTGGTAATACCCTACCACGGCAAGGTTCGCAATAAAGAAAATGAACCCCGCCCCGATATAGGGGAACCCCTCTATCGCAATACGTGCGGCGATATCGCCGGGATTCAAGAAAAGTCCCACGAGCTGTTTCGGGAAAAGCACGAAAGCGGCCGTCGCCACCGTACCGCACATCAGAGCAGCAGCCAATGAAGCCCCCAGAGTCGCATGCACCCGTTCCGTCTTTCCGATGCCCGCATTGAAACTGATAATCGGCTGGGCAGACTGCGCGATGGCATTTCCTATCATAAAGACGAAGGGCAGATAGTAACAGCTCACGCCGAAAGCCCCCACTCCATCGTCCCCGAGATACTGCATGAAGACGTGGTTCCCGACGAACATCAGCGTCGCCATCGTCGCCTCGCCCAGCAGCGCCGAAAATCCCAGCCGACATTGGCTGCCTATGTTCCGTCCGAAAAATGCGAAGACCTTCTTGCCGAACCGCAGGCGGCACAGACGCAGGTGCCGCGCCCGAAACGTCAAGTAACCCGCCGCGATGCACGTTCCCGTCAGGCAGCTTATCGAAGTCGCGAATGCCGCCCCCCTCACGCCCCAGCCGAAAGGAAAAATAAAGAGCCAGTCGAGCACCACATTGACGAAAGCAGCAAGCAGGCTGCACCACATGGCGAGTTTCGGAGCACCGTCCAGACGCAGGGCGAACATGGCGACCGCCGTCCACAACGTAAAGAGCATCGAAGGGGCGAACCAGACGAGATAATCCACCACCATCGGCAGCAAACGTTCGGAAGAGCCGAGCCAATAGGCCGTCCCCTCCGGAAAAAGCATGACGGCGCCGACCAAGGGCAGAGCGACGGCCGTCACGAAAAGCAGCGCCTGGGTGACATTCACACGCGCCATGCGGGCCCTGCCCCTCGAAAGGCAAAGAGATGCGGTTATCGAACTGCCCATTCCCACCATCAGGCCGAAGCCCGTCAGCACCATCAGCAGCGGCACACAGATATTGACCGCCGCGATTCCATCGCTCCCCACGCCGTGTCCGATAAAGATGCCGTCTATCGTCGTCACTGCCGACACGCCCAACATGCCGAGCAGGGTGGGAAAAAATACCTGCCCGAACAAGACCGAAATCTTCTCGGTACCCCATTCAATCGTCTTCTGTTTCATACTGCAACATTTCGGTTGGCAAGACGCCCGCCGCACCGCCCCAACGAGAAGTGCCGAATAAGCCGATTGGTTCTACCCAGCCATCTTATCCGGCACCTCCGCCCTCCGATGAGGATTACAAAACGTCCTGTTTTCGTTATGTCGCCGCAAAGATGGGTCAAATAATCCGGACGTCCAAACCCTCTTCCGACCCCGGCCGGCGGACCGCTGGCAGGGTATTTGATACCTGAACCGGAAACGACAAAACTCGAATCAAAAAAATACAGGCTATGAAAAAGGAAGAGAAGCTATCGGCGGAGCTCCGCGAGAAGGTGGCAGAGGTCAGACTCGACAATGAGGGAAAACCGGAAAACCAGAAGGTCACACGCAAAGAGGTCGCAGCGGAGGTCAAAAAGATAAACCCCGACTGCAACAGTCTCGACCGGGGATAACGACCGACGGCTACACGACCCGGAACATCCCGGCCGGCAGCGACAGCACTCCCGTCTCCGCAGTGTAAAGACGGCTGCCAAACTCCGCAGGCGGCGTGAAAACATTCGCGCCGCCTGTTCCGTATTGCGGCCGATAGGTCTCCGCGAAACACCCGCCGCCCGTCGGGGAAATAGGACTTCCCCGAGTATTTTACGCAACCAATGCAACAAAACGCCTCCTTCATGCATCATACGGATAAACGGGATGTTCTACCCGCCCGTTAAACGAACCTAAACCGAATACCATGAACTTCAAAAGACTGAACTAACACAAGCATGCCAGGCACGTACTCTGACCGGCAGAATCAATACATTACCTGCTGATTGCGAATACATAACAAACGACGAATTTCAAACTTTGCAAATAGACCGGAAATTTTTCTACTCCATGTCCAATCCGCACAAAAACTCAGGAGGTGACCACACGCCACCTCCTGTTCATTCATTTACTTCCAACAGATTACTCAACGTCCCTCACACAGCGGACATAACTACCGTTTACACTATTACCCAATCCATTACGACCTGTAATGGCAAATGACCAGCTCGACGGATTCCTGCCGCCGCGACCTGCCGACATGCTCGCAGCCCAATAATGCGCCGGTTTAAACGGGGTAAAACCCTCAACGCTATAAAGCGGTGTATCGACGGCCGGAACATTATCCGCACCATACGAAGCCTTCTCAGCACCGCCTACCGAGTAGATAAAGGCCAGCTCCTGCATGGTGGGCTTGCGCCATCCCTCAGGACATACCCAGTCGGCAAATGGAATCTCGCCCTCCGCTGCATCAAAGTTAGCAACCTGCATCTTGGGTGAAAGTCGGTCGTAACCGCTCTGATAATCGTGGTCTGGCGTCGTTTCCCAGAACTCGTGGAATACGGCCATCTCGGCTCCATAAAAATCTTGCCATGCCGAAGGACTCACGCCGCCGTCGGCATCGCGGCAGACAATAATCGGCCCCTCCGGATCGCTCGTATCGACATAGGGATAGTGTTTGCCTTGAGGAGCACTCCTCACGCAGCGCCCTGCGGTAACACCTTCAATCGGCATATAGGTAGCCAGCCAAGGTACGATATTGTATCCCATGGCGTTTCCATCACCTACCCCGGCCTCCCGGGACATGGTAGAAGTCCAATACGTCGCACCACGGTAGTTGTGGCCTTCGATGCCATTCATAAAAAAGAGAATCTGCAAGCCCTCGTTATAAGTAGGCAAACGATAACCGGCTGCTTCGCACTCGGCCGTAGCATCCGCATAGGAGACATTATCGGCCGATGCGACATCAGTGGGAGCGAGCAGAAACGAAGCCATGGCATTATCGGTATAATCCAGCGGCTTGTCCCCCGGAATGTCGATTTCAATGAGATATTCTTCGCCGGCACGGAACTGGGCCAGTCCGTCGAATGGGAATCCTAATTCTTTACCATCGACCGTCACGACAATGCGGGCCGTATAGAAGATGTTCTGCGGAAAAATATAGAGATAACCTGCCTCTGCCGTTACATTCGTCATCTCCCCTGTAGCCACGACGCCGTCGGGGTCGGTGAGAATCAATTCATACTCATCCATCGAATGCTCTGCATTGAGTTTCCAGGGGGATATCTCTTCCTTCGAAAGGACGGTATTCAATGCTATCTCACCCTCGACCTGGATACCTCGAACAGCGATTTTAGTCACGGTTTCACCCTGTCCCTTAATCTTAAAACCGATTTTCGACATCAGGGAGTGGAATTTCAATGCAACAGGCTCCTTGTCACGCATGCGGTCCATAGCTGTCGCCAGCAAAATATCGCGATGGGAATCGGTCGGCGAAAGAGTATACTTCAGCATAGGGGCACCGGAAGTATTTTCGTCGGTCGTAATCATGATACGGTTTTCTCCGGTAGCATAAGGAGCATAAGCCATAAAGGACAGATGCGTTTCCGACTCATCAGGCCACAACATCACAGGCTCATAGGCCCCCACGGCCGAAACTTTCTGATTGAAGAGGAAATTCGGTCTGGCGCTTTCATCCCACACTTCCGCTCCCGTATCGTAGGCGAAAACCCCTATTTCCGATGCGACGTCCTGCGGAGCGAATGTAAGTTCGCACTCCTCCTCAATGGGCTCTGCGTCCAATACCGTAACAGAAATACGTTTGGAAGTCATCTCATGCCATACAGCCTCGAAAGTATAGCTTCCGGAAGTCTGAGCCACCCACGAAGCGTTCCGAACCGTCACACCGGAGGAAACCTCGGTAATAACCGCCTCGGCGGTTACGTCCCTGTCACCCGACTTAACCGTAAAAGTCGTAACCTCACCGACCTGAATCGTGGACGGACTGGCTACCAGTACCGGTACCTCCTCCGGCCCGGTCTGTCGTTTTTCGCAGGCTGCGAGAAACGACAACGATACGCATACGGCCAGCAAAAGGCACGCACGTACGTACGGGAAAAATTTCTTGCTCATCATACGTTAATATTTTAAGTATCTGTTTGCATCGCAACAATATATCCGTTGCGATATTACAAAACTAATCCCGCACAGGCGTTTTCGCCAAAAGACTCAACCCCGTCAAACGTAAATTTACGCTTCGCAGGGGCGTTTCACGGTATATTAAGATGACTCAAACTTTCCGTCTGCTTTCCTGATGCATCTTACGCATCTCCTCGCGGAACTTCGAGGGAACTATTCCGACCGCCTTGCGAAACGACGCGGAGAAAGTTTCGGGTGTCGAGAAGCCGAGCGCATAGGCGAGTTCTTTAATTTGAATATCATTGTCCGCATCTGAAAGCATATGACGCGCCGCATCGATTCGATAAGAATTGATGTATTGCGAGAAAGATTTGCCGCTCTGCTGATTGATTGCTTTCGAAAGATAGGTGCGGTTAGTCGAGAGACGTTCGGCGAGGCTTTCGATTGTGAGATTACGATCCCGATAACAGTGCTCGTTTTTCATCAACCGTTCGGTACGGATAAAAAGTTCTCGCTCCCGGTCGTTGACCGACTCTCCCATGGTCTCAGTACTGCAAGGTTTCGACTTCACCAACTCCGACGCAGCAAAACGCTCGAGCTGCTTCTCCTTTTCAATCAAGTCGTACTGTTGCTGCACAATCTGCCGATAACGGCGATTCTTGCGTCGCTGACCGACGATAAGCACCGACAAGACTCCAACGAAAAACAGAGTGATGCAGAGCGTAATATTGGTTTTCTGTCGCTGACGCAGCAGTGCCACCTCCTTTTCGTGAAATTCGCGTTTCTGCTTTTCCGTTTCGTACTGCACGTGCAGTTCGCTGATTGCCCGCTCCCGCTCAACGTCGAAAATATTGACAAACTCACTATGATAGAGTCTGAAGTAAAAGAGTGCCTGCTCGTAGTCACCCGCCGCCGCATGGGCTTCGGAAAGTTTTTCATAGAGCCAGTAGCGATAGAAAGCATTATTCCGCCTGTCAATGAACGCCATTCCGTTACTCAAAATATCGATTGCCGCAGTCGGCTCTCCTTTCGAGATAAGATAACCGCCGTAATTGAGATAAGCAAGGGTATTGCTCGATTCCTCGCCGATATGTTCGAGTGAAAGCCGATAGAAGCCTTCTGCTTCTTGCTCACGGCCAAGACGAACTAAGATATTGGCATAAAGGGTGTAAGCTTCGGCATATTCAATCCAGTCGCCCCCCGTCTTCAGTGCCTGCTCGATGTAGCCCAGTGCGGCAACGTAATCCTCCAGAAGATAATACATGTAAGCTGTTACGAACGAACCGGAATATATAAGAAACTGGTCATCATTCTTTTGACCTATTTCTACCGCTTCTAACGAATATTTCAGCCCATTGGAATCGTTCCGCAGATAGTATGCCATGGCCAGGTTGTTCAGAATCACCGGATAGGATTGTCCGTCGGAACTCTTCTCGGCATATTCGAGCGCCTGCATGAAATAAGAGAGCCCCGAAAGATAGTTCATGTCCATCTCCGAGGTATAGATTGCCAACGCGTTATAAATAGCAGCCAGCGCCCTATAATCCTCCAGCCTTTCAGCCAGTTGACGCGCCTCGCCGTAGTACCATTTCACCGAGTCGTCTTTCTGACGCGCCAGAACATGCCCTGTATACATCAGTCCATACAGACGAGCACGTTCCTCCCGTTCCCCCAATCGCAGCAACGCGTGCGACTTCGAAGCCAAGACTTCGAAATTTCCCTGCTTGCTCGCCCGCGACGCGGCATCGATAAGCGAATCCACCTCCGACCGCACAGCTCCGCAGACAGTAATTGCTGTCGCCAACGACAGCATGAACGAAAGAAGCACATTCGAGAGTTTCATAATCATCCTGCTTTTAACCGACACCAACCTATGCATCAAATCATTCTGTAAACCATAGGGGTTACGCGAAAGACGATACAGCAACCAAACTGCCTTTATTCCTTAAAACAAAGAGGAGCAATCGGCCCCGCTTATTTTCTCTACCCCAACAGGGTAGCTTGTCTTCTCTAAAATCCCCGGTGGTGGTATCGCCGTAATGCTCTTTCATCAGCTGGAGGGCCTCGGCGATGGACGCACGGCGAGTGGGGATGGCTTGTTTTCGGCAAAAGGTAGCCGCGGGCGATGAATCCGGGCTTCTTGTCCGTACAAACCACGAAATCGTCGGTGAACCGGAACGCCAGAGAACGGCAGTTACGGTCTATAACAAACGCCGGACAATTCTCGACATAATCCGCACCTTAAAAATGCGGTAAATTATATTTAGACACGCATAACGAGCACATTCCACCAGTACCGGACTATTTGGCGAACAGGGCCTCCGTCCTGCCGATGATATCCGTTTCGGAAGCCGTCAGAGGGAATACGATGGAGGGTTTCAGATACCACATCTGCCGGCCCGCCTTGTAGCGTCTCTCCCCGCCTCCGGTCACGTTCAGCATGACGACATCCTCCCTGCCTACTTTACCCTGCTTCACGGCCTGTATCAGCGAATCCACCGCCACCGCAGCGGCATGGTGTATGTCGATGCCCTCCGTCTGCTCGAAAAGTTTGGACGCCCGGCGAAGGGCCGCATTGGTCGAAACGAAGAAATCGCCGCCGCTCTCTTTCAAGGCATCGTACAGTCCGCCCGCCAGACCGTAAGGGGGACGGCGGTTGGATAGCACCTTGGCATCGATGATACCCGCATCGCGGCGCGCGCGGTGGTCGTCGTAGGGTAGCATGTGCCGCGAGTCGGCCCGCCACGCATCGTACATCGGAACGAAGGGAGCGTTCTGCGAAACCATGAGCTTCATGCGGTTGGGGCCGAAGCGACCGTCCGTCTCCAGGCGCATGGCCGCTTCCCATGCGGCGATGGCGCCCGTTCCACTGCCCACGGCCTGGAAATAGTAGTCCGGGATACGCCCGATGAAGGCCGCCGCAGAAAGCACCGTGGTCGCCATACCGTCGCGGCGCGCCACATTCTTGGCACCTCCTTCGGCGATGAAACGCCCCGATTTGAGCGCCACATTGCTCAGATGAATGGCATCGAAATAATCGCCACCCTTCTGGGCGGCTATCAGCTTCACGCAGTCGTTGAGCGGTTCCTCGAACCACAGCGCATCGAGATTGTCCTCCGGTACGCTCAGCAGCAGCGGTATATTGTTTTCCGAACACACCTTCGCGAACGCACGCGCGGTATTGCCCGCCGAGGCCACGACAAGTATGCGTCCGGCCGACTCGTCGAAACGGCCGCATACGCTGTACGCCTCGGTCTCCTTGAAGGAACAGGTGGTCATCTCCGCCCCCTTTTCCGGGAAATAGCCGCTGAACGTAATATAGAGGTTATCGAGTCCCAGATGGGCGGCCAGTCCCTCGCTTTTGTAGGTTACCGGTGCGGCCGACCCCTTCAGGGTACGCCGGACGGGAAGCCAGTCGCAGAACTTGTAAATTCCGCTGTCGTCGCTCCGTATATCGATGCACTTCACTTCATATTCGGTTCTGATAAGGGAAGGGGTATTGCACTGCCTGTCCTCAAGCACCAGACCATCGTCTTCGAACACGCGTCCCGTAGCCACACAGCGCAGTTTATACTTCGTAGGCCGGAAATCTTCCATATCTATCTATTTGGTTTGGACTGCAAATATAGCAAAATTATATTCGCTGAAATACGAAAGTGCATGTCGGGCCAAAGGCCGGCGCACGCTCGCAAAGCAATTCGTTTGAAGCAAATATAAAAAACACATTCGATGAAAACCGAAAACGGTCGTCGGGCGAAAACCCGGCCTGAGGTCGCTCTCCTCACGACATTCTGTCACGGAAATCGCGGTAACCGAACCGTTTTACCACTTCCAGCTTCCCGTTTTCACGCACAATGGCTATCGAGGGGTGGGAAACCCCGTTGAACATCGTGGTCTTCACCATCGTGTAGTGTATCATATCCTCGAACACCACCCGGTCGCCCACCGAAGGTTCCGTATCGAACGCCCAGTCGCCCTTGTAGTCGCCCGCCAGGCAGCAGTTGCCGCCCATGCGCCAGCGCACCTCCCCGGGCCGGGGCTCGTGCGCCCCCACGATGGCGGGCTTGTAGGGCATCTCCAGCGTATCGGGCATGTGGCATGCGAACGAAACGTCCAGCATCGCCGTATTCACCCCGCCATTGCGGACAATATCCTCCACTGTCGCAACGAGCCATCCCGTACGCCATGTGAACGCACTCCCCGGTTCCAGAATGATGCGCAGGTGGGGATACCGCGCGCGGAACCCGCGCAGGATATCGATAAGTTCCTCCTCGTCGTAATCTTCCGCCGTCATCAGATGGCCGCCGCCCATGTTCACCCACCGCACCTGCGGCAGCAGGTGGCCGAACCGCTCCTCGAACGCCCCGAGCGTCGCGCGCAGGTCGGCCGGCCGCGACTCGCAAAGGGTATGGAAATGAAGCCCCTCCACCCCTTCCGGCAGCCGGGGCAGGTCGGCAGCCGGAATACCGAGCCGCGAATCGGGCGACGCCGGATTATAGAGGTCGGTCGCCACCGTCGAATAGGCCGGGTTCACCCGCAGCCCGCAGGATATGCCGTTCAGCAGGGCCCGGGCGCCGAAGCGCTCCCACTGTCCCAGCGAATTGAACGTAATGTGGTCGCTGCAACGCATTATCTCCGGAAAATCGTTTTCGGTATAGACAGGCGCATAGGTATGCGCCCGGCTGCCATACTCTTCGAGCACGAGGCGCGCTTCCGCCACGGAACTCGCCGTAGCCCCGTCGGAATGTTCCCGCAACAGCGGGAATATGCGCCACATCGCACACGCCTTCAGCGCCACGATTATTTCTACACCCGCAGCCCGACGCACCTTGTCGATGACCGCAAGGTTCCTGCACAACAGCCGTTCGTCGAGTACGAAGCAGGGCGACGGCACCTTATCGAAATCCACCATGACAACAATTTCTGCAAATATACGAATATTCGCCGAAGGCTGAAAGCGGTCTTCGGACGACAGCCCGACCCGCAGAGACAGGCGCGATTCGTCCGAATCAGCCGGAACCATCCACCCGTAAACGCCGGTACGGCAGCGCAAAGTGCGCTGCCGTACCGGTATCGGAAAAGATATACCGGGCGGCCTTTCCCGGGTGCCGCCCGGCGCCCCTGCGGGGCCAAGCGGCATTACTGTATGTCGAAATAATCGGGCCTGTCCGTTCCGGCAGCACCGGCTCCCCGGTACAAACCGGTACGCGCCTCACCTCCGTTTACGGTCACGTTCGTATAGCTATTGTTTTCATTGAACGTATATTCGTACCAGTCGTTCCCGACCACAGGCTTTGCCTGACGTCCCGCACCGTCGGTATCCACAACACCCGTCAGATGCGTATTCTCGACCGAGCAGTTCTCGATGCGTCCCGTACAGCGTCCCGCAATACCGCCCGTATAGAACTCGGACCTGACAGCTATACCGCCACCAATCGAAGTACCACCGCGCCACGTATTGACCAACGCTGCATCGAATACCCGGCAATTTACAATCGACGACGCCGCACCCGCTTCACTGCCTGCATAATCCGTATTCTTTTCAAAAGAATCCACTCCGGTTTCCAGTGCACCTACGATACCACCTACATAACAGTTATATGCATTGGCATCTATCAGTGCAGTCATATTCGTAGACACGGACCCCGTGAACGAACAGTTCGCAGCCTCGAGTACCGCCCCCATAGGAACGAACCCTACCAGACCGCCCCCGAACATGTGGTTGGAGTCACCGTATCTGGTAGCCGTTATGGAACCGGAAGCATGCACGTTGTCGAGCGTCAGCGTACCGTCCTTCACCTTACCCACGATGAGGCCGCCTTCGCTCGCATCGCCTTCCAGCGACTCCACTTTCACGTTCAGGTTCACGATTGTGGCATCGCCCGTGGTTGTAGCGAAAATACCGGCCTGCTCGCTGCTCACCGAGCCGACCGTACCCATGTCTATGGTATGTCCGTCGCCGTCCAGCGTTCCGCCGAAATCGGTGATGTTAGGCATCGCATCCAGCGTCATGTCATCGGTCAGGATGAAATAGCCGTCCTTGTCGTTGTTGATGGCATCGAGGGTTCCATCCTCGATATAGGTCACCTCCTCGCTCTGGAGCGAAGCCACATCCATCTTCACGGTGTAACGCGTGGCCGCCGCGAGCTCCGTAGCCGCGAAACTCGCCGTATATCTCTTGCCGCTCTGCCCCGACCGGGTAATGACCGTCACGTCCATCCGCGCAGACCGGCCGCCGAGGTCGAGCGGAACGATGCCGACCATATATCCGGCCGGGTCGCCGGATGCGGAAACACCGGGAAGCACCCGCACCGCCGCGTTCACATCCGCAGCCGAGAAGACGGGCTCAGCGGTGCCTGCGAAATCCACCGTACCGCCGTCATAGAAGGTATATCCGTCAAGACCGACCGTTACCGACTGTACCGTTTCACCCGCCGCAAGGCCCGTCATGTTCACATCAAGACGCGCCAGAGAGGGACGGAAAGCGAAACCGGCCGGCAGCGTAAACTCCGTAGTCCCCGCCTCGACGGAATACTCGCCCGTCGCGTAAGCCACTCCGAGGGTATAATCCGACAGGTTTCCGTTCTGTACGGCGGGCAGCCCGAAAGCGAGTGTCCCCGCCCGCAGGTCGGCATTCACGCCGGTCACTCCCGACCCGTAATAGTAGGCGTATATTTTGGTCAATACCGTAGTCTCCTCGCCGACAGTCACACTCCCCGTAAAGTCGGAAACGGCCCCCGCCTGCGACGCCCTGAACTCAAAAGGCCCGTATGTCCGGCCGGCAGCATCCGCGAAACCGACCATGATTACGTCGTCCTCTTCCCACAGGGCGGCCAAATCGTCGTATGAGACACGCGTATCCCCCTCCGACACATAAACTCCCCGCGTCAGGGCACCGATGGTCATCTCTATTGTGCGCATCCCGCCGGCAGATGCTCCGGGTTCGCTCCCGGTACAGGAAGCGAGGAGCGCAACGGCCCCCGCCGCCAAAAACAACAATTGCCTCTTCATACTTTCTTCTCCCCTGAAATCGTTTTTAAATTGTACGTCCGTTCTACTCCCAGGGCTGCAGTTCGCCCCCCTCTTCGTAATCGCCCGCCGAAGGCAGGGATTGTGCGATGCCCGTTTCGAGCCTGACCTCCGTCGTTTCAATCTTCGGTGCCGCATAAGCGGCGCGGATATCCTCCTTGATACTCATCATGCCGATAAAGAACATTAAAAAGTTAAACCTGTATTTTTGAATTTCATTATCAATCACTCAAGGTGTTCCGCCGGCCCATGCGACCCGAACCCGTTTTGTTTCCGTTACGAAGCCGCCGTACCGATACCGCATCCGGCCGCTCCACACGAATTTCACGCTGCAAACTTATACTACAAAAAACATTAATATATAGCAACTTACAAACATTTTTTCCAGAATTTGCAAACACTTCCTCCTGCGGTACGGCGCCGTCCAATTTCCACGCGGCTCATAGCTGCTCATCCGCTGGGATTTACGCAGCCCGTCAGGCATAAAAAGCACCGGCGGGCAATTGCCCGCCGGTGCTGTCGGAGCCGTCACGGCCCTCGGTTATTTCACGACCACTTCGGCCGTATCGTCCTTCAGGAGTGTCTCCACCTTCTGTCCTTTCCGCTGGTAAATCGTTCTGAGGTCGGGACACCCTGCACAATAGACCCCCTCCATCCTGGATGCGCACCCGCTGATATCGAGCTCCGTGAACTTGTTCAGTCCGGCATAGATGAGCGCAAGCTCCGGATTGTTGCTGAGGTCTACGGAGAGCATGTTGCACGAAACGATATTCAACTCTTCCAACGCCGGATTGTGCGTCACGTCGATTTCGGTGATGTTACCGCTTCCGACCGACAGCCGCCGAAGCCCCGCCATCGCCGACACATCCACCGAAGGAATCCGCGTACCGGAACAATCCAGCACCTCCAGTCCGGAATTGTTGCTCAAATCCAACTCCGCCAACGCTTCGTTGCCGGAAACCGACAGTTCGCGGAGCGCCGCATTGGCCCTCACATCGACCGATGCCAGTCGGTTACTGCCGAGATTGAGCACCTCCAACGCCGTATTGCCGGAGACATCCACCGCAGCCACCCCGTTCCAGGCGATATTCAGCTCCCGCAGCGCAGTATTCGCACGCACGTCAAGCGATTCCAGCTCGTTGCGGCTGAGGTTGAGTACCTCCAGTTTCGTATTGGCCGACACATCCAGCCCCGTCAGCGGCCGCGTATGCTCGAAATCGCCGCAGAACTCGAAGGTCTTCAGGTTGGGGAAAGAGGCGATACCCTCGACAGAAGCGATTTCCCAATTCTCCGTTACCCGAATAGCGGTGACCTCCTCGGCCTCCGCTTTCGAAATGCGGCCGTCTTTGTCCTTGTCGAACTGCTTTACCAGAAAGGCGGAAAAGAGCGGGTCGGGTATCTCCACATACTCCTCCTCCAAGGAGCCTCCCGGTTTCCCGTTGTCATCGCCAGTTCCTGTGCCTCCTGCGGGTTCGGAACACCCCGCCAGCCAGAGGCATGACGAAGCGAACAACAGCCAAATGCTTCTTTTCATCTGTTCAATAGGTTTTAAGGTTAAAAAATACGATTCTCAGGAAACTTTTCCGGCCGGAAAATTCCGGCCGGAAAAGTTGTAAGATAACGGTGTCCGTGTCACAATTCGAGGTTCACGTCGAACAGCTCTACCCACGGCAGGCCTCTCTCGCCGATTTCGGCCATGAAGGGGTCCGGGTCGAACTCCTCTACGTTGAAGACGCCGGGCTTCTTCCAGAGACCACGGGCGAACATCTCCGCCCCAAGCGCGGCAGGCACACCGGTCGTAAAGCTGACCGCCTGCGTGCCGGTCTCCCGAAAGGCTTTCTCGTGGTCGCAGTTATTGTAGATGTAATAAGTACGTTCGCGGCCGTCCTTAACGCCCTGAATACGGCATCCTATCGAAGTCATGCCCGTATAGTGTTCGCCGAGCGATTTGGGGTCGGGCAGCACGGCCTTGAGGAACTGAATGGGCACTATCTCCACCCCGTTGTAGACGATGGGGTCGATGCGGGCCATGCCGATGTTCTGTATCACGCGCAGGTGCGTCAGGTACTCCTGTCCGAAAGTCATCCAGAAACGGGCCCGGCGGATGGAGGGATAGTGTTTCACGAGCGATTCGAGCTCCTCGTGATAGATAAGATACGACTCGCGCTCCCCTATCTCCGGATAGGTCAGCGGTTTGTGTATCTCGTGCGGAGCGGTCTCCACCCACTTGCCGTTCTCCCAGTACTTGCCGGGCTGCGTCACTTCGCGGATGTTGATTTCCGGGTTGAAGTTGGTGGCGAACGCCATGCCGTGGTTGCCCGCGTTGCAGTCCACGATATCGAGGTAATGTATCTCGTCGAAGTGATGTTTGGCGGCATAGGCCGTGAATATGGAGGTGACGCCGGGGTCGAAGCCGCAGCCGAGGATGGCCGTAAGCCCTGCCTCGCGGAACCTGTCCTGATAGGCCCACTGCCATGAATATTCGAAATGGGCCTCCTCCTTGGGTTCGTAATTGGCCGTATCCAGATAGTTCACGCCGCATTCGAGACACGCGTCCATAATCGTCAGGTCCTGGTAGGGAAGCGCCACGTTGATGACGATATCCGGCCGGAAAGCCCGCATCAGCGCCGTCAGCTCCTCGACGCTGTCGGCATCCACCCGGGCCGTCTTAATCCTTCCTCCGCCCACCGCGGCGGCTATGTCGTCGGCCTTGCTCTTGGTACGGCTCGCCAACATGATTTCCGTAAACACCGGACTGGCCGCCACCTTGTGCGCCACCACGGTTCCCACACCGCCGGCTCCGATTATCAGTACCTTGCTCATTGCTAAGTTATTTAATTGATTGGACAATTCAATCCTGTGCGGCACACCTGTCTGCCGTCTGACAAAGATATAATATATTCGACGAAATCCGAAAGCACATTTCAAACCGACACCCGGCGCGTATCCGCACCGGCAGGCAACCTGTCCGAACAAAGAGCCGCCGCGGCTGCGAAGGCCCGCGGAAGATGATTATCTTTGTACTCCGGACAACCCCGTACCCGGCATGAACTATCTGGAGACAATCGGTACGGCCGTAGGACTCGCATACCTGTGGCTCGAATACAGGGCCAGCATCTGGCTCTGGCTCGCCGGCATCGTCATGCCGGCCATCTACATCTTCGTCTATTACAGTTCGGGATTCTATGCCGACATGGCCGTCAACGTCTATTACCTCGGTGCCGGCATATACGGTTGGTTCATGTGGAGAAAACGGGGCGGTTCCGGCGAAGAGGCTCCCATCGCGAGGATGCCCCTCCGCCTCGTCGCGCCTCTCGCGTTCCTTACGGCCGCAGTGTTCGCTGCGACAGCCGCCGTGCTGGTGCACTTCACCGACAGCACAGTGCCCTACGGCGACAGTTTTACCACGGCGCTGAGCATTACCGCCCTGTGGATGCTCTCGCGCAAATATGCGGAGCAGTGGCTCGTGTGGATAGCGGTCGATATCGTCTCCGCAGGTCTGTACTTTTACAAGGGGCTCTGCCCCACCGGAGTTCTCTATACCCTGTATGCCGTCGCGGCAGTGGCGGGTTACTTCAAATGGTTAAAAATGATGAAAAATGGAAAGACGACACTTCCGGATGCCTGACGCCGCAACAGCGCCCGAAACGGTCATCCTCGCCGACGGCGAATACCCCGCGGAGGGGATTCCCGCAACACTCCTCGCCCAGGCCCGCTATGTGGTGTGCTGCGACGGGGCGGCCGACGCCTATACTGCCCGCGGCGGCATCCCGTCGGCCATCGTGGGCGACGGCGACTCCATCGGCCGCACGACGGCCCAGCGGTTCCGGGACATCCTACACATCGTCCCCGACCAGGAGACCAACGACCTTACGAAAGCTTTCTCCTTCTGCATGGAGCAGGGCCGCAGGGAGCTCACCATACTCGGTGCCACCGGCGGCCGCGAAGACCATGCGATAGGCAACATCGCCCTGCTGGCCGACTATGCCCGGCAGGCCGACGTACAAATGGTGACCCCCTACGGTGTCTTCAATGCCGTGGAAGGTGCGGCGACCTTCGACAGCATGCCCCGACAGCAGGTCTCCATTTTCACCATCGTACCGGGCACACGCATCTCCGTCCGGGGCCTGCGCTACACTCCCCCCGCAGAGGGATTCCGTTCGTGGTGGTGCGGTACGCTGAACGAAGCCGAGACCGATACCTTCGCCATAGAGACCGACGGCCCCGCCCTCCTCTTCCGTACCTTCCTCCGCAAAGCGTGACTCCCGGCAGGGCGACCGGGCGGGATGACACGCCTACACGCCCGGTCGCCACAGACCGGAATGTCCGCCGGTTTCCCTATCTTTGCAAAAACGCCACACCCCTGCCCCGGCAGGCCGGCCAACCACCCGAAAACATGAACACACCGCCCGTCATTCTCGCCATAGCAGGTTCCGACCCCTCCGGCGGAGCCGGCATACAGGCCGACATCAAAACCGTCTCGGCGCTGGGAGGCTATGCCGCCGCAGCCGTTACGGCCATTACCGTACAGAATACCCGCGGGGTGGCGCAGGTGGAGTACCTCTCCCCCGAAACGGTCGGACGCCAATGCGGGGCCGTCATTGAAGACCTCTCCCCGGATGCCGTCAAAATCGGCATGACAGGCACGCCCGCCATCATCTCCGCCATCGCGGAGGTATTGGAACGATACGGATGCCGGAACGTGGTCTTCGACCCCGTGGCCCTTTCCACGAGCGGCAAAATACTGACCCAGCCCGACGCCCTTGAAACCGCCTGCAACCGTCTATTTCCGCTCTGCCGGGTGGTGACGCCCAACCTGCCCGAAGCATCGCTGCTCACGGGAGAGCCCATCACTGACGAGGAGGAAATGCGCCGTGCGGCCCGGCTGCTCCACGAACGCTACGGCTGCGCCTTCCTGATAAAGGGCGGCCACCTCGGCGCAGACCGGCCCACCGACATCCTGTACGACGGACGGATGTACGCCTATACGGCCGACCGCATCGAGACCTCCAACCTCCACGGAACGGGCTGTACACTCTCGTCAGCCATCGCCACCCTGCTCGGCAGGGGGCTCCCGCTGGAGGCGGCCGTAGGCAGGGCAAAGGCATACGTAACCGCCGCCATCGAAGCCGCACGCACCCTGCAAATCGGCCGGGGCAACGGCCCGCTCTGGCACTTCCCCGGCAAGACAGACGACACGCAATGAAACTGATAGTCATCACCTCCCCCGAATTTCTTCCGGGCGAAACGGAACTCATGCAGGCCATGCTCGAAGAGGGGCTCGACCGGATACACCTGCGCAAGCCGGGATGCACGGCCGCCGAGCTCGCCGCACTGATAGAACGGTTCCCTGCCCCCTTCCGCCCCCGCATCACCCTGCACGACCACTTTCCCCTCCAGCGCACCTACGGCTTGGGCGGCGTACACCTCAACGGCCGCAATCCCGACCTGCCCGACGGCTACCGCGGCACGGTCAGCCGGTCGTGCCACTCGCTCGAAGAGGTGGCCGCACACCGCACGGCGACGGACTATCTCTTCCTGAGCCCCGTCTTCGACAGCATCTCGAAACAGGGGTACCGCTCCGCCTTCCCGCCCGCAGCGCTGCGCGAAGCGGCTGCCGCGGGAATTATCGACGAAAAGGTGCTGGCTCTCGGAGGTGTATCGGAAGCGAATCTGCCGGAGGTGCGCGATTACGGTTTCGGAGGCGCCGCCCTCCTCGGCGACATCTGGGCACGCTTTCGCTCGCCGGCCGACACCGCAGAGGTACTCCGCCACTTCAGACGCCTGCTGCAAGCCGCCCGCTGACCCGCTCCCGGTTTTTTTTCCACGGCATCCGAATCTGCATCCCGGCTGCCCCGCCCGGACACATCTCCCTACGCCGACAGCCCGACCCTCCGCCCCGGACGCACCGTCCCCGAACACGAAGCGTTTCCCCGACATGCAAACCGCCACTGTGCAACACGACCGCCGACCTCATTGCCAGCGCCGAGAACAATCCGCTTCCCGCCCCGAACGGCGAAGGCAAAAGTCTCCCGCCCCGCACACCGCCCGCCCCGTGTTTCACCCCTTTCCACCTTTCCGCAGCCTGCACCATACGAAAAAAAGAAGCCGCCCGCCTTTTCAGGCGGGCGGCAAATACGCGGACGCCGCAGGGCATCACTTTTTCAGACGGGCGATTATCTCGTCGGCCACCTTTTTACCCGACATGAGCATCCCGCCGAATATCGGCCCCATGCGGGGCGTACCGGAAACCGCCGAAGCGGCCATGCCGCACACATAAAGTCCGGGGTAGATCTCCTTGGTACCCTTCACCACTTCATCCTCGCCGGCGGTCACGTCGAGCGAACGTTCGCCTACGACGCCCCCCGTTTCGGTATTGAGCCGCGCGCCGTTCTTGCGGGCTACCGTGGCAGCTATTTCGCTGTCGTGCCCCGTACCGTCGATGACCACCTTGGCCAGGATGTTGAGCGGGTCCACATGCAGCCCTTCGCGCAGCACCGGCGTCCAGTTCACCACGACACCGCTCACGCGGTTCTCCTTATAGACCACGTCTTCCACCGAATAGCAGTTGAATACGGTCGCTCCGGCATGTACCGCATGATAAAGGAGCGCCGAAGTGCTCTCCACCGAATCCATCACGTAAAGTCCTTCACCGAAGGGGGCATAATTTATCCCGAACTCACGCACGATATCCATCGCCTCCTCCTGAATCACTATTTGGTTGAACATCATGGCGCCGCCCCACATGCCTCCGCCGGGAGCGAGTTTACGGTCGAACTGCGCCACCCGAAGCCCCGCCTTGGCGAGGTAGTAGGCCGCCACGATACCCGAAGGCCCGCCGCCCACGATGGCTACGTCCAATTCCAGATTTTTCTGGAGCTTGTCGAAATAGGTACTTACGATTCCCTGCGATACTTTCGTCTCAATCATATGCTTCATCTGTTTTTAGTTATTGCTGTCCACTGATACCGTCGTCCTCCCCGCCTGCCGTGTAATCGCAGTCGCGGAGCTGCTGGCTGATGCGCATGGCGCAGAAATGCGGCCCGCACATGGTGCAGTACTTGCCGTTGAGGTGGTTTGCCTCGCGGTAATAGTGCAGCGCACGTTCCGGGTCGAGACTCAGGTTGAACTGGTCTTTCCAGCGGAATTCGTAACGCGCCTTGCTCAGGGCATTGTCGCGCACGTCGGCTCCCGGATGCCCTTTGGCAAGGTCGGCCGCATGGGCGGCTATCTTGTAGGTCACCACCCCTACGCGCACGTCCTCCTTCTGCGGCAGGGCGAGGTGCTCCTTAGGGGTTACGTAGCAGAGCATGGCCGTCCCGTACCACCCTATCAGCGCGGCGCCGATAGCGCTCGTGATATGGTCATAGCCAGGTGCTATGTCCGTCACCAGCGGCCCGAGCGTATAGAAGGGGGCGCCGTGACATTTCTCTATTTGACGGTCCATGTTCTCCCGTATCTTGTGCATGGGAACGTGCCCCGGCCCTTCGATGAAGGCCTGCACGTTTTTCGCCCAGGCCCGCTCGACCAGCTCGCCCATGGTATCGAGCTCGGCGAACTGCGCCCGGTCATTGGCGTCGCGGATGGCTCCCGGACGCAGACCGTCGCCGAGCGACAGCGCCACGTCATACCGCGCACAAATGTCGCAGATATCATCGAAATGTTCATAGAGGAAGCTCTCCCGGTTGTGCGCCTTGCACCACTGCGAAATGATGCTGCCTCCGCGGCTGACCATGCCGCACAGGCGGTCGTTGGCGTAGTGAATATTCCTCAGCCGGATGCCGCAGTGAATGGTGAAGTAGTCCACCCCCTGCTCGCACTGCTCTATCAGGGTGTCGCGGAAAAGCTCCCACGTCAAATCCTCGGCACGGCCCTTCACCTTCTCCATAGCCTGATACATCGGCACCGTCCCGACCGGCACGGGACAGTTGCGGATTATCCATTCGCGCGTCTCGTGGATGTTGTCGCCCGTGGAGAGGTCCATCAGCGTATCGCCGCCCCACTTGCAGCTCCACACGGCCTTCTCCACCTCCTCCTCGATGGTGGACGAAGTGGCGGAATTGCCGATGTTGGTGTTGATTTTGACCAGGAAACGGGAACCGATTATCATCGGCTCGGCCTCGGGATGGTTGATGTTGGCCGGCAGCGCCGCCCGTCCTGCGGCGATTTCCTGTCGGACGAACTCCGGCGTGATGTAGGAGTCGATGCCCAGCTCGCGGCAGTTCATGTTCTCGCGGATAGCCACATACTCCATCTCCGGGGTAATGATACCCTGTTTGGCATAATACATCTGCGTCACCTGACACCCCTCCTTGGCCCGGTAAGGAAGCTGTATGTGCTCGAAACGCAGATGGTCGAGGCTCCGGTCGGCGAGCCGTGCCCGACCGTATTCGGAAGTGATGCCGGGGAGCCGTTCCACCTCCCGCTTCCGTATCCACTCCTCCCGCAGCCGGGGCAGCCCCTTGCGCAGGTCTATCGGCACAGCCGGGTCGCTGTATGCCCCGCTGGTATCGTAGATGTACACCGGAGGATTCTCCGTAAGTACCTTCTCCCCGTCCTTCACGACCACTGTGGGCGTCAGCCGCACACGCCGCATCCCCACGCGCAGCTCCGGATAGAGGGAGCCAGGCATATAGACCTTTTCGGAATCGGGGTAGTTAATTTTGATTTTGTCTTCCATAGTTATCTGAAACTTGTTTCGCAATCTGCATGACCCTCCGCATTTCGCCCACCGGGTCTACGGCACGCAATACGCTCCCGCTGAGCGCAATACCGCTGAGTCCGGCTCCGGCCAGGGCAGACATATCCTCGGCCGTCACACCACCGATGCCCACCACGGGCAGGTCGATGCCCTCCTCCCGCATACGGGCGGTTATGGCCCGGTATCCTTCGAGCCCCAGAATGGGGGCGAGTTTCTGTTTGGTCGTGGTGTAGCGGAACGGGCCGCAGCCGATATAGTCGGCGCCCCCCTCGTAATGGATACGGACATCCTCGAACGTATTGGCCGTTCCTCCGATACGGAACCCCGGCCCGAGCAGGCGCCGGGCCTCCCTTACCGGCATGTCCGCCTTGCCGAGATGCACGCCGTCGGCATGCAGTCTGCCGGCCAGCTCCACGCGGTCGTCGATGATGAATACCGCTCCGGCAGCACGGCACAGGGCCAGCGCCTGACGGGCGACCTCCTCCGCTTGCGTGTCGGACGCCTCCTTCATGCGCAACTGTATCCAGCGGCATCCTCCCTCCAGTGCAATACGCACGGAGTCGAGGTACGTGATGGTATCGGTATGATGTGTAATGAACTGTACGCCGAACATCGTTCCACTCCCATTTTAATATCGGTCAAGGAAAACGAAAGTGCCCGAATGCGCACGAAAAGAAAGCAATATACTCAGAAAAAATCCCTACGACGGTATTGACCGTATCAGGTTCATTGGGTATAATCTCAGCCGCCCCCACGGAGGCACCCCCTTTTTCCGGCAACAAATAAACGGATAATATCCGGGAAATCCAACTGTCCGCCCCGGAATTTGACGGAATTATTCCATCTATACCCTGCTATGCGCCGGAACGGCCATTTACCGAACCGGAAATGCTTTTTGCCGACTGCCGGAAAGGAAACCGCCGGTGCAGACGGCTATTCGAATTACCCCGCCCGTCATCCGACTGACAAACAGGATAGGAAAGAATTTCACGTCTTCAACTGAATTACGCCACAAAAGAGAAACAGTACCTGCACTCAAGCCCGGAACAACGTTGCAGAGGGCATGTCGAGCAGTCTGGCGACCGCTTCGGCACCCTCCGGGCCAATATCCAGCGAATAGTCGTTCACGAAGAATTCGATATGGTTTCTTATCACCCCTTCGTCCAACTCCTGCGCATGCTCCCGGACGAAGGGTAACGAATCGGCCGGATGCGCGAAGGCATAGGCGATGCTCCGGCGCAGCACCCGTTCCGCCGTCCCGGCCACCTCCGCAGGCAGGTTCCGGTCGGCGACGATGACTCCCAGCGGCAGGGGCAGCCCGGTCGCCCGCTCCCACTCCACACCGAGGTCGGCCAGCAGAAAGAGCCCGTAACGGCGATAGACGAAACGTCCCTCGTGTATCAGCACCCCCGCATCGCACTCGCCCCGCCCGACGATGTGCGGAATATCGGAGAAGAGATAGGCCCGTTTGTCGGAAAGGTGCGGAAAGAGACGCTCCATGAGCAGGTTCGCAGTAGTGTGCATCCCCGGTACGGCGATACGCATCGAACAGTCGTCCGTCGCGGCACTTTCGTCGCCGGCCACCAGCAGCGGGCCGTTGCCGCGTCCCAGCGCACTCCCGCTGCGCAGAGCGCAATAACGGTCGGCGACCTGCGGCAGGACGGCATAACTCGCCTTGCTGATGTGCGGACGTACTCCCTCCGCGGCGGAGAGTCCCGCATTCAGCTCCTCTATATCCTTGAAGACGACCTCGAACTCCAACCCTTCGGTATCGATGCGTCCGTTGAGCATGGCATCGAACATGAACGTGTCGTTCGGACACGGCGAAATGGCAAGCGATAATTTCATACGTCCAACTGTCTATTACTGAATCTTCGTTCCTCCGTCCCGAAGACGGCCCGTCCGTCCGGCAACTCCTTACGACCACTCCCGCACGGCGTCGATGAACCTCCCGACATCCTCCGCAAGCCTTCCGACCGCCTCCGCAATCCGCCAACGGCCGCGCTCCTCGCCGATATAATTCGATATGCAGCGAAGCTCGGCGAAAGGCACCCCCAGCGCACCGCATACGGCGAAGAAACCGGCTCCCTCCATATTCTCTATGCAGGCCGCGCTCTCCGCCCTCACGGGTGTTCCCGCGACGGCGACCGTATCCGAGGCTACGCTCCGGAAAAGGGGCGGCACGGACGTGGGGTTATCGTAAAAGTTGTTCTTCACGTCGTTCCCGTCCACCGGCAGCGGAATGAAACGCCCCTCGCGCAGCGTCCCCACATCGGCGGCATATTCGCGCGACACCATTACTGTATCGCCCTTCGCCAGCCCGACGGACGGATGTGCACCGGCAATACCGGCCAACAGGATGAAGTCGGGTCTCCGTGCAGCGAGGACACCCGCCGTACGCGCAGCACACTCTACGGCACCGATACCGCACCGCCACACCTCCGCCGTACCTCCGGCGGAACCGAGCATGAACGGCCTGGCCTCCCCCCAGGTAGGGTACATCACGACTATCCTCATCATTCCCGCGCTCTATCCCGACAAAGATAGCAAAAGATAAGGATTATCGCTCGGCTGACGGGCCGCCGCGACGTTTCGGACACCGTCCGAAAGCCCCTCCGTCCGACCGGCCCGATGCGGAATAATCGGGGGAAGCGGTCGGATTCCCGCCGATTATGACTACTTTTGCGGCACGGAGAGCCCGCCGCGACGTTCCGCCGCTGCCCCGCGAGGGGGAGAGGAAAGTCCGGGCAACGCAGAGCACCGCACTACCTAACGGGTAGATGTCCGTGAGGGCACAGTCAAGGTAACAGAAAACGACCGCCCCGGTTCGGGGTAAGGGTGAAAAGGCGGGGTAAGAGCCCACCGCCCGCCGTGGCGACACGCGGGGCCGTACCACTTGCGGGTTGCAAGGCCATGTATACCGGCATTCAAGGGTTGCTCGCCCGCTGCCGGGGGGTAGGCCGCTTGAGCCTGCGGGAGACTGCAGGCGTAGATAAATGGCGGAAACGTGCCGCGGTGCGAGCCGCGGCACGCACAGAACCCGGCTTACAGGCGCATGCGGGTCTCTCTTTTTTTTGAACAACCGGATGCGGCCGTGCCGTACGCCATATTCTCCCCGCACACGCATGACACCAAAAGACAGCGTCAACATATCGGATTTCGACTATCCTCTGCCCGACGAACGCATCGCGCGTTTCCCGGCCGACGAACGCGATGCATCGCGGCTGCTCGTGTACCGTAGGGGCGCCCTCTCGGAGACCCGTTTCCGCGGCATCGGCGGAGAGCTGCCCGAAGGGGCCGTGCTGGTGTTCAACAACACGAAAGTGATACGCGCACGCATCGTCATGCACAAACCCAGCGGCGCACGCGTGGAGGTCTTCTGCCTCGAACCGCACGCCCCGGCCGACTACGAACGTGCTTTCGCGGCACAGGGCGAGTGCCGGTGGCAGTGCATCGTCGGCAACCTCAAGAAGTGGAAGGAGGGACCGCTCGCCATCGACTTCGACTGCAACGGCGTTCCGTGCCGGGTGCAGGCGTGGCGCGAAGGCACGGCGGGGACCTCGCAGGTGGTGCGCTTCACATGGGACGCGGCACTGAGTTTCGGCCAGCTGCTCGAACACTTGGGCCGCATCCCGATACCGCCCTACCTCGGCCGCGACAGCGAAGAGATAGACAACACCCGCTATCAGACCGTCTACTCCCGTTTCGAAGGCTCCGTAGCCGCCCCTACGGCCGGTTTGCACTTCACCCCGGAACTGATAGAGAGACTGCGCAGGGAAGGAGTACGCACCGAAGAGGTGACGCTGCATGTGGGTGCGGGCACCTTTCTTCCCGTCAAGACGGACAATCCCCTGCAGCACACCATGCATACCGAACACTTCGAGGTAACGGCAGCCACGGTACGCCGCCTCGCCGCTGCGGCGGCCGGCAAGCACATTGTCGCCGTGGGCACCACCTCGGTACGGACGCTGGAATCGCTCCCCGTACTGGGATGGCGGATACTCCGCGAGGGCAACCCGCATACCGACACCCCCGTGGGACAGTGGGAAGCCTACGACCTACCGGCCGAAGCCGACGGTGCGGAGCTGCTCGGCACGCTCGCCTCGTACATGGAGGCCACCGGCACCGAAAAGCTGCAGGCCGCCACGCAGATTATGATAATGCCCGGTTTCACCTACCGGCTGACTTCGGGTATGATAACCAATTTTCACCAGCCAAAAAGCACGCTGCTGCTGCTGGTATCGGCATTCATCGGCGAAGAGTGGCGACGCCTCTATGATTACGCCCTCTCGCACGGTTTCCGTTTCCTCAGCTACGGCGACAGTTCGCTGCTGCTCCCGTAAACCTTCCCGAGACATGACCCGCACCCCCATCACACACTCCGCAGCGGAGTGGCTGCCTACTACCGTCAAAGAGGTCGAAGCGCTCGGCTGGGACTATCTGGACATCATTCTCTTCTCAGGCGACGCCTACGTAGACCATCCCGCATTCGGTACAGCCGTAATAGGCCGACTGTTGCAGGCCGAAGGCTACCGCGTGGCCATCGTACCGCAGCCCAACTGGCGCGACGACCTGCGCGATTTCCGCAAGTTGGGCAAGCCGCGGCTCTTCTTCGGCGTATCGGGCGGCAGCATGGACTCCATGGTGAACCACTACACGGCCAACCTGCGGCTGCGGAGCGACGATGCCTATACACCGGGAGGAAAAGCAGGTTTTCGGCCCGACCGCGCCGTGACGGTCTATACCCGCATACTGAAGTCGCTCTATCCGAATACGCCCGTAGTCATCGGCGGCATCGAGGCCTCACTCCGCCGCCTGACGCACTACGACTACTGGAGCGACTCGCTGCATCCATCCCTGCTCATCGACAGCGGCGCCGACCTGCTCATGTACGGCATGGGCGACAAATCCATCATCGACGTGGCACGGGCGATGAAAAACGGTTTCAATGCCAAACTCCTGCGCCGGCTGCCGCAGGTGGCTTTCCTCGCCGACGAAGGGTACGTCGCCCGTCTGGCACCGGAAACGACGCTTACGCTCCACTCCTATGAGGAGTGCCTCGCCTCCAAACGGGCCTTCGCCGAGAATTTCGTCCGCATCGAGACCGAGAGCAACCGCCTGCGACAGGAGAAGATACTCGTGGAATATGCAGCCGGAAAACCGGTGGTGGTGAATCCGCCCTACCCCGCACTGACGGAAGCCGAAATCGACCGCAGTTTCGACCTCCCCTATACGCGCCTGCCCCATCCGCGCTATACCGGCAAGGGCGACATCCCCGCCTACGAGATGATTAAATACTCCGTGAACATTCACCGGGGCTGTTTCGGCGGATGCAGCTTCTGCACCATATCCGCCCATCAGGGCAAATTCATCTCCTCGCGCAGCGAACGTTCCGTATTGGCCGAAATCGAGAAGGTCACCCGCATGGAGGGCTTCAAAGGGTATATCTCCGACATCGGCGGCCCCTCGGCCAACATGTACGGCATGGGAGGCCGCGACACATCGCTGTGCAGCCGGTGCACGCGCCCCTCCTGCCTGCACCCGAAACCCTGCCCCAATCTCGACAACAGCCATGCCCGGCTGCTGGCGCTCTACCGGCGGGCGACGGAAATCAAGGGCGTCAAGAAAGCCTTCATCGGCAGCGGTATCCGTTACGACCTGTTTGACCGCAGCGACGGCGGGGCCTACCTGCGCGAAGTGGTCGTAAACCACACCTCCGGCAGGCTGAAAGTAGCCCCGGAACACACCGAAGACGAGGTACTGAAGCTGATGCGCAAGCCGTCGTTCGCACTGTTCCGCGAGCTGAACGCACAATTCAACGACATCTGCCGCCGCGAAGGGCTCCGCTACCAGCTCATCCCCTATTTCATATCGAGCCATCCGGGCTGCACCGAAGCCGACATGGAACGCCTCTCGGCAATCACGCGCTCGCTCGACTTCCGGCTGGAGCAGGTACAGGACCTTACTCCCACCCCCATGACGCTCAGTTCCGTGATGTTCTATACGGAGAGCGACCCCTACACGGGACGTCCCCTTTACGTGGCGAAAAGCCAGGACGAAAAGCGCCGCCAAAAGAGCTACTTCTTCCGCAATGCCGACGGCACCCTGCGCAGCGACCAACTCGTCCCCCGCCGAGGCAAGCACGGACAAAGCCACCCGAGCCGCCCTGCCGCTCCGAAACCGGACAGGCAAAACGAGCACCCCGCAGGCAAGGGGCGCGATACGGCGCAGGCCATCCGCCGGGCCTTCGGGGAGTACGACACGGCCCGGAACGACCGCAACAGCGGGCGGCCCGGACACGGCGGCCCGGACAGGTTCTCCGCAGCCGCAGGGAAAAAGCCGAAAGGCCGCAACCGGTAGCCCCCCTCCGGCCACCGCACAGCAGCCGTTTCCCGCAGACTGCTCCGGGCCGGAAACGCAGCCATCCGCCTCCCCGCGACGGAATCCTTCGGAAGGCACTCCGTTCCACCGGCAACAGGGCTGCGCCCTCCCGAAACCCGAAAAAGGGTCCGGATTCAAACAGGGGAATAAAGAGACGCCCTTTTTTCGTATCTTTACCCTCCAATCCGAGGGATACTTATGGCTAAGAACTATACACCCAACCAAAACAACCGACAGGCATACGACACGCTCACGGAAGGCGCCGCCACCCTGCCGCCCCAGGCGGTGGAGCTGGAGGAGGCCGTGCTCGGCGCCCTCATGCTCGAAGGCGACAGCATCACCACCGTGCAGGAGTTCCTGACGGCCGACGCATTCTATCTCGACACGCACCGCATCATCTACCGCGCCATTGAAGAGCTCTGCTCGGAAAACAAGCCGGTGGACCTGCTTACAGTCACCGAGAAACTCAAACGGCAGAAAAAACTGAAAGAGGTGGGCGGCGCCCCTTTTCTCGCCCAGCTGACGCAGAAGGTGGCCTCGGCGATGAACATCGAGTTCCACGCCACCATCATCGCACAGAAATACGTGCAGCGGGAGCTCATCCGCGCCTCGACCGAGATACAGCGCCGCTCCTACGATGAGAGTACCGACGTGACCGACCTGATAGACTACGCCGAAGCGGAGATTTTCAAGGTTTCGGAGGGACACATCAAGCGCGATATCCAGAGCGCCAGTCTCGTTTTCGACAAGGCGATGAAGGCCATCGAGGAGGCGCACGCACAGGGCGGCACGATGAACGGCGTCCCGACCGGCTTCACCCGCCTCGACCAGCTCACGCTGGGATGGCAGCCCTCCGACCTCATCATCATCGCAGCCCGTCCCTCGATGGGCAAGACCGCCTTCGTCCTCTCCATGGCCCGCAACATGGCCATCGACCACGAAAAGCCCGTGGCTTTCTTCTCGCTTGAAATGAGTTCCGTGCAGCTTATGATGCGCCTCATCGTCGCCGAATCGGGGCTCTCCTCGGCCGACGTACGGAGCGGCAAGCTGACCGCCGAGCAGTGGCGCCACCTCGAACAGACGACACGCATCCTGCCCACCGCTCCGCTTTTCATCGACGATACGCCGGCCCTCTCCATCTACGAGCTCCGCTCGAAGGCCCGCCGTCTCAAGGCACAGCACGACATCCAGATAATCATCATCGACTACCTGCAGCTCATGACGGGCAACGCCGACAGCCGCGGCAACCGTGAACAGGAGGTGGCCTCCATTTCTCGCGGTCTGAAATCCATCGCCAAGGAGCTCAACATCCCCATCATCGCCCTCTCGCAGCTCAACCGCTCCATCGAGTCGCGCTCCGGCCTCAAGCGGCCGCAGCTCTCCGACTTGCGCGAATCGGGGGCCATCGAGCAGGATGCCGACATCGTGGCCTTCATCCACCGTCCGGAATACTTCGGCTTCACACAGGACGAAGACGGCAACCCGACGGCGGGTATGGCCGAAATCATCCTCGCCAAGCACCGTAACGGCGCGACGGATACCGTAAAACTGCGCTTCCGCAAGGAGCAGGCCCGCTTCCTCGATTACGATGACGAAGCGGGGACGATGATAGAGAGCAGTATGAACGACGACGATTACGGTTCGCTCTCCGGAGCCGGAGCCGCAGAGTTCGACAGCGACCTGAACGGAGGCGGCTCGTTCGGACGCCCCATGCGGACGTTCGACGAGGAGAGCCCCTTCTGATGCGGGTACGCCCTCCGGAACGGCACCTGTCCGGCAGCCCGTCCGTTGCCCCAGCCCCGCTCCGAAGAACGACGGACCGAAACCCCGTTCCCGAACCAAACGCAACAAAGCTACGCCATGTTCACGAAATGTTACGCAAGCGCCCTCGTCGGAATAGAGGCCATGACGGTGGAGGTGGAGGTCAACATCACCCCCGGTCTGGGCATGTTTCTGGTCGGGCTGCCCGATAACGCCGTGCGCGAAAGCCAGGAGCGCATCCGTTCGGCTTTCGACAACAGCGGACTGAAGATGCCCGGCAAGAAGGTGGTCGTAAACCTCGCACCGGCAGACGTCCGCAAGGAGGGCTCTTCGCTCGACCTGACCATTGCCGTAGCCATTCTCGCCGCAGCGGGACAGGTAGCCCCCGACCGGCTCGGCGGCTACATCATCATGGGGGAACTCTCGCTCGACGGAACGGTAAAACCCATCCGCGGAGCCCTTCCCATTGCGGTCAATGCCCGTCGGAACGGTTTCAGGGGATTCATCCTGCCACGGGAGAACGCCGCCGAAGCAGCCGTGGCCGAAGGGTTGGAAACGATAGCCGCCGGTTCCCTGAAGGAGGTGGTCGATTTTCTGAACGGCGACGCAGCCGTCCCACCCTATGTCCACGAAACGACGGAAGGCGACGAAGCTGAGTCGCCTTACGAAGAGGACTTCGCCGACGTCAAAGGACAGGCCCACGTCAAGCGTGCCCTCGAAGTGGCCGCTGCCGGAGGCCACAACGTCATCATGATAGGTTCGCCCGGGTCGGGAAAGACGATGCTCGCCCGGCGCATGCCCACCATCATGCCGCCCATGACGACCGCCGAATCGCTCGAGACCACCAAGATACACTCCATAGCCGGAAAGCCGGGAAGCACACGGGGCCTCATGACGCACCGCCCTTTCCGCGCTCCGCACCATCTCGCCTCGCAGGTAGCTCTTATCGGCGGGGGCACCAATCCCCAGCCGGGCGAAATCTCCCTCGCCCACAACGGCATCCTCTTTCTCGACGAACTGCCCGAATTCGGCCGCAACATGCTCGAAGTGCTACGGCAGCCACTGGAGGAGAAGAAAGTGACAGTCGCCCGCGCGAAGTACACCATCGAATATCCCGCCAACTTCATGCTCGTGGCAGCCATGAATCCCTGTCCGTGCGGCTACTACAACCACCCGACCAAGGAGTGCGTATGCAGCGCCGCCTCGGTATCGCGCTACATCAACCGCATTTCGGGCCCCCTGCTCGACCGCATCGACCTGCATGTGGAGGTCACCCCCGTCGCGCTGGACGAAATCTCCGGCACGGCACCGGCCGAAAAGAGCGCCGCGATACGCGAACGGGTGGTCGCAGCGCGGGCACGGCAGGCCGCACGTTTCGCCGGGACGAACGGCATCCATACCAACGCCATGATGAATCCGGCCATGCTCCGTGAGTTCTGCCGCCTCGACGCGGCATGCAGCGCCATGCTCGGCCGTGCGATGGAACGGCTCGACCTTTCGGCCCGCGCCTACGACCGCATCGTGAAAGTGGCGCGTACCATCGCCGACCTGGCCGCATCGCCCGACATCCGGCCCGAACACATTGCCGAAGCCATCAACTACCGGAGTCTCGACCGGGCCGGCTGGGGCCGGCAGTGACCGAAACCCGCCCCTCCCTCCGGAACAAGCGCCACAGCGCCCCCGGACCCCACCCGCCGCCATGAAAAACGCATCCCACATACGACCGGTACCGTTCGCCCGCATCCTGCCGGCGGTCGTTGCCGGCATCGTCGCGGCGAATGCCGTACGGTTCCCCGTCTGGCCGGTCGCCACTGCCGCCGGAGTGGCACTCGCCGCTGCCGTCCTGACCGGACGGAGGCCTGCCGCCGCATCACTGCTGACCTATACAGCCATCTTTCTTTCGGCCGCAGCCGTGACATTAGCCACCCGACCACGGACGGTGATGCCGCACGACCAGCGGCTGGTAATGACCATGGCCGTAACCGACACCCCCGAAGCAGCCGGACGCTGGACGAAAGCGACCGTCCGCATCGACCGTTACCGCGCTTTCGCAGGCGGCGACACCGCCTGGCATTTCTCCGGAGAAAAGGCGGTGGCCCGTTTCGATACCTCCTTCCGCATCCGACCCGGAGAGCGCCTCATCGCCACGGGGTACGCCGGCGAGCTCGGCAGTGCAGACTACGCATGGTACGCCCGCCTGATGCAACGGCGCGGATACAGCCAGTCCGTCTGGATAGACGGGAGGCAGAAACTCCTCTCCCTGCCGGGCCGGCACCTCACCCCGCGCTACTGCGCCGCCCGGATGCAGGCTGGCGCAGCCGAAAGACTCTCGCGCCTCGGCCTGCCACCCGCAGCGTACGGTACGGCCGCGGCCATGAGCATCGGTTACCGCTGCGGCCTGCCGGCCGGAGTACGCGACGATTACGGCACCACCGGTGCATCGCACCTGCTCGCCGTATCGGGTCTCCACGTGGGTATCGTCGCCATGCTGGTGAACCTCCTGCTGTGGCTGCTGCCCGCCTTTCGCTACGGTCACATCATCAAAAATGCCGCGGCCATCACGGCGATATGGCTCTATACGGCACTTACCGGACTTCCGCCATCGGCAGTTCGGGCAGCCATGATGTTCACCGGAGCCCAGCTCGCACTCGCCGCATCACGGACAGGCAACAGCGCCAACATCCTGCTCGCCACCGCAACCGTCATGCTGCTCGTCAACCCCAATTATCTCTACGACATCAGTTTCCAGCTCTCCTTCACGGCCGTCGCCGGCATCTTTCTCTTCTACCGGCCGCTGTACGGCCTCGTACATAGCCGCATCAAGGCGCTCAACGCCTTCTGGGCAATCTTCATGGTAGGGCTCGCCGCCTCGCTCGCCACCGCCCCGCTCGTATCGTACTACTTCGGACGCATTCCGCTCATCGGCATCATTCTCAACCCGCTGCTCATTCTGACGGCCAACGCGACCGTCCTCCTCTCCCTGCTCTGGATAATTGCTCCCTTGCCCCTGCTGCAAGGCCCCTTCTCCGCGGCCATAGGCGCCGCAGCCGGATTGCAGAACGCTGTAGTCGGCCTCGCCGCGGAAAAGAGCTGGGCCTCGTTCCCGCTGCGGCTGGAAGCGTGGCAGGTGATAGCGCTTTATGCCGCGGTACTTGCCGCCTGCCTCCTGCTGCGGGGACGAAAGACAAAACACAACGAACCTTCCCTTTCAGAAACGATATGACAACCGAAGACATACTGCTGCTCGATACGCCGCTGCTGCGACAGCTCACGGAAGAGAATATCGGCCGCGACCCGAATGCCGTGGCACTCGACAAACGCATCGCACATGCCGGACTGGTCGCCACACAAGTAAAATATCTCCAGCGGGCCCGCCGCAAACTGCCCTCCTATTACGAAGCACGGGCCATCCTCCCGCCTCTGGCCTTCGAGCAGTCGAGCAGCGAAGCCGCCGCGACCCGCAAGAGCTGGAGGGGCGATGTGTGCATCGACCTCACCTGCGGACTGGGCGTGGACTCTTTCCACCTCTCCCGCCGTTTCGCCCGCGTCATCGCCGTAGAACGGGACGCCGCACTCGCCAGGGCGGCGGAAATCAACTTCCGCCGCCTGGGAGCGGACAACATCACCGTGGTCTGCACCGCGGCTGAAGAGTTCCTGAACAAATTCGCCGCAGCAGACGGCAGGGCCGACCTGATATACGCCGACCCCGACCGCCGCTCCGCCGCAGGGCGCAAACTGGTACTACCGGAAGATTGCAGTCCGGACATCCTGCAACTGCTGCCTCTGCTGAAGCAACTTTCCAAACGGACAGCCGTCAAACTTTCGCCGCTTTTCGACGTGGCCGAATGTTTCCGTCTCTTCGGAACAGGGTGTAGCGTGGAAGTCTTCTCGCTCGGAGGCGAATGCAAGGAAGTTACCGTCGAAATGAGCGACACCGATACGGAAGGCAGCCTCGGCGCCGCCATCGCCGGGCGGGGACGCTGGAGCTATCCCTACCCGGTATCCGCACCCGCCACGACCGCCGGATTCGCACCGCCCTACCGCTACACGGTCATCCCCGATGCCGCACTGCGCAAGGCGCGGCTGACGGCCCGGTATGCAGCCGAAGAGATGCCGCAGGCATTCGCCGTACCGGGCGACAGCTACCTCTTTACGAATACGCTGCCCGCAGGGGCAATACCCGGCAAAGTTTTTGAGGTCGAACGGATGGAACGGTTCGACCCGTCGTGCCTGAAACGGGAACTGCGTCGGCGGGGTATCCGTTCCGCCGACCTTTACACGCACGGTTTTCCTCTCGCCGCTCCGGAACTCGCCCGCAGGCTCGGCATCCGCGAAGGGGGCAGCGTTCGGCTCGCCTTCACCGCCGTCGGGCCGACGCTTTGGGTTATCGAATTAAAAGAGGTAATTTTGTAACGGCACAACGGGCGGCGGCCCTGCGGTACGAAACGCCATAAAAACCGGACTAAGGATGAAATCGTTTTTCAAAAAAGCCAAGAAATTCGTCGGACACGACGTCTGGGAGAAGACGGAAGCCGACTTCTCCTCCCGCAAAGAGTGGTGGTTCGTCCGTCAGGCCCGCCTCATCCTCTACACCGCGCAGGGTGTACAGCATCACAATACGGTCGTCCGCTCGGCGGCGCTCACCTTTTTCACGCTCATGTCGCTCGTTCCGATGCTCGCGCTGGCATTCGGCATCATCAAGGGATTCGGACTGGAAACAGCCCTTGAGAACTACCTTTTCGAAAGATTCTCGGAGAACAGCGCACTGATAAGATACATCCTCAACTTCGCCAACAACGTACTCGTGCGCACGAGCGGCGGACTCGTCGCCGCGAGCGGACTCGTCGTACTCGTATGGGCGGCAATCCGTGTCTTCGGCAACGTCGAAAACGCATTCAACACGATATGGGAGGTCCAGAAGCCACGCAGCCTGACAAGACGTGCGAGCACCTATGCCGCGGTGATATTCGTCATGCCGCTGCTGGCCGTCATGCTCGCGCTGGTACTCTCCTACATCCGGACACTCATCGCCAACTACGCCTCCATTCCGTACAGCGTACTCTACGCCATCGGTTCGTTCGCAGTGCTGTGGCTCCTCTTCGCAGGCGCCTACAAAATCATTCCGAACACCAAAGTGCGCTTCCGCCACGCGGCGATGGCGGCCCTCATCGCCGCGATTGCCTTCTCCGTATTCCAACTCGTATATGTCACGCTGCAGAGCGGGGTATCGTCCTACAACATCATCTACGGCAGCTTTGCCGCAGTCCCCCTGTTTCTGTTCTGGATACAGGCAAGCTGGCAAATCGTCCTCTTCGGAGCCGAACTCTCGTTCTCCTACCAGAACGTGGAGAGTTTCGTGCAGGAACAGGACGCCGCGAGTGTCAGCTACGACAACCGACGCAAAGTGATGCTCGCCTCCCTCACGGTCATCATACGAAGTTTCATGCGCGGCGAAGGAGGCATCTCCTCCGAGGCGATAGCGCGGGAGCTGAAACTTCCCGTCCGACTGGTAAGGGACATCAACTATACGCTCGACGAGGCGGGGATGATACTCCCCATATCCTCGGACAAAAGCCAGAAGACGAAGATATACGTTCCGGCACGCGACATACACACCCTCACACTGCACGAAGCCGTGCGGGCAGTCGAACGGGCCGGTTCCGCGGTACGCGACCTGTGCGGCAACCGCTATCTGCGCGAAATCTCCGGCATCATGGATGAAATCGACAGAAAGATAGACACGTCGGACGACAACATACTTCTGATGGAGCTTATAAAGGATGGAGATAACGATAATAGGGAGCGGTAATGTGGCGGCAGCCCTCGCCGGAGCCGTCGCCGGACAGGACAGCCTGCACCTGAAACAACTATGCGCACGCAACCCTCTCCGCGGCCGGGAGCTCGCCGACCGGTACGGAGCCGAATACATTGCCCGACCGGAGGAGACGGCAGAGGCCGACCTCTACCTGATAGCCGTCAGCGATTCGGCGGTGGAAGAGGTTTCCGCACGGCTGCGCACGCCTCCCGGCGCCACGGTAGCCCATACCTCCGGAGGGCTCGGCATCGATTCGCTGCGGTGCGTCGCCGCCGACCGGGCCGTATGCTATCCGCTGCAAACCTTTTCGGCGGGACGCAGCATCGATTTCCGCACCGTCCCCCTCTTCATCGAATACACCACCGACCGGGCCGGCCGCACCGTCCGGGACTTCGCGGAGGCGCTCTCCGACTGTGTCCGCGAAGCCGACAGCGCCCGACGCGGCAGACTCCACGCAGCGGCAGTCTTCGCATGTAACTTTTCCAACCACCTTTACGCCATCGCGGGCAGACTGCTGGAGAAGGAGGGACTCGATTTCGGCATACTGGGGCCGCTGGTACTCGAAACGGCAGCCAAAGCCGTAGCGACGGACAATCCCGCGGCCGTACAGACCGGTCCCGCGGTCCGCGGCGACACCGTCACCATGCGCCGCCACGAGGCCATCCTCGCACGCGAAAACGACGAACGATACAACAAGATATACAAATTACTGAGCGAAAGCATATGGGAAACTTCAAAGAGGACATAGCACGGACCGAGGCGTTCGTATTCGACGTAGACGGAGTATTCACCGACGGGAACATCATGCCTCTGGCCGACGGCGATTTTCTGCGCGCCTACAATGCCAAGGACGGCTATGCGGTAAGCTACGCCGTCAGGCAGGGATACAAGATATTCATCGTTACGGGCGGCCGCGGCGACATTCTTTACAAACGTTTCAGCTATCTCGGCGTCACCGAGCTGCATGTCAACGTATCCGACAAGATAGCCGTTCTGAGCGGAATCATGGAACGGCACTCCCTCGACCCGGAAAACGTCCTGTTCATGGGCGACGACATTCCCGACCTGGAGTGTATGCAGGCGGTAGGACTCCCCGTCTGCCCGGCAGATGCCTCATGCGAAATCATCGAGGCTTCGCGCTACGTATCGGAATTCCCCGGCGGCCACGGCTGTGTACGCGACATCATCGAACAGGTGCTGCGGGCACAGGGGAATTGGGCACGCCACCTGAAAGGGATACATGCGGTATCGGCCTGAAACCGCGGGAACGCACCGGGACACGAAGGGCGACACAAATTTTGTGTCGCCCTTCGTGTCCCCTCCGAGCCGCTTTCAGGCCAGCAGCAGTACCGCGACGGCGAGCAGGAAGCCGCCGGCAAACCCTACGGCCACCTGAGCGGGCGTATGTTTTCCGAGACAGAGCCGGGCCGAACCCAACACGCCGGAACACAGAACCGCACCGCAGAATACCCAGACGAGATTGGTATAACCGGCATACAACAGGATGGCGACCATACCCGTCGCCGCACCCGCTGCCGTCATGTGCAGGCTGACCTGCCACCGCAGGTTCACCAACAGCGCGAAAAGCGTACAGGCCATGGCGGCGAACATCATCCGCCGGAGCAGGAACAGCATGGGAGAGGAGCCGAGCATCCAGCCGCACAGCCCGTAACACAGCGCCACAATCAGCATCGGCAGCGTGCGTTCGTGGCGCCGGGAAAGCGAAAAATCGCTGAGAAGCCCGAACACCCGCATCAAAAGAATCCCCAGCGCAGGTACGACAAGCGTATCGACCGTGACTACCATCAGGATATAACGTTTTATCCCGACGGGCAGGTAGATGGGCAGGATTCCCGTCCCGAAAAGTATCAGCAACAGCCATACCGGCATCAAAAAGGGATGCAACAAGTATGATACGCCCCGACTGAGCGAGGCCCACACGCTGCGCTCCTCCATGCAAGTATCCATAAGCAAATCCTTCCGTTTTTAACCGCCGGCTCCGGAACCGGCCGAACGGTCGGTAAAGTTACGATTTATCGCGTTACGGTACAGGAAAACCTCTCTTTTATTCTACGAATTCATGCGGTACCGACCAGTGCGCACACCGTTCAACCACTCGGCCCGCCCACCGCAGCCGTTCCCCGAACATTCCTCCTTCCCGCCTCTCTTCCCCGGACGGGATACGACCGGATTCGTCGCATGACCTGCCGGAAACACGCTCTCCGGCTCGCATACCCAAAAAGAGAGACCGTATCGAACGGACAACAGGTCCGACACGGCACAGCCTCTCCGCTATCTAAGAATCGGTAAAATTACGGGGTACGAAAAAAAGCCTGCTTCACAAGGAGGGCCTGGCGGCAACGAGGCTGCCGCTGCAATCGTCCACAGCCGCCTTTGCATCCCTGCGGCTTCAGAGCTCCTTGCGGAGCCGGGCCACCGGGATTCCGAGCATCTCGCGGTATTTGGCCACCGTGCGCCGGGCGATATGGTAGCCCATGTTGTTGAGTATCTCCATGAGCGCCTCGTCCGTCAGCGGTTTGCGCTTGTCCTCCCGGTCGATACACTCGGAGAGGATGTTCTTGATTTCGTATGAGGAGACCTCCTCGCCGCTGTCGGTCTGCATCGCCTCCGAAAAGAGCTGCTTGAGGGAGATGATGCCGAATCCCGTCTGGACGTACTTGCTGTTCACTACCCGCGAGATGGTGGAGACGTCGAGCCCCGTCATATCGGCGATATCTTTCAATATCATCGGCTTGAGCTTGCTCTCGTTTCCGTCGAGGAAATACTCCCGCTGATAATCCACGATGGCCTGCATTGTCCGCATCAGCGTATCCTGCCGCTGCTTGATGGCCGATATGAACCATTTGGCGGAATCTATCTTGTTCTTCACGAACTGGAGAGCCTCCTTGTCCTCCTGCGACGGATTGCCGGAGGAGTGTGCCATCTGCCGTATCATGTCGGCGTATTTGCGGTTTATCTTCAGTTCGGGGACGTTGTAGGAGTTCAGCCGGAGCATCAGTTCGCCGTCCCGCTCGTCGAGGATGAAATCGGGTATCACGTAGGGCGAGGCGATGTTCCCTCCCTCGTTGTAGAGGTTGCCCGGCTTGGGCGAAAGGCGCTGTATCTCCTCGATGGCGGCACGGAACTGCTCCTCGCTTATTCCGAGACGCCCCATTATCTTCTCGAAATGTTTCTTGGTAAACTCCGTGAAACAGTTCTCCAGAATCCGTTTGGCCAGCACCTGGGCGGCAGTCAGATTGCTGCGGCGCTCCAACTGCAGCAACAGGCACTCCCGTATGTCGCGGGCTCCCACCCCGGGCGGTTCGAGCGACTGTACCACACGGAGTCCCTCCTCCAATTCCGGTATGTCTATCTCCTTGCCGTAATTGAATGCGATGTCGTCGGAAATGGACTGCAGGTCGAGCCGCAGGTAACCGTCGTCGTCTATGTTGCCTATGATGTAACGGGCTATTTCGAACTGTTCCTGAGGCATTTCACGGTAAGAGAGCTGTTCCGTCAGGTACTCGTGCATGCTCATTCCCTCGAACAGCACCACCTGCCGGGCCTTGTCGTCGCGCGAATAGTTATTGACATAGGATTTATAGGCGGGCGTTTCGGCCTCCTTGAGGTACTCTTCCATCGACACCTCTTTAGGCATGCCGTTGTCCTCGGTGCTCTCTTCGGCGGTCTGCTGTTCCTCTTCGAGTACCGGGTTCTCCTCAATCTCCTGTTTGACGCGCTGTTCCAACTGCAAGGTAGGCAGTTCGAGCAGCTTTATCATCTGTATCTGCTGCGGCGATAGCTTCTGAAGCTGTTTTAAAACTTGTTTCTGGTTAATTGCGGGCATAAATCGCTTGCTGTCGTTTCGGACGGCCCGCCGCTCTTTCGGCAGACGGGCCGTCACAGGTTACTTCATCTCTTTCTCTCCGACCTCCAATCGGGCAGCATCCGGCAACATACGTCCGTATCGCCTCCGGTGCAGAACGGCACTCTCCCGGCTCTTACCAAAGACCATGCCAGAAACCGCACCACGCACGCAGGCCGCCGCCGTCAGAACTCCGCATTCTTGGGAGTGCGCGGAAAAGGTATCACGTCGCGGATATTCGCCATGCCGGTCACGAACAGCAACAACCGCTCGAAACCGAGACCGAAACCGCTGTGGGGTGCCGAACCGAAACGGCGCGTATCCATGTACCACCAGAGCGTATCCATGCTCATGCCGAGCTCCCTGATGCGCGCATCGAGTTTACTGTAATCGGCCTCCCGCTCCGAGCCGCCGATTATCTCGCCTATCTTCGGGAAGAGCACGTCCATGGCGCGGACGGTCTTGCCGTCGTCGTTCTGTTTCATGTAGAACGCCTTGATTTCCTTCGGATAGTTGATGAGGATGACCGGTTTGCGGAAATGCCTCTCCACCAGATAGCGTTCGTGTTCGCTCTGCAGGTCGCATCCCCACTCCACCGGGAACTCGAACTTCTCGCCGCTGGCCTTGAGTATCTCCACCCCTTCGGTGTAGTCCAGCCGGACGAACTCTTCCGCCACGACCGAACGGAGCCGTTCGACAAGGCCGTCGTCGTACATCTTGTTCAGGAATTCGAGGTCCTCCATGCAGTTGTCGAGCGCATAGCGAATCAGGTATTTGAGGAATTCCTCGGCCAAGTCCATGTTGTCCTCCAGCTCGTAGAACGCCATCTCCGGCTCAATCATCCAGAACTCGGCCAGATGGCGCGGCGTGTTGGAATTCTCCGCACGGAATGTAGGCCCGAAGGTATATATCTGCGAAAGTGCAGTAGCTCCCAGCTCGCCCTCCAACTGCCCCGACACGGTCAGGTTCGTGGAGCGGCCGAAGAAATCCTGCGAATAGTCTATCCTCCCCTCTTCGGTACGGGGCGGATTCTTCAGGTCGAGCGTCGTCACCTGGAACATGGCGCCGGCACCCTCCGCATCGGAAGCCGTTATGATAGGCGTATGCAAATAGTAAAATCCCTTGTCGTTAAAAAATTTGTGGATGGCAAAGGCCATCGCGTGGCGGATGCGCAGCACCGCACCGAAGGTATTGGTACGCGGACGCAGATGCGCTATCTCACGCAGGAATTCGAGCGTATGGCCCTTCTTCTGAAGCGGATACGTTTCGGGGTCGGCCTCGCCGTACACCTCCAGCTCCCGCGCCTGTATTTCGACACGCTGGCCGGAACCGGCCGATTCGACGAGCAAACCGCGCGCGCAGATGCAGGCGCCGGTGGTTATCCGCTTCAACAATTCGCCGTCGAAAGCGGCGACATCGGCCACTATCTGGATATTGTTAATTGTCGAACCGTCGTTGAGGGCGATGAACGCCACGTTCTTGTTTCCCCTCTTGGTACGTACCCATCCCTTTACGACCACTTCGGTATCCACCCGGCCGGAGCGCAGCAGCTCCGCGACCATCGTCCTTTTCACTTCCGACATTGCGTTAATACTTTATTCGTTACGATACTTTTTTCAAACCAAACGCAAATATCGGCATTTTTTCCCATACTCACGCAGGAAAGACGTCACAAATGGGCCGGGAAGCCGCAAAAAACATCCCTGTACCGCACCGACGACACGATTGCCTTGTCCGTTCCGTACAAATCGAATATCTTTGTCAGTGTGCGGACGCGTGTTCCGCATCACGCATTAACCGGCCATGCTTATGGAAGATTACAGGAAACTGACCGCCGACGAGCGCGGCAGACTGCAGGCACAGGGCTGCACGGCAGAGGATTGGGATTCGATAGAGGTAACGACGGACTTCACGCCCGACACGGTACGCGGCTGCGGTTTCCGCGGAACGGTTCGCATCGGCACGGGCGTCCGTCTGCGCAACGTCGGGCGCCTGTCGGGATGCGACATCGGCGCAGGCGCTACGGTGGAAGACACTTCGGCGGTGGAGGCCACGGGGCGCAGCAGCTTCGGCAGCGGCATTCCCGCAGCGGCGGTGAACGAAGCCGGCGGCCGGGAGATTCCGCTCTTCACGGGGCTCACTTCGCAACTCGCCTACATCATCGCCATGTACCGCCACCGGCCGGCCACCGTCGAGCGGCTGCTCGGCATGGCGGAACGGGAGTTCACTCTCCCCGCGGCAGCGTCGCTCTGCACGGTAGGGCCCGGCGCCCGCATCTCCTCGTGCGGCATACTGCGAAACGTAGCCATCGGGCCGGATGCCGTCGTGGAAGGGGCATCGTTCCTCAGCAACGGGACGGTCGCCTCCCATCCGGGGCAACGGACCTACATAGGCCCCGGCGTGAAGATGCGCGACTTCATCGTGTGCGGCAACAGCATCATCGACAACGGGACGGTCGCCGAGCGCTGTTTCTTCGGGAATGCCACCCGTGCCTCGGCCCTCACAGCGACCGATTCGCTCTTCTTCGCCGGAAGCCACTGCGACAACGGCGAGGCATGCAGCGTACTGGCCGGCCCCTACACCATATCGCACCACAAATCGACGCTTCTCATAGCGGGCATGTTCTCCTTCTTCAATGCCGGGAGCGGAACGAACCAGAGCAACCACTTGCTCAAGTCGGGCCCCGTCCACCAGGGCATCCACCAGCGGGGCTGCAAATACGGGAGCGACGCCTACATGATGCTCCCGGCGCTCGACGGCGCCTTCACCACGGTGATAGGACGCCACAAATCGCATCCCGACACGGAATGTTTCCCCTTTTCGCTGCTCATCGAGCAGGAGGGATACTCCTGGCTGCTGCCCGGCAGCAACCTCGCCACCGCCGGCGCGGCCCGCGACCTGGCCAAATGGCCGCAGCGCGACCGGCGCGACCGGTATGCGGGCGACCTCATCAACTTCGAGGAGTGCAACCCCTACATCGCCGAACGCATCACCGCCGCCATCGCCGCCTGCGAAGAACTGCTCGGCAGGGAGACGGGCGACGTCTGCACCTACCGCAGGCTCCGCATCCGAACGGGCATGCTCCGCCGGGGACTGCGACTCTACCGCCTCGCCCAGGAGAAGTACCTCGGTGCGATGCTGGCCGCCGGGAAAGAGCCTGATGCAGACGGAACCGGCCGATGGGCCGATGCAGGAGGCATGTACATCCCGCTGCGGGTAATGGAAGGCATTCTCGACCGCATCGACTCCGAAGAACTTGCCTCGACGGCGGAGGTGTGCGGCGCGCTGAAGAAGGCCCACGAACGGTACGGTGAATACGCCGCAGGGTGGGCGTTCCACCGATTGGAGGAGCTGCTCGGTCACCGTCCGACAGCCGTTGACATCGAAGCCGCCATCGAAGCGGGTACGGCCGCAGCAGCAAAACTCGCCGCCATGGCGGCAGACGACATGCGCTCCGAACAGGAGGCCTCCATGGCCATAGGATACGGCATCGACGCGCCGGATGACGAGGGACGCATGGCGGATTTCCGGGCAGTGCGGGGAATCCGATGAACAGCAAAGCCGCCTACCTGTGCATGACACAAACCGGATACGGAACCAGATTGACAGCGAGAATGAAACCACTTTACAGATACCTCTTCGCGGCAATGCTCCCGGCAGCCGCCCTCTCCCCGATGTACGCTTCTTCCCCCGCCGACACGACGGCGGTGACAGCGAAAGCCCCGCTGCCCCTCCCCGCCACCGGATACGAGGGACGGCTTCTGCGTAGCGAATTCATGAGCTACACCATCCGACAGAACGCCGCGAACGACGACCGGGAGGCCGAATGGAACTATCTCCCGGTAGAGAACTTCACCCAAAGCCGTACCGCCGACGGAGACATCGTCTATACGGCAACGGTGGAACTGCCGGAGTTCTGGGCCGACCGCATCATCATGCTGCACTGCGAAGGGGGGCGCAACAGCCACCGCGTCTCGGTCAACGGCACGGCGGTCGGCTCTGCCCGCGACAGCGGCACCCCCTCGGAGTTCGAGCTGCCGAATGCCGTAGCGGGCCGCACGAACACGCTCCGCATCGAACTGCCCGCCGACACGGACGAACCCGAATCGGGACTCCGCCGGCAGCGGGCCGACCTCACCTCGTGTTTCCTCTATTCCCAGCCGCGCACCCGCATCTGGGATTATGACGTGTCCACCGTCCTGACCGGCAGTGACGGCGAACTGACCGCCCGCGTCGTCGTCGAGAACCGTTACCCTTCTGAAGAGACCTTTTCACTCTGTTTCGATGTCTTCTCGCCCGAAGGACGGGTGGAAGAGTACGGCACGAAACGCGTAACGCTCCCGGCCGGAGACCGCGACACGGTCACGCTGCGGGCCACGATATACGGAGCGGGAAAAAAGCTGTGGGGCGCCGAGAAACCCGCCCTCTACCGACTCACCCTCTTCGTCCGCAAGGGAGACCGCATCCTCGAATACGTTCCCGTAAACGTGGGCTTCGGCACCGTCTCCCATGCCGAAGGGAGAGTCTACCGCAACGGGAAACCCGTCGAACTGCGCCCGGCACGCTGCGACGCGACGACGCCCGCAGCGCTGCGACGCGAGATAGCCGCCCTGAAAAAAGAGGGCTTCAACACGCTTTGGCCCGACACTCCGCAGCCCTGGTGGTTTTACGATATCTGCGACCGTACCGGCATGTACGTGATAGACCAGGCCAACATCAACACCTCCTACGAGACGGGGAACCGGCGCATCGGAGGATGCCTGAGCAACGACCCGGCATGGCTGCCCGAATACATGGAGCGGACGCAGGCGATGTTCCGCCGCTCCCACACCCATCCGTGCATCGTCGCATGGTCGCTCGGCGGGCAGAGCGGCAACGGATTCAACCTCTACCGCACCTATCTGTGGCTGCGAACCGCCGACCCGAACCGGCCGATACTGTACGACGGAGCCGGCGGAGAATGGAACAACGACCTGCCCCTCACCCGCTGACCGGCACAAGCCCCGGCCGAGCGCCCCCAACAGCGCTGCGGCGTCGGAGACAACAACAGACACCCATGGGAATAGACCTCATACTCGTAGGCAAAACCGACTCGGCGGAGATAGCCGCCCTCATGGCGGACTATTCGAAACGCATCAGCCGATACGCCAGATTTTCCGTCGTTTTTCTTCCCGACGTCCGCAACGCCGGAAAACTGCCCGTACAGATACAGAAACAGGCCGAAGGAGAGATGATACTCCGACAGACAGCGCCGGGCGACTACGTTGTACTGCTCGACGAAAAGGGGACGGAGATGCGCTCGGTGGAGTTCGCCGCGTGGCTCGGAGGAAAACTCACCGGCAGTGCCCGACGGATATGTTTCATCGTGGGAGGCCCCTACGGTTTCTCCGGCGAAGTCTATGCCAGGGCCGATGCCATGCTTTCGCTTTCGCGCATGACCTTCTCCCACCAACTCGTACGCACCCTCTTCACCGAACAGCTCTACCGCGCCTTCTCCATCCTGCACCATGCCCCTTACCATCACGAATGAGGAGACAAAGGCGGCAAACATAAAAAAACAAGGAGGGAATCTTCGCGATTGCCTCCTGTTTTTTTGGGGATAACACCCAAAACTACTAACCCAAACTTAAATAAATGAAGAAACCTTTACGGATTGTCTTCGGTATGGAAACGCGGATAATCCGAATTTATTATCCGCTTTTCGGCTTTTTCAAGGCCGTCGCACCGAAGAAATCGACATTTATATTCAAACAAATTATGTGCCAACTTCCCTTCTGCCGATACAAATCCATGATGACTGTCAGCCGGACCGCCGACAGGAGCGTCACAAGATACATTCCGGCATAGGCTCCCTGCCGCGCTCCTCCTGCACCTCGACATAGGAACGTCCCACGAGAAGCGAGGCCACACGGGCGTATGCCCACGGGAAATAGAGTCCGAGCGTCACGACCGTCAGCAACAGTTGTCCGAGGACGAACAGGTAGTTGCGGCCGGGCTGCATGGTGAATCCGAACCGGTCTTCAACCTCTTCCCGTCCGAGCACCAGCCGCCCCACATAATACCGCCACACCCGAAGCAGGGCCATGGGATAATAGAGGCCCAGCGTGACCAACACAAGCAGAGCCTGTCCAAAAACGAAACATCCGGCCCGCCAGCCGCACACCGTCGAGAGCAACCGTTTGCCGCCGTAAGTGAAATCAACGAACCATTTCACGGTCACCGCCCTGTACACACAGACGAAGGCCAGCAGCAAAATATAGAGGAACCAGCAAAGCACATACATCCCCTCCGTCCCGGCCGAAGCCCGCATCATCACGACCGGCACCAGCGAGTACACGACAAAAGCCGGAGCCACGCAAAGAAGCACCGCATAACTGAACAGGGCCGAAGCGCTTCCACGGAACTCCAGCGCATGGAAACGGAACGAAGTCCCCTCGGCGAAATAACGCACCACATCCCGGATGAACCAGGGCAGGTAGACACCCAGCGTCACCGTACCGAGCAGGATACCCTTCGTACAGAGTGCCGCATAACGCCGGGGCGGGTAGTCGGCCTCGAACCGCTCGCCGGAGAGCGCCATGCCGCCCGCCGTAGCCCGCACGAAAAAGTAGAGGGCGAAACAGCAGGCCGCCTGCATCACGACAACAAACAGCAGGCAGCACACCGCAAAGGCCGCGAACGACCAATCCAGCAACGGTTCGGGCGACGCATACCGCTCCGCAAAACGGAGGAAAAGCAGCGTTCCGCCGACAGCCGCCGCCCACGCCGCCAAAAAAGGGAGAAACAGCGATTTTCCCTTCAGGTCAATACAGAAATAACTCCTCATCATCAACAGAATCATTAAATCATATCCGGCTTCCTGCCGGAAACGAACGGAACCGTCCGCTTCGGCCCGGTTATCCCGGAACCCCGCCGACAGACGGCATCCGTACTGCAATATAGGGAAAACGTTCCGAAAAGCGCCGTCTTTCCCCGCGTTTTATCCGTACCGGGACAAAAAATTTGCCATATAACGCCCGATACGCCAGTCAAATTGCGTAATGCGGGAAATTCTTCCTAATTTTGTGTTTTGGAGAAACACCCGGAAAATTATTAACAGCCATGTCATATAACGAACTCAGCGAACAGGAACAACTGCGCCGCAATTCGCTGGCGGCACTGCGGGAGCTCGGTATCGAGCCCTATCCCGCCGCAGAATATCCCGTCACGGCCACGGCTGCGGAAATAGCCGCAGACTTCGACCCGGAGAAAGGCAACTTCCAGCAGGTCAGCATCGCAGGCCGCATCATGGGGCGCCGCATCATGGGCAGTGCCTCCTTCTTCGAACTACAGGACCACACGGGCCGCATACAGGTGTACATCCGCCGCGACGATATCTGTCCCGAAGGTGACCCGACCCTCTACAATACCGTATTCAAAAAACTGCTCGACATCGGCGACTTCGTCGGCGTGAAGGGCTTCGCTTTCATCACCCAGACGGGTGAACTCTCGGTACACTGCCGCGAACTCACCGTATTGGGCAAATCCATCCGTCCGCTGCCGGTGGTCAAGGAGAAGGACGGCAAGGTATACGATGCCTTCACCGACCCCGACACGCGTTACCGTCAGCGCTATGTGGACCTTGTGGTGAACCCGCAGGTACGGGAAGTATTCGCCAAGCGGGCCAAAATCATCGCCACCATGCGCCGTTTCTTCGACGAACGCGGCTACCTGGAGGTAGAGACCCCCATTCTGCAGCCCATACCGGGCGGCGCCGCGGCACGTCCCTTCATCACGCACCACAATACGCTCGATACGGACCTCTACCTGCGCATCGCCAACGAACTCTACCTCAAGAGGCTCATCGTGGGGGGCTTCAACGGTGTCTATGAATTCGCCAAGGATTTCCGCAACGAGGGAATGGACCGCACCCACAACCCCGAATTCACGGTGATGGAGATATACGTCACCTACAAGGATTACCTCTGGATGATGGACTTCACCGAGGAGATGGTCGAACAGGTGGCACTCGCCGTAAACGGCACCACGGAACTCGAAATATGGGGGCAGCAGGTCAGCTTCCGCCGCCCTTTCCGCAGAATAACGATGACGGATGCCATCCGCGAGAAGACCGGTTTCGACATTACCGGCAAAAGCGAGGAGGAGCTGCGCGAAGCGTGCCGCCGGTTGCATGTGGAAACGGACGAGACAATGGGTAAGGGAAAGCTGATAGACGCCCTCTTCGGCGAATACTGCGAACGCGACCTCATTCAGCCCACTTTCGTCATGGACTACCCCATCGAGATGTCGCCGCTGGTGAAACGCCACCGCAACAATCCCGACCTGACGGAACGGTTCGAACTCTTCGTGGCCGGCAAGGAGCTCTGCAACGCCTACTCCGAACTCAACGACCCGATAGACCAGCTCGGCCGCTTCCAGGAGCAGCTCCGGCTGAGCGAGAAGGGCGACGACGAGGCGATGTTCATCGACATGGACTTTGTCCGCGCCCTCGAATACGGCATGCCCCCCACCTCGGGTATGGGCATGGGCATCGACCGCCTGACGATGTTCATGACCAACCAGCCCTCCATTCAGGACGTCCTGCTCTTTCCGCAAATGAAACCCGAAAAGGGCGTCGTCCGAGACAATCCGGAGAAGTATGCCGAAAAAGGCATTCCGGAGGAGTGGGTGCCGGTACTGCACAAAATGGGATTCCTGACCGTCGATTCGCTGAAGAAACTCTCGGCAGGGAAACTGTTCAACGACCTGTGCGGATTCAACAAGAAGAACAAGCTGGGGCTGAAGACCCCCACGGCGGAAGAGGTGAAAGGGTGGGTGGAATAGCAGCCGCCCCGGCACCGCAGACTCCTGAAACTTCAAACCGTATCACAAACCAAAAACTTGGGATAATGAGAAAAAAAATCGTTGCGGGCAACTGGAAAATGAATACCCTGCCCGCAGAGGGAGTGGAACTGGCCAAGACCGTCGCAGCCAGGCGCCACGAAACGGACAGCAGCGTGGAACTCATCGTCTGTCCGCCGTTCACCCACCTCAGCGAGGTGGTGAAGGCTACGCGCGGCAAAGGCGTAGCGGTCGGTGCGCAGAACTGTGCCGCCGAGGAGAAGGGAGCCTACACGGGCGAAGTATCGGCCGCCATGCTGGCCGCACTCGGCGTGGAGTACGTCATCCTCGGCCACTCGGAAAGGCGCGAATACTACGGTGAAACGAGTGCCACGCTCAACCGGAAACTCGCCATGGCATACGCCAACAACCTCATTCCGATATACTGCGTGGGCGAAAAGCTCGAAGAACGCGAAGCGGGCCGGCACTTCGACATCGTCGGGGCACAGCTCCGGGAGGTGGTCTATAACCTGACACCCGAACAGTTCACCTCGCTCGTCGTAGCCTACGAACCCGTATGGGCGATAGGTACCGGCAAAACGGCTACATCGGAACAGGCTGAAGAGATGCACGCCCACATCCGTCGGACGCTGGCCGAAAAATTCGGCGCTGCCGCCGACGCCACCCCGATACTCTACGGCGGCTCGTGCAAACCCTCCAACGCCCAGGAACTCTTCGCAAAACCCGATGTGGACGGCGGTCTCATCGGCGGAGCGGCCCTCGAAGCGGATTCGTTCATCCGAATAGGCCAATCGTTCTAAAGCCCCGGACGAACTGCGAATGACAGAAAAGGCAGGAGAATTTCTCCTGCCTTTTCGTCGTCTCCGTTTCCGGACCGTAGAGACGCACGATGTCCCCGACAGCAGACAACCCTCTCCTCTCGCCACAACGACACGACACATGCAAAAAGGGGCAGCGCACAAACGGCGTTCCCCTCTTTTATGTTTATGTTATGCCGCAGCCCTAAAACCGCTCTCCGACCTTTTTCCAGTCGATGACATGCCAGGTGGCTTTGACCGAATCGGCCCGGCGATTGCGATAGTCGATATAGTAGGCATGTTCCCATACGTCCATCACCATGAGCGGTGTCCGGCCGTTTCTTATCGGATTACCGGCATTGGATTCATTCACGATATCGAGCGCACCCGACGCGTCCTTCACCAGCCATGTCCAACCCGACCCGAACAGTCCGGTAGCCTTCTTCTCGAATTCGGCCTTGAAATTATCGAAAGAACCGTATTTCTTCTCCAACGCATCCAGCAGCTTTCCCTCCGGTTTCTCCTGCGGCTTCGGCGAGAAGGTATCGAAGTAAAAGGTGTGGTTCCACACCTGCGCGCCGTTGTTGAAAATCGGCCCCTCAGCCCGACGAATAATCTCCTCCAGCGATACATCCTCATACTCCGTACCGGGGATGAGCTTGTTGAGGTTATCCACGTAAGCCTGCAGATGCTTTCCGTAATGGTATTCTATCGTCTCCCTACTGATATGGGGCTCCAACGCATCTTTCGCGTAGGGCAGTTCCGGCATTTTATGTGTCATAACGTTATTGATATTAAGTGTAACATGTTTTTTTCTGTTTATGTCAGATACGGCAAAATCCATACCATCCGCAACGGTTTTCCCGCAGGCAGGCCGGAATCGCAGCGAAAAAGCAACCATTTACCAATCAATAATTTCAATAGCCGGATAAAATCTGCCTATACCGTCGTTTCCTGTCCGAAATTCGCAAGAAAAGACCGTTTTTTCCGGAGACGGTGTTATATTCGTCCCCGTCCGACGTCTTTGATATAGATGCAAGGAAAAGGCCTCGACCGGAGTTTATGGACCAAGCAGAGTTCGCTGCACGCCTCATACCACTGAAAGACAAGATATTCCGTTTCGCACGGGCTATCCTGTCGGACGTATCCGAGGCCGAAGATGTCACGCAGGACGTTTTCGAAAAGCTATGGAAAAGCCGCGGTTCGCTGGACGGCTGTACGAATCTGGAGGCTTTCGTCATGGTCAGCGTCCGCAACCTCTGTTACGACAGACTCCGCAGCCGGCGGACGAAACAAGAGAAACTCGGTATGCTCCGCAACGAAACGGACAACGCGGCACAGGAATGGGCGACAGACCATCTCGACACGCACGAACTGCTCCGCAGGGCAATGGAAACGCTGCCGGAAAAACAGCGCACCATCATGCATCTGCGCGACATAGAGAACTACGATATCGACCGCATCGCAGAGATAGTGGGCATGGAAGGGCCAACCGTCCGGGTACTGTTGTCAAGGGCCCGCAAGAGGGTCAGAGAGAGATTCAAAGCAATAATGGATTATGGCATCGGATAAAGAGATAAGACGATTGCTCGCCCTCTACTTCGACGGAGCGACAACCGACGCACAGGAACAGGAGCTGCGGGAATTCTTCGCCCGCGACACGGTACCGGCCGACCTGGCATACGCGAAGGCCATGTTCGGCGCCTTCGCGACAACGGCCGCAGATACCTGCAGCTTCACGGATGCCTTGCTCTCCGAACGTCTCCTCCGGCGGACAGAAGGTGAAGCCGAATGCCATCCCCGGCAAGGCCGGCGTGTCCGTCTTGCCGCGCTCCTCACGACCGTCGCAGCAGCCGTCGCCGTCCTCTGTACACTCTACCTCTCCGACCGCAGAGAAAATACGGAAATCTACTGCTACCTCAACGGCGAGCCTGTCACCGACATAGACATCGCTCTCCGCCAGGTCAATATGGCGGAAAGATTGCTGAAAGCCGGGGTACACTCCACAGCGACAGGGGCGGATGCAATCAGAGAAGCGGGCCGGTCGCTGGACGCCCTCCGAACGGCAAGGAACATCATGGAACATGTGAAAAAGGCCGCGGAAGAGGTCGACAGCCAGGAACAACCCGCGGGTCCTGCACCCCGGAGGGAGTGACAGGCTACACATCCCTGCGGCCGTACGCAACCTCTTCCCGTCATACGACGGCAGCTTTCCCGACAGATACGACAACACAGCAATCCCGGACACATACGGGGTCATATAAAGGTAACTATAAATTATAAACAATATATATTCCCATGAAAAGGTTTGCTTTTTTACTCGCCGTACTGGTATCTGCGGTCATGGATATCGAAACGGCAGAGGCCCAGCACACGGTTACCGGCGACAGGAGACAAGTAGTGATAACGAATCCCGACGGAGAACGGGTCGTCGATATACGACAGCCCGACGACGGACGCATCGTGGTGCGGGTGGCGTCGGTCGAAATAGTCATGAATGACAACGGCCGGGAACGTACCGCAGGCGCTCCCGTTCCGCCGAAACGACGGGCTGCGGCATTCGGCGACTCAGACTTCCAATCCTTCTTCGAGCTGGGCATCAACACACTGCCACGGCCGGACTACACGCTGTACGGTACGCTGCCCGACGGGCTGTATGACTTCATGGACCTGAACAACGCCAAATCGCTTCAGTTCGCCTTCTCGCTCAGCGATGTGACGCTCTACCTCAACGCCTCCCGAAACCTCTCCCTCACGGCGGCACTCCAGCTCGTCTTCAACGAATACGTCTTCTCCCAGAACGTAAGGCTCACGAAACAGAACGGCATGCTCGTACCCGAAGCCATTGCTCCGAGTTACAAAAAATCCAAACTAAGCACCTCCTCGCTTCAGGTACCGGTCGTATTCACTATCGGCCGTTCCGACATGTTCCACCTGTCGCTGGGCGTTTACGGTGGGGTGTGCATAGGCAGCCATACGAAGATAAAGTTTCCGAAGGAGAAGGCTTACGGCATGTACATGAATCCATTCTATGCGGGTATCACCGCCCGGGCGGGTTTCCACGGCTTCTACATCTACTGCAACTACGGAGTGACAGACCTGTTCAAATACGGCAAGGGACCGGCCGTATCGCCCATGACCATCGGGCTCGGATTCGGTTTCTGACGCTACATCAACTCCCCTTACCAAAAAGGACGATACCATGAAAAAGTTATTGATACTGACGGCCCTCTGCTGCTGCCCACTGCTCTCCTACGGACAGACGGACGGCTTCATGAAGCTGTATGAGAAATATTCGGGCCGCGAAGGATATACCACGGTAGAGATGGCGGGCGAAATGTTTCGGGCCATCAATGACGCCGACGGCACCGATTCCGGAGCGCCCGGACTGAATAACGTAAACCGAATGATTATCATCGTGGCGGAGACCGGCAACAAGGCATTCGCCGAGGAGGTCAAAGCGGTGCTCCAAAGCGGGGAATACGCAACGGTCAGTGCCGTACATGACGGCAGCCAAAGCGTAGAGTTTTTCATCCGGCAGGAGGAGGGGCATACGACGGAAGTGGTGATGAACGTCTACGACGGAACGGAACACATCGTCATGCTGCTCGACGGCTATGACCTCAACATCAGCCAGATTTCCCGCATCACGGGCCCGGACATCTCCATACCCTGACCGGACGGCCGGGCCTGAGGCAACTGGCCGGGCGGCCAGACAGGTTCCGCAGCGGCGGTCGCAAGAAAATATCCCGCCGTATCGGGATACGAGCGGTTTCCCGGTGGGACAGATAAGGGGACGCGTTGATACGCGTCCCCTTATCTGTCCCACCGGCTGCCAATATCCGTCAGTTCACATTGCGGGGATTCATACTCGCCTCCGCAGAGAGTTCGAATTCGCGCTGCAACCTTACCATTTTGACAGCAGCCACCGCGGCCTCGTCTCCCTTGTTGCCCAACCGACCGCCGGCCCGGTCGAGCGCCTGCTGCTGGTCGAGGGTGGTCAATACGCCGAACGCCACCGGCATATCCCACTCCAGCATGACATCGCTGATACCCTTCGTCGCTCCGAGGCAGACGTAATCGAAGTGCGGCGTCTCGCCCTTTACCACGCAGCCGAGCGCAATCACGCCGTCCACATCGGTATGTTCCGCGAAGAAACGCGCTCCCATGGGGAGTTCAAACGTGCCCGGCACGTATCGTACGATGATGTTCTCGTCGCTGCATCCGCATTCGCGCAGCGTCCTCACGGCTCCGTCCCGCAGTGCGTTGGTTACTTCCGGATTCCACTCCGAAACGACAATGCCGAATTTCATATCGGCCGCAGAAGGGAGCGGTGCCTCAAAATGTGAAAGGTTTTTGGTCGCCATAGTTCAAATCGTATTGTTTTCAGTCCGCATATCGCCGCAGGTCTCGCTCCGTATCCGGCACGCGAATGCAAACAGGCTGCCGCTTGCGCCGTACAGCCTGTTCATTTTGTCTTCCACCACGGAAGCTGCTATCGGGCCTGTTCGAACTCCCCGATAAGTTTGTCAATATCTCTCGCCTCAAGGCTCGAAGCGTACTCCGTCTTGATGCGTTCGCAGACATTCACAGCCTCCTCCATCCTGCCGAGTTCGGCATATACGAAGGCAAGTTTGCGGAGATAATAAGGAGTGGAGAGCACATTGTCGGCAGCATCCGCAGCCTGGGCATACAGCACCTCGGCCTTGGCGTAATCGCCGCGTTCGACGCAGATGTCGCCCTTGAGTCCGAAGTTCTGCGCGTTGATTATCACGCCAGGCGCTCCTTTTACCTTTTTGTATTTGTTGAGGTACTCCATTGCCGAATCGAAATCGCCGAGCTTCATGTAGCACACGCCGGCATAGTGGGCCGCGAGACGTCCCGGACGGGTGGCGCCGTACTGTGAAACGACGTCGAGAAAACCTGCATTGCTGCCGTCGCCCTCGAGTGCGGCCGTATAGTCCTCTGCTGCGAAAAGCTGTTCGGCAACGAACATCATCTCGGCGGCCTTGACGGCACGGGGCCTCTTCACGAGGTATTCGTAAGCGAAATAGCCGCCCACGACAATCACCACTACGAGCAGCCCCGTAAGCAGCTGCTTGGTATATTTCTGGAAAAACAGTTCGGTCTTATCGAGAGCGGTCTCGATTTTCTGTTCCGGGTCTACATGTTCCCCTTTCCTGGGTTTAGAATTAGCGTTCGTGGATTTAGTGGCCATAAATAAAACAAGTTAATTACCGGTGCCCCGTCCCCTGCGGAAGGGCCGCCGCAAGTCAAACTGCTTGGTGTTCCCAATTCAAACGACAAAAATACACCTTTTTACGAAAAAACATGACGGCGGCTGCAATAAATTTTCCCGGCAGCGCCCTTTTCCGGCGCCGTACCGGAACACGCATTTCATAAATCCCGCGGGAATCGCTACCTTTGAGGGAAAGTTGCACATAACGCATCCCGTCCGCACATGTATATCCGCAAACTGTCGCTGCTGAACTTCAAAAACATAGCACAGGCCGACCTCGAACTCGCTCCGGGCATCAACTGCTTCACGGGACGCAATGGGGCCGGCAAGACCAACGTGATAGACGCCGTATGGTATCTGGCAATGTGCAAAAGTTCGCTTGCCATGACCGACGGGCAGAGCGTGCGCCACGGCGAAGAGTTCTTTCTGCTCAACGGGGAGTATCTGTCGGACGGCGGCCGCCACGAAACGGTGACCTGCTCGTTCAAGCGCAACGGCGGCAAGACGCTCAAACGCAACGGCAAGGAGTACGAACGGCTCTCCGAACACATCGGTGCGGTTCCCACGGTCATCGTATCTCCGGCCGACATCTTTCTCGTCAGCGACGCCGCTGACGAACGGCGCAAATGGCTCAACTCGTTCATTTCGCAAAACGACCGGGAATACCTCAACGCACTCATCCGTTACAACCATGCGCTCGCCGAACGGAACCGGTTGCTCAAGCAGCTCCGCTCCGCCGCACAGGGCGACCTGCTCGAAGTATTCGACATGCAGTTGGAGGCGCACGGCAGGGTAATACATGCCAAAAGAGCGGAAACGATAGAGAAACTCGGTCCAATCGTCGCACGGCATTACCGCGCCATATCGGGTGACCGCGAAAAAGTGGAGCTCTCCTACCGCTCCGAGCTGAACGGCGCCACGTTCGGCGAGGTGCTGGCGGCGGCACGCGACAGGGACATCGCGAACCAGTTCACTACAAGCGGTGTCCACCGCGACGACATGGTCATGCGCATCGGCGGATATCCGTTGAAGAAATACGGTTCGCAGGGGCAGCAGAAATCATTCCTGATAGCACTGAAACTGGCGCAGCACGCCATCATCGCGGAAGAGACCGGCGAACGCCCCATCCTGCTTCTCGACGATTTATTCGACAAGCTGGACGCTTCGCGTCTCGAAGCGCTCATCACCCTCGTCGGAGACGGAAGTTTCGGACAGACCGTCATCTCCGACTGCAACCATACGCGGCTGACCTCCATACTCGACAACTGCGGAGCACGTTATACGCTTTTCACCGTGGAGGAGGGCGAGATAACCGAGGAGAGGAGGGAAGCATGAGGCGGAGCAGACCGATGAGCATAGGCGAACTTTGGTCGGGATTCGTCGAGGAGAACCCGACGAGGATGCGACGGCTTGCCGAGGCGCGGATACCCGACCTGTGGCCGGAAGTCGTCGGCCCCGGCGCCGCGTCGCTTACGCGGTCGCTGACCATGCGCAACGGCGTACTCTACGTGGCCCTTACCTCTTCCGTGGCACGCCACGACATCTTCATGCGGCGTACCGAACTCCGTCATCGGCTGAACGAGCTGCTCGGCATGAACGTCGTCTCCAACATCATCGTCAAGTAATCCGCCCGCGCGGCCCGTACAGCCTTGCATCGTTCATGGCATAGGAAACTGGAAAGTTGACAGGAGAGAAGAAGACGATGATTTCCGGAATCGGTCTTGTATGTTTTGCATCATCCCAATCCGACCGGCGTTGAGTGGCAGGCACAAACCGGAACTCTTCCATACCCACACGATGATAGTTAAATATACAGAAAATTATCATAAAAACAAAGCGGAGCGACAAAATATCGCTCCGCCTGTCGTATAAAAGTCTAAGAATGTTATTCTATCGGCTCTCCGTCCTTGAAATAATCGTCGGTAAAGACATATTCGTAATGACGGACGGTATCGCTCGCCGACGTGAGCGTATAGGTTTCCATAGCTCGCAAACTATCATCTCCTTCGGCATCGAAAACTTTTACTTTCTCATTTTTGACCAGCAAATACACTCCCGCTCTGTTCTGCCAACCGAAAGGTTCTGCGAAGGCTCTACCATCAAATACTACTGTGTTTTTTTCTCCGGCAGGGATGGTAAGTGTTTTATATAAATCGTCCGGATTAACGACTTCATTTTCAGGGACGCGGCCGTAGTAACATTCGATCGTGATCGTCGAAGCCGTCTGGTTAATATAGGTATAATACGTACCACGAGACTTATCCGGATGACAGGAAATAAGGCTTAATACTGTCAGGCATCCGACAATCGTAAAGAATATTCTTTTTTTCATGCGTTTATGTGTTAAGGTTAATGGTTCCGTCTTTTATTGTTAGACGCAAAGCGTTGCCGTTTCGTTGCATCGCTGTTGCGGAATTTTATATTAATATCTTCAATTATAAAGATATGAAAAACTCCGACACCTTCCTGCCTGCGTCGGTAAAACTTGCCGTAACTTCTGTCTTTTATACAATTTCGCGGCGCTCGGCACAGCCGACCCCTGAAACATCGGCAGCAGAAGAATGAAGGCCGGGAATTTGCTTCCGGCCTCGTTCATTCCTACCGGATGCCCTTTCGGCTGCACTGTTTCGTTCGTCCATCGACATTCACCTACCCGAAAAGCTCATAATCACCAAAAGGGAAGACAAAGGAAAATAACCCGCTGCAATCATGCAGGACGAGCTGTTCGGCATAGGAATCGAATAAGCAGCGGGCTGCACCTGAACAGGTGCAGCCCGCTGCTTATGATACCGGTTACCGACAGGAATGGCACTCTCCCGCCGAGCAGGCGTTACCGCCGGGATACTCGAATTCGAGCGTAGAATGCGTGATACCCATTTCGGCCAAATCGTGCTTCACGGCCGCCTTCACCCGGCCCTCTTCTTCGGCCGAACCTATCACCACATGCGCGGTCAGCGCATTCTCAGTCGTACTCAATGCCCATATATGAATGTGGTGAATGTCGTGTACGGCCGGCTCCGTTTCCATGATTCGGCGGCGCAGCTCCTCGGGAGCAACGACTCCGGACGGCACCCCATCGAGCGAAAGCCGCAGGCTGTCGAACAGCAGATGCGTCGTGGAAACGAGTATGACGGCAGCTATCACGAGCCCTATTATCGGGTCGATGACATACCAGCCGGTCGCGCTTATCACGATACCCGATACCACCACACCGAGTGAAACAAGGGCATCGGCCGCCATGTGCAGGAAAGCTCCCTTGACATTCAGGTCGCGCTTACGGTCTTTCATGAAAAGCCATGCAGTAAAGGCATTTATCACGATGCCGACGCCGGCCACCCATGCGATGGCACCCCCTTCGACGGGATGCGGTTCGCGCAGTTTGCCGATACTCTCCCAGACGATGACACCGACCGCGACGAGCAGGATGCAGGCATTCAGCAGCGAAACGAGCACCGTACTCTTCTTGTATCCGTACGTATATTTCGAATTGGGTTTTACCCGTGCCAGTTTGAAGGCCAGCAGTGCCAATACGAGGCTGACCACATCGCTCAGGTTATGACCTGCATCGGAAATTAGCGATACGGAGTTCAGAAAAAAACCGGCAGCGAGCTCGACGACGACATACGCCACATTCAGTACAATACCGACCAGGAACGCCCTGTTCAGATGGTCAAGCGGCTCCGTATGGGCATGGCTGTGGGCATGTCCTCCATGCGCAGGGCCGTGCCGTTTTCCGGAGGCCGGTTCGCCGGTCTCCGCCGCAGGGCCGCGAACCTTTCCGCCTCCTCTATTCATTTCGTCCATCTCTTTTTCATCCATTCGTTTCCGTCCGGACAGCCGGCTGCCGTTCCGGTGAAAAAGGTTCCGGCCGGGACATCGAAGACATCGGGCACGGCCGACCGGCCGCACCCGACAAGTCCTCCCTTTCGTCCCAGGGCCGACGGCCGTACTAAAACTCCACTACCGGAGCCGTCGCACTGCCTTCAGCCGCTTCGAAATAGGGATACTGTCCGAATCCGAACAGTCCCGCTATGATATTGGTCGGGAAGCGGCGTACCCGTGTATTGTAAGCCCGCGCCGCCTCGTTGAAATTGCGGCGTTCGGTAGCGATACGGTTCTCCGTCCCTTCGAGCTGTGCCTGCAGCTCGGAGAAATTCTGGTTGGCCTTCAGGTCGGGATAGTTCTCCTGTATCATCAGCAGGCGGCCGAGTGCAGCGGTCAGTTCGCCCTGCGCGGCCTGGTATTTCTCAATGGCCTCCGGCGTCAGATTGTCGGCATCTATGGTCGTCTGCGTGGCACGCGCACGGGCAGCCACCACACCCTCAAGGGTTTCGGACTCATGCGACGCATACCCCTTGACCGTATTCACAAGATTGGGTATCAGGTCACTGCGCCGCTGATACTGGTTCTCCACCTGCGACCATGCAGTCTTCACTCCCTCCTCCTGCTTCACGAGCGAGTTATACCCCGTTGCGAACCAGATGACCAATACGGCCACGATGGCTATCGCGATTATCCATCCTTTCTTCATTGTTTTCCGAATTTTAATTGATGTCTTATGTTCTGTAAATCCAAGTTTATCCTATGTCCCGGTCAGAAACTTCCGCGGGCACCTCCGCCGCCGAAGCTGCCGCCGCCGAAACCTCCTCCGAATCCGCCGCCGTGACCGCCCATACCGCCCAGCATACCGCCGAGACCTCCGCCTATTATCATACCGCCCGTGCCGCCTCCGCCGCTGTGGTCGCTGCTCCGCCGCTTCACCACATAACCGCAGTTGCGGCAGACGTAGGTGGTCTCCTCCACCACCTCATTCCTCGTCCGGGAGATGACCTCGGTACCGACACGCTTCAGCGTCCGCTTGTGACAGCGCGGACAACGTCCGGCGAACACGAGGGCGATAATGATAACAAGAAGCGGCACGCCGAAGAAAAAGAAGAGCATGCCAATCGCCCCGCCGTCGTCCTCGGAGAGTTCCGCAGGCGGCCGGCCGTTGAGCACGCCGGCGATGGCGGCGACTCCCTCCGTCATCCCGCGGTCCCAGTCGCGCTCCCGGAAGGCCGGCAACATATAATTATTGATTATCCTCTTCAACAGGGCATCCGGCAGGTCGCCTTCGAGACCGTATCCGGTCTGTATCTCTATCGCTCCCTGGTCGACGACGAGCAGAATGCCGAGCCCGTCATCCGCCTCCTTGCGCCCCACTCCCCAGCGCGTAACGAGCTGCTGCAGAAAGTCGAAGGGTACTTCATCCCCGATGGAGTTCACGGCCACGACAACGACCTGGGCCCTGCCGCTCTCCTTCAGCGAATAGAGCATGGTGTCGATGCGGTAAACCGCCGACTGCGACAGCAGCCCGTCGGGGTTGCTGACGAAGCGGGTTCGGTCGGCCGCCTGCACATTGGGAATATCCTCCACGCGATAGGCTCGCGAACTACCGAAGAGGGTATTCGCAGCACAAAAGGCGAACAATAGGATGACAAACAATTTCCGCATATCAGAAGCGATTACGCAACATACGATGCAAATGTATAATTTTTACTCAAAACAGCCGCCTCGGCCGACGAATATCGGGCCTAAAAACACGGGGTTCCCCTCTTGCCTTCAAAATTCCTGCCGGACGGCAGTCCTCCATGGACCGTACAGGAGCAGGCACCGCACGAATCCCATCACTCGACCACTTTCCGATAGGTATAATATTTCTGTTTGACACCATCCACGAAAGCGAGCGTCTCGCCGTATCCGCTGAAACGGCGATAGGTCACCGAATCGCACATATAGTCACCGTCGCCCATCAGGGCGAGGCAGCGCGACACAGCCTCCCACGAATCGGGATTCTCCCCTTCGGCCCGGGCGAGCCGGCGGGCATCCCGGACTGTCCCTATTCCGCAGTTATAGGCGGCCAGAATGATGCTGAGGCGCGACTCGTCGGGAGTGCCCTCCGCAAATCCCAGCGATTCGTCGATGCTTTTGATGAGTTTCGCCGCCAGCGTGATGTTCACCTCCGGGTCGGAGAGTCTCCGCTGGTCTATCTTGAAATGGCGGGCCGTGACGGGCATTATCTGCATCAGTCCGCAGGCCCCGCTCGGCGACACGACATTATGCCGGAAACGCGACTCCTTGTAAGCGATAGCCGACAGCAGGCGCCAATCCACCCCCTCCCGCATACCGACCTCCCGTATCATGCCGTCCCATACCGAGATGCCGTTCGGCACACGGCGGTCACCCTCCGCACCGCCGAAACACCGGCCATCCCCCCGGCCGGAGTAGACATCGCACAGCGCGGCATACTCCTCCGTCCGGCTGTATCCGCCGAACCAACGCACGAAATCGTAATACAGGGCAGGATTTTCGGGCGAAAAGACCATGCTGATGTCTACCCGTTCCGCAAATTCATAGACGGTCGCCAATCCCGGGACAAACTCCCCTACCACGGCCGCTTCCCCCTGCTCGCATATCAGAAAGTCGGACTCTCCGCGGGCAAGCCCCGCAGCGAGTTCATATACATTCAGCGGCGAGATGTACAACTGCGCACCGGCAAGCGAATCGAGCAACCCGGCATAACTCGCCGTACGGGTAAACCCTTCGGGCATCACCACCCGACCGCTGCCGACCGTCCCGGAAAGACCGGTTCCGCCGCACGGACGCTCCCTTCCGGCAAGCATGACATAGGTGGTCGTCCTGACCGGAAGCGACAGCGCTCCGGCCTCCACATCGGAAGAGACCGCAACACCGACATCCGTCAAACCGCTTCTGAGATTGTTCCACATACGGGCCGAAGACACCCCTGCGGTAAAATCGAGTTCCCGTCCCCCGTTCTCCGCATACGCCTCCATCAGTTCGCAGAAATAGCCGTAACGCTCTCCGCCTACGACGAAGCATCCCGGTATGCCGGCAGCCGCCGAAACCCTGACCGGCCGGCCGTAACCCGCAGCGAAATTCCGGCCGTCACCTCCTCCCTCCCCCGTACCGCATTCGCACAGGACCAGCAGGAAGAGCATGACAGGCAATATTCGTCTTTTAAACATTCATCAAATTTCTCCGGGCAGCTTTTCCGCTCCGACGGAACCGATACCGCACGCTCCCGCGCACGGCCGTCAGTCATAGAATCCCCACGAGATGCCTATCTTGAATACGCGCTTGTTGAGCGGATAGTGGAGTACCTGGAAATACTCCCTCGTATTGAAGAAATCCTCGCTCAGATGTGCCACTTTCAGCAGGATACGCATACGTTTCCACTTGGCGGCAATGTACACGTCGAGCATCGGGTAACCGCCTATCTGCTGCGCCCGCTGGTTGTAGAACTGTCCGGTCGCCGGATTGTACCCGAATGCGTAATATTTGGTATTATATCTCCCGTCCACCCCTATCTTGAGGCGCAGCACGTCGCGCACGGCGTCGAACTCGAAGAAATAGGAGATATAGGCGCTGACTAAAGGCACGGGGACTACCTGCTGGTCGGTACTCCATTGCAGCAATACCCTGTGGTTCAAATGAAGGCCGCCTATGCGGAAATCCTTCCTGGCATACACTCCCGTCACGCTGACGGCATGCAGGGCCTGGCTGGGCATGGCATTCGCGCCGTAATACACCCGGTTGCCGAGCACGCTCTGGTAAAAGGCCGCCTCCGCATTGACGGTCGGGGCGGTCAGCTTTACCTCAAGACGGGTCTCATTCTCCTTCCGAAAGGAGTTGTTCCATATGAAATGGTTAGAGGAAAACGTCTGGCTCCAGTAGGAAGGCTCGTGCAGCGAATAGCTGAACCTTCCCGTGAGCGAAACGGGATGCTCCTTGAAATAGACGCTGAGCGTCGCATTGGCCTCGGCATCGAGGTCATGCTGTCGGTAGCCCAGAGGCACGTACCGCAGCTTTCCGTTCCATTGGAAATACTTTTTGAACTTGCCGTCCACCGCACCGTAAACGTAGAAACTCTCCTTCTTGACGGGTTTCATATTGCCCGTCAGGTAATCCTGCTGACGGAACTGGTAATAACGGTGCGCATCCAATCCGACCCCCGCATCCACCGTTCCCACGATGGCATCCCGGTCCCAGGGCTGGAGCTGGACGAACAGCCTGTTGGAGAGTTTCGATTCGAAGGTCGAGTCGCGCGAGGCGGTACCGTTGAAATACCAGTGCTCGTAAAAGGGCGTCGTCGGTACCGGCGCATCAGCCGACCCGCCGTCCTTACTGGGGGTCTGCATACCGGAATAGGTATCGGTATAAACCCTGTTCCAACTGTCGTACTGCAGCGAGTATCCCACGTAAATGGCCGGCACGCCTGCCATCGAAAAGTCGTCGTCGGTCAGGCGGCGCAACGGGATACCGTAACTGTGGAAGGTATAGAAAGTATTGTTCTTCAATATATTTCTCGCATCCGATAACATAAAGGGGATTTCGAACGGGCGCTCCTTCTTCACGCCCGTGATATACCAGTCGTCCACTACGCCGCCGTTCTCCTGCATACGGATGGTATTGAAGATATATCCGGCGTAACCGGTATACCGTTTGCCGTTGTGCGACACGCCGAACGAGAAATCCGTATCGCGCGTGGCCTGGTTCATGTAGATGCCGCGCGTTCCCATCGTATGATACGTCACGTTGAATCCCGTCGAGGGAGTGATGTTCTGCGCGTGCAGAATGGAGATATTCTCCTCCGCATACTGCCGCTGTCCGGCGGTGATGTACCCCAGTTGGGTAAGCGGTTTCTTCACATTGTAGAACGGGGCGCTCTCCGGAGTGTAAAGATAGGAGTAGAGCGGCTGGGCCATCTGGAAATCCCGGAACTGCGGACGGTCGTAGAACCCCAGCGGGATGGAGGGGGCCCCGAGATTGCCGAGATAGGCATCGCCTACGTCTTTCTTCAGGAAGGGATAATCCACCTGGAAGTCGTACAATATCGTATCAATGCGCGTCATCTCTATCCGGTTCATGGACATGTTGATGTTCCACGCGAAGTTGTTCTGCGAACGTATCGAATCGTTGAAGAAGTAGGATTCCAGCGGTTTGCGCTCCTTTTTGGTGGTATCCATCCTGGCCGAATCGAGTGGTCCTTCCTCGGTCTGGAACGGATTGGCGCCAATGCCGCCGGGGGTCTGGAAATTCATGTCGTTGAAATCGCCCATGCCGGGATTCAGCGTATTGAAGCTCTGTCCGCTAACCTCCGCACAGAACGGCATAACGAACACGGCAAGGACCGTTATGATTTTATATTTCAGACCGCGCATCCAAAAACGGGGTTTCCAGCCGCAAAGATAACATTTTTTCGCCACGTCACTTACACCTACCCACAAGCCATATCACAAGCGAATAGAGGATATAGAGCAGGATGGCGAGCCCGACGCCCGGCATGCCGGCGACCAGAACGATGACCAGCGACACCAGCAGATAGGTGTACCGCACCTCGTTGCCCGCGAAGCCGAACCCCTCGAACTTCAGCGAAAACATGCTCACGGGAGAGACCATCAGCAGAGCCAGCACCACCCCTGCGGCGAGTACGGCCCACTGCATCCATGCCGCCGCCGGCAAACCGATACGGCCCGACATGTACCAGCCGAACGCCCCCACGAACAGGGCGCAGGCAGGTACGGGCAACCCGACGAACTCCCGCTTCTGGTCGTCCGAAACGTTGAACCGGGCGAGCCGCAACGCCCCGCAGGCCGTTATCAGCAGCATCACCGCGCTCCATGCGCCGTATCCTCCGGCGAGATAGTAGATTTTCATGGCGACGACGGTCGGCAGCACGACGAAACTGACCATGTCGGCCAGCGAATCGAGCTGGGCTCCGACAGGGGAATATTGCCCGGTGAGCCGCGCCACGAACCCGTCGAGGAAATCGAAGAGGGCTGCCGCCAACATGAGCACGAACGCCACGCGCAATGCCCCGGCCGACTGGAGCGACACCATCGATATAATGCCCAGCGTACCGCACAGCAGATTGGCGAGCGTAATGATATTGGGCAGCGTGATAAGCTTTGCTTTCATGTCTTTCTCTCTGTTTTCACCCGTTTCTTCCGCAAAGGTAATAAATCCGAACGACCGATGCCCCATTCCGCCGGTTATTTCCGCCGTGCCGGCCCCCGCACTCCGTTTCACCTACAACGTCGTCCGCTTCCGGTTATTGCCCTTTTCGGAAAACGGGAGCACCGAAGGATTAAAATCCGGCCGGAAATCCTGCAAATCCGGGAGAAATCCCCATTTTTGTACCGGGAACATCAATTTCAATAAGGAACGACATGAAAGCAATATTGATGAAGGGCGGTTCCGTGGCGGACGGTCAGCGGGGAACGGTCTCCCGTGCCGACGTACTCGTCCGGGACGGCCGGATAGCCGCAGTCGGAGAAGGTCTTCCGGCCGCCGGAGCCGAAACGCTGGACTGCACGGGACTGGTGGTCACGGCAGGTTTCGTGGATGCGCACGTACACATCGAGTCGAGCATGGTACTCCCCGCCGCCTTCGGAGAAGCGGTACTGCCGCACGGTACCACATGCGTGATAGCCGACCCGCACGAAGTGGTGAACGTGGCCGGAGCCGAAGGACTGCGGAGTTTTCTCGACGAGGCCGCTGCAGCCCCCGTCGGCATTTTCACCGCCGTTCCTTCGAGCGTCCCCGCCACCATGCTCGACACCAACGGCGCGGGCGAGTTCCTCGCCGATGCGATGCGGGAATTCGCCGAACGCCCCGACGTGGCCGGGCTGGGCGAAGTGATGTGTTTCTACGACGTAGCCGAACGCCGTCCGGAAATCATGGAGAAAATCGCCCTCTTCCGCGACAAGACCATTGACGGCCATACGGCCGGCATGCCGGCCGACCTGCTGGACGCCTACATCGGGGCCGGTATCCGGAACGACCACGAGTGTACCGACGCTGCAGGCATGCTGGAGCGCTACCGGAAGGGAATGAACATCTATATCCGGGAAGGGAGTGCGGCCCGCAACGCGGAGGTACTGCTGCGCTGCGTGAAAGAGCGGGGGCTGGACACCGCGCGGTTCGCGTTCTGCACCGACGACAAGCACCTGGCCACCATCGCAGCGGAAGGACACATCTCCTATATCGTCCGCATGGCCCGCCGGCTGGACTTCGGATGGGGCGAAACGGCCCGCATGGCCTCCTGGAACCCCTGCCGTTTCTACGGTCTGGAAGACCGCGGCAACGTCCGCGAAGGATACGTTGCCGACCTCGTCGTCACGGACGACGCCTGCAACCGCATCGTCTATGTCATAAAAGACGGCCGGTTGGTCGCCGCGGAAGGCCGTCTCACCGGCACGACAGGCTGCGGCGCCGCCCCGCGCCGCGACTTCCCGAATACCGTCCGTTTCAGAGAGATGCACGCAGCGGACTTCACCCTGCCCGATACGATGAAAAAGGTGGCCATCGAATTGGTGGAGGGACAGCTTCTCACACGCAAAACACCGCTGGCCGATGGGGAGTGGCGGGGACTGACACGCCTGGCCACGGTGGAACGCCACGGCAGGAACGGCAACATCGCCGTCTGCATGCTCAAAGGGTACGGCATCCGCAACGGAGCCGTCGCCACCAGCGTCTCGCACGATGCACACAACGTGGTCTGCGCCGGTGACAACGCAGCGGACATGGCCGTGGCATGCAACCAACTGCGTGAACTCGGCGGCGGATATACGATAGCCTCCGGCGGTAGGATTGTCGGCGAACTTCCCCTGCCGGCATACGGCCTGATGTCCGCCGAGAATGCCGCCACGGTCGCCGAAACGATACATCGTCTGGAGGAGCACGCCCATGGCATGGGCGTGAACCGCCGCATAGACGCCTTCACGACACTCTCTTTCGTAGCCCTGCCGGTCATACCCTCCCTGCGCCTGCTCGATACGGGACTGTACGACGTGGACGAAAGCCGGTTCATCCGGTAGACGGAGCCAATCGGCCTGCCGGTACGCGGCAGGCCAAACGACAATGAACGACAACAAAAAACGAACCATGTACCAGCCAGCCTCCATTCTCCGAACGGCCGCCCTGTTGCTGACCTGCACCGCACTCGCCGCATGCGGACCGAAAACATCCGACCGAGGCTTCACGGACGAAGAACGGGCACTGATAAGACCCGACGGCGGCCCGATGCGCCTGCTCTCCGTGAACGACCGCAACGACTCCCTCCTTCTGCGTACCCAATCGAAACCGCTGGACGACGGAATGCTGCACACGGAGGAGTTCGAACGGCTGGTCGCCGGCATGCTGGCGACCGTACGTGACCCCGCGAACGAGGGCGTAGGCATCGCCGCACCGCAGGTAGGTATCCTGCGCCGTCTCATCGCCGTACAGCGTTTCGACAAACCGGGCGAACCTTTCGAACTATACGTCAATCCTGAGATAACCGGCTATGGGGACGACTCGGCCGCCGGACAGGAGGGATGCCTCTCCATTCCGGGCATCGTCGGAACGGTGGTACGCCCGCAGGAGATTACCGTACACTACCGGACTCTCCGGGGCTCCGACACTACGGAGCGGGTCACGGGCTACACGGCGGTCATCTTCCAGCACGAAACGGACCATCTGAACGGTATCCTGTTCACCGACAGAGCCGTACATACAGAACAATACTGCGATACCATGACGAAAGAAGAGTTGATGAAAAAGGCCATCGCCCTCTCGGTAGCCAACGTGGCGGAAGGCGGAGGCCCGTTCGGGGCGGTCATCGCCCGCAACGGCCGAATCGTGGCGACGGGCACCAACCGCGTAACGGCCGAGAACGACCCCACGGCCCATGCCGAAGTGCAGGCGATACGGGAAGCGGCCCGGCGGCTGGGTACGTTCGACCTGAGCGGATGCGAAATATACACCTCCTGCGAGCCATGTCCCATGTGCCTGGGCGCCATCTACTGGGCGCGGCTGGACAAGGTATATTTCGCCAACGGGAAAGAGGACGCGAAGGCCATCGGTTTCGATGACTCGCTGATATACGACGAACTGGCCCTGCCGCGCTCCGAACGGCGGCTCCCCTCACAGGAGCTGATGCGCAGCGAGGCACTCGAAGCCTTCCGCCTCTGGAGCGCGAAGCCGGACAAAACGGCCTACTGACGGCAGACGGGAAAGAGCGGCAGCCGCCCCGAAGAACTCTCCGTGTTCCGGCGAGCGGTGGCGGCCGACGGAACACGACAACGGAACGGGTGCAATTCGCAGCGGAAAGCGTTTGGCCGATGCGCTATTTTTTCCTACTTTTGTTTATCCGGTCCGAAATGCAAGCCGGAAGATGAAATCATTGTTTCGACAGCAATCACAAACCATCCCAAAGCGATGAACAGCCATATCTATTGCGTTATCATGGCCGGCGGGGCCGGAACCCGCTTCTGGCCCATCAGCCGCAGCGGCAGGCCCAAACAATTCCTCGACATCTTAGGAACGGGGAAAACCTTCATCCGGAGCACCTTCGAACGGTTCGCGGAGTTCGTCCCGGCAGAAAACTTTCTCGTCGTCACGAACAGCACCTACCGCGACCTCGTACTCGAACAGCTGCCGGAAATCGCACCGCAACAGATACTGGCCGAACCGCTCGGCCGCAACACCGCACCCTGCATCGCCTACGCCGCTTTCCGGCTGAAGGCCACCGCCCCGGACTCCACCATGATAGTCACGCCGTCGGACCACCTCATTCTCAATGAACCGGCTTTCCGGAACGTCGTGGAAGAGGCGGTCGAGTTCGCCTCCTCGCACGAGGCACTGGTGACCATCGGCGTACAGCCTACCCGTCCGGCGACCGGCTACGGTTACATACAGGTAGACCAGCCCATGCGCCGGGACGGTCTGAACAAGGTGAAGACCTTCACCGAAAAGCCCAATCTGGAATTGGCCAAAGCCTTCCTCCGGTCGGGAGAATTTTTCTGGAATTCAGGAATATTCGTCTGGCAGACCCGCACGATACTGGAGTCCATGAACCGGATGCTGCCCGAAACCTGCCAGCTCTTCGCCTCCATCGAGGGAGACTACGGCACCGACCGGGAGCAGGAGGGAATAGCACGCATCTACCCAGAATGCCGTGCCATTTCGATAGACTACGGTATCATGGAGAAGGCGGACAACGTCTATGTGCGCTGCGGCGATTTCGGCTGGAGCGACATCGGCACATGGGGTTCGCTTTACGAATACCTTCCCAAGGATGCCGACGGCAATACCGAAAGTCCGGACTGCATCCTGTTCGACACGCACGGATGCCTCATCAAAAAACCGGAGGGGAAACTCGCCGTGGTGGAGGGACTCGACGAATTCATCGTCATCGACACCGAAGACGTGCTGATGATATGTCCGAAAGAGAACGAGCAGAACATCAAGAAGTTCATAGACACCGCACGCTTCACCAAAGGAGACAGATTCATTTGACGCCCGCACCATACACCCTCAGCCACATGCCATCGCAACAGCAAATATCGGAACTATACGACCTCTATACGGCGCATCCTGCCGTCACTACCGACAGCAGACACATTCCCGAAGGCGCCATCTTCTTCGCCCTGCGCGGCCCCTCCTTCGACGGCAACGCCTTCGCGGCCGAAGCCCTGCGGAAGGGCGCGGCCCTCGCCGTGGTGAACGACCCCGAAGCCATTCCTTCCGGGACGAATCCCGGCAGGGATTATTTCCTTGTCGATAACGTACTCCAGACGTTGCAGGAGCTGGCAGCCATGCACCGCACGCGGCTGGGTATCCCCATACTCGCCATCACCGGCACCAACGGCAAGACCACCACGAAAGAGCTCGTACATGCCGTCCTGTCGCAGAAATACCGGGTATATGCCACACAGGGCAACCTGAACAATCACATCGGCGTCCCGCTGACGCTGCTGGCCATGCCCGCCGGCATCGAATTCGGTATCGTCGAAATGGGGGCCAGCGCCCCGGGCGAAATAGCCGCCCTGTGTCGTATCGCAAAACCCGATTACGGCATCGTCACCAACATCGGCAAGGCACACCTCGAAGGCTTCGGAGACGAAGAGGGGGTGAAGGCCGCCAAAGGGGAGCTTTACGACCGGCTGGCGGCCGACGGAGGAGTGGCTTTCGTCCGGCAGGACGATGCGACGCTGGCCGCAATGGCCGCACAGCGCCCTACGCTGAAAACGGTCCGGTACGGAGCCGAGGCGGCTGACGGCCTCAAAAGCCAGCTTGTCGGGAACTACAACCGCTTCAACATCGCCGCGGCAGCGACCATCGGGCGCCACTTCGGCGTGGGAGAGAAAGAACTCTACGGCGCCATTCGGGACTATGCCCCGACCATCAACCGCTCTCAGATAATACGTACGAAAAACAATATCGTCATTGCGGATTGCTACAACGCCAATCCGTCGAGCATGCGGGCAGCCCTCGACTGGTTCGGCAAACTTTCACCTTACGACCTGGACGCGACCAAATCGGAGAAGATAGCCATTCTCGGAGACATGCTGGAACTGGGCAAATGGAGCGCCGCGGAACACCGTGCCATACTGGAGCTGATACTCGGCATGGATTTCAAACGGGTAGTCCTGATAGGGCAGGAGTTCTGCGACGCCGCAGCCGCGGCCGACCTGCGGGAAGCGACACAGAAAATGTCGCTCATGACCTTCCCCGACATGGATGCCGCCCTCTTCTACCTGCGGGAACGGCTCGCTTACGTCAAAAACAAGGTAGTCCTGCTGAAAGGCTCGCGCGGAATGGCGCTGGAACGTATCGTCCGCTACCTCTGACCGCCCCCCGACGGCAAGGCATACTTTTTGCCCCCTCATGCGGAAAAATTTCCGCCATGACACGCATACGCATCAAAAGGGTTTACGAACCCGAATCCCCCGACGACGGCTACCGGGTATTGGTCGACAGGCTGTGGCCGCGCGGCATCCGCAAGGATGCGCTTCACTACGACTCCTGGGAAAAGGAGGTGGCCCCGTCCGCCGCGCTCCGCACATGGTACCATCAGGACCCGGCGGGCCGATGGGATGAATTCCGGAAACGGTACCTGTCGGAACTGGAACACTCCGGGACGGCGGCAGCATTCGCCGGGAAGATACGGGAACTCCCCACAGTCACCCTGCTCTTCGCCTCCCGGAACGCCGCCGAAAACCACGCGCTCATCCTCCGGGAATACCTCGAAACCACCCCCGCATAACACCTTCCGGACGGAGTGTACCCCCGCGGCGTTCTCCGCCCGTCCTGTCCGCAAACGGCTCCGGTCCGTCCCTGCGGCAAAAAACGACAAATCGCCAACTATCGCACATTTCGAAAGATTCGCAACATCCGCACTGCGGATATAGCTGGAACATCGGTTTACCGACAACCGGAACGATAAAAAACAATCTTTCAAAAAAGTCCTACGGCGGTTCGGCACTTCACGCCCGAACCGCCCCTATTCCTCGCCGCAGCCCTGTTTTTCTCGGTTTTTTTTGTGTTTTTACAAAATATCCGTATCTTCGTTCCGCCGTGTGTGATGTCCAAAACCGCGGCAGCACTATCGCACTATGTACGGGCGACAAGCAAGACGCATTGCAAACGAAAGTATTCATCTCTGTTACCGTGGCTTTCAGCGAAAGGTCGCGGTAACGGTGCCGCATGTTCAACTTTAAAATATACGCAACACGGCATGGCTCCGCAGAAAACGGCGGCCGAATCCGACAAAGGGATGATGCCATGCAGGAAATGAAAGAAACTTTAAAACAAGCTAAGCACAAGAAGAAAGGTCATCACATTTAACAACACAAACTAAAATTAATTCGTATGAGAAAAATCGTACTATCAGTTTTCACGATGCTGATAATGTGCTTCCAACTGGCCGCACAGAATCAGCGGGTAACTGGTACCGTAACCGATGCGGCATCGGGTGAACCCGTCATGGGTGCGACCGTTGTCGTAAAAGGTACGCAGAACGCTGCCGTCACCGGCATGGAAGGAGAATACACCCTCAACAACGTTCCCGCGAATTCCGTTCTGGTTTTCGAATACCTGGGATACGCCAAACAGGAGGTAACCATCACGGCGGGCATGACCGTTGCGAATGTGAAACTCTCCGAAGACAACGAACAAATCGAACAGGTGGTCGTGATAGGTTACGGTTCGGCGCGTTCGGTGGGTTCCGTAACGGGTTCCGTTTCCGTCGTGGATGCGAACATTCTTAACGACAAACCCGTGATGAACGTCGCCGACGCACTCTCCGGCCAGGTATCCGGTATGTCCGTCATGACAAGTTCCGGTGAACCTTCCCAGAGTTCGTCCATCCGTATCCACGGTGCGGGCTCCATCAGTGCAGGTACCGAACCTCTTTACGTCATCGACGGTATGCCCTCGTCGGCCAACCAGTTCCTCGCCATCAACTCGAACGATATCGAGAACATGGTGACGCTGAAGGACGCATCCGCAACCTCCATTTACGGTTCGCGTGCTGCGAACGGCGTTATCTACGTGACGACCAAGAAGGGCAGCCGCAGGGCACAGAGAGCCCAGTTCCGTTTCAGCGGCAACTACGGCGTATCCACCCCTGTAAACAACAAGTTCCGCCAGATGAACGGCTACGACCTGCTCGACTGGCAGCTCTATTTCGGCGAAATCTCGCAGACAGACTACGCAACCTACAAGGACAGGCTCGATACCTTCGGCGCAGTGGACTGGTTCCGTTATATCTACCAGACCGCACCTACCTACACGGGTGAATTTTCCGTAAACGGAGGTAGCGAGAACATCGGCTATTATGTATCCGGAAGTTACATGAACCAGGACGGTATGGCACCGCAGTCGAGCATGGAACGTTACACGATGCGTACCAACCTCTCCGCACAGGCCAACTCCTGGCTGCGTATCAACCTCAACCTCGCGGCAGCGGTGGACAAACGCGAATCCACTCAGGGAGCCACGACCTCACAGGGTCTGAACCCGACGTCGGTAACCAACTTCCCGATATACATGGCCACCTACATGACCAGGCAGTATTTCGACGAAGAGACCGGCCGGATAGAGGATTATCTTCTCTTCCCGAACAACATGATTGACCCGTACTACGTCATGGAGAAAGCGCCGCAGTGGGGCAACAACCATCTGCTCAACGGTAACTTCTCCGTCGTGCTGACTCCCGTCAAGGGCCTCACGATAACCAGCCTGAACGGTATCGACGGCGCTTACAGCACCTATACCTTCACCGCCCTCCCGTCACACTTCGCCTCGGGCGGTACGGGTAGCCGTACGCGTCAGTTCTCGCAGTACTACACCCTCTCGACCAGTAATACCATCGAATACAAATTCGAGCCTATCAAGGATATGCACAACATCACCCTGCTCGTCGGCCAGGAAGGCATCGACTACTACTCGCAGGGATTCATGGCAGGTTCGAGCGGCCAAATCGACGATGCCCTCTACCTGATAGGAAAAGGTACGCAAGTCAAAATGTCCGACGTCAGCGAAAGTTACAGCAGCTACAACATGCTCTCGTTCTTCGGCCGCGTGAACTACGAATACGGCAGGAAATACGCCTTCGACCTCACGCTCCGCAACGACGCATCTTCGCGGTTCGGTAAGGACAACCGCAACGCGCTGTTCTACGCAATCGGCGGTATGTGGAACATCAAGGAGGAGAATTTCCTCAAGGACAACCGCGTACTCACCGACCTCAAACTGCGCGTGACCTACGGTACGCAGGGTAACTCCTCCATCAGCAACTATGCGAGCCTGCGCCTCGTATCGACGGGAGCCAACTACGGCGACGTATCGGGCAAATACTTCGCATCCACCGGTAACAACTACCTCGGATGGGAGAAACAGGGCCTGTTCAACGTAAGCCTCGAATTCGGTCTGTTCAACTGGCTGTCGGTTTCGGCAACCTACTACGACCGCCGTTCCAGCGACATGTTGTACGACGTACCCTATCCTCCGTCGTCGGGTATCACCTCCAGAGGCGAAAACGCCCTCAAGATGAAGAACCAGGGTGTCGACCTCGATATCAACGCCACCCTGTTCCATAACGACGACTGGAACATCACCATCGGCGCTGTATTCGGCTACAACAACAACAAGATAACCCAGCTTTACGGCACCACGACCTCGATTCCCCAGCCCGATTCGTTCCGTACGTACGAGGTAGGCAAATCCGCATGGTCGTTCTACATGCCCGTATTCATGGGTGTAGACCCGCGCGACGGTAAGGCCATGTACGACGACGGCAACGGCAACCCCGTAAAGGATACCAACCTCGCCGCATACATTACGCTCGACAAGCAGTACATCGCACCGTACAACGGCGGTTTCGACCTGAGCGCAAGCTGGAAAGGTCTCTCTCTCCAGGTGAACTTCGCATATCAGCTCGACAAGTGGCTCATCAACGGCGACCGCTTCTTCAACGAAAGCAGCAACATCGTACCGAGGACAGCCCGCCCCGAATACATGAAGAACATCTGGCGCGAACCGGGACAGGTTACCAATATTCCGAAATACGGCGAAACTTCGCTCTACAGCACGGCATATCTGGAAAACGCTTCCTACCTGCGTCTGAAGAACCTCTCGCTCTCCTACCAGCTGCCGCAGTCGCTCCTCAAGAAGACCGGCTTCATTCAGGGCGTAAAATTCTCCGTTGTAATGCGTAACCTTTGGACGCTCACCAACTACACCGGATACGACCCCGAATACGACAGCTCGATTATCTACGGTATGTACCCGAACACGCGTCAGTACTCTTTCGGTCTGGAACTCGTATTCTAATAATTAACGATTAATATAAAACCAACTATATGAAAAATATAATGAAAGTTGCACTGCTAATGCTCCTCGCGGGAAGCATAGCAAGTTGTAATCTCGACAAATACCCTGACGGCGACGCGATACCCGAAGAGCAGGCGTTCACTACCTTCAAGGACGCCGGCCAGTTCCGCCTCAGCCTCTACTACTTCGCCCGTCAGTGTTTCTCGTCGTACACCGTCATCCCGGTGAACATGCAGGCGGAAGGTATCAATGCTACGCTGGATTACGGTAACCAGATGGGTTTCCAGTACACCTGGACGTTTGCCGACAACGACAGCTACGTAGAACAGCTCTGGACATACTGCTACGGCGGTATCTACCAGATTAACTACTTCATCCAGAAAGCCAACGAACTCATCGAACGGGACAACTCGCTGGAAGAAGGCAACGAAAATAAGATGACGGAAAGCGAACGCGAACAGCTCAACCTCTATATCGGTGAAGCCCGTCTGTTCAGGGCCATGATAAACCACCAGCTGGCCACGTTCTACTGCAAGGACTACAATCCTGAAACGGCTACGACCGACTGGGGTATCATTCTGACCGACAAGGTCGATGTGAACGCAAGGAATAAAAGGTCTACCCTGTTCGACACGTACGACTTCATCAACAAAGACCTCACCGCAGGCAAGGAGGCTCTGGAGCGCTACTACAATGAGCTCGGCAATCCTACGCAGTATTATTATCTCTCTCCGCTGACCGCCCAGTGCCTCGAAGCGAAGATACTGCTGCACACCGACCAGTATGAAGCCGCTGCCACCGCTGCCGCTGCCATTGCAGACGCCTCGATACTCATCAACAATGCCGACGCATTCGCCGACATGTGGAAGAACAACACCAACGGTACGGAAATCCTGTTCCAGTTCTACGCCAGCCTGAACGAAGGCCGTTCGCAATACGGCAGCATGTTCTGCGAAGACCCGTACAACGACGGCAAACAGGTACAGCCGCTCTATCTGCCCTCCGCATGGCTGCTGAACCTCTATGCTTCCAACGACATCCGTTCGCAGGTATATTTCAGGTCGGACGTGCCCATACTCAGCGGTACGACGCTCTACACCGGAGTGAAATACATCGCCAAGTATCCCGGTAACCCGGCCCTGAATACGACGGCCACGACCAACGAACTCATGCAGAACGTAGTCGTTTACCGAAGCGCAGATTTCGTACTGATGGCTGCGGAGGCTTATGCACGGGCAAACAATCTCGACGGAGCCAACAAGTATCTCGAGAAACTGCTTACCGCACGTATCCCGGGCTATACTTACACACCGTACGCATCGATAGACGAAGTATTCGCCGCTATCAAGCAGGAACGCCTCAAAGAGATGTTCATGGAAGGCAACCGTATCGCGGACCTCAAAAGGTGGGGCGACGCAATGGACCGTACCGGTCAGGACCCGCAGGCAAGCTCGCTGGTAGTAACCACCGGCCTTTACCTCAACATCCCCGCTACGGACTACCGTTTCGTATGGCCTATACCGCAGTCGGAAAAAACATCCAACCCGAACATCTCGGACCAATTGAACTGGTAATAAACGGTTAATCAAACACATTATGAAATACATCAAAGTAATATTCTTAAGCATATTGGGCGCTGCGGCACTCTCTTCCTGCCAAAAGGACGAAGGTCCTATCGACCCTGGCACTGCCGTGGTCAATTTCGGACAAACTTCGGTAACGGTAAGCGAAAACTCGGGATTATTCACTGTGCCGCTCGAACTCACCGGCGAACCCGGAGGATACCCCGTGACCGTCAATATCACCGCAACCGGTGTGGACGACATCGACCAGGTACTGCTCATCACATCGACTACGATTAAGATTACGGAAAACAACGATTCGTTCATACAGATGATTCCGGTATGGCAGCCTACCATCAACGACGACTTCACCGTTACGCTCACCATCGAAAGCGCCAACGGCGCCAACATCGGTTCGAGCAACACCTGCAACGTCACGATTGAGAATGTCATGGCCGTACAGTATGGTCAGTACACTTTCAAAACCTCGAACGGTTCCCCCTCGGAGTGGACTCTTATCCTGCGGGAAGGTGCTAACGGAACCTATATCATGGAGAACATGTTCGACGTAAGCGATTCGCCGAAACTCATAGGTGAATTCGACGCAGAGAACATGCAGATGATATTCGACGGCCGCGTGAACGGTTTCGGCGATGCGAACTACAACGGCAAGATTGGCTGGGGCCAGCGGGGCAGCGACTACCTCGCCTTCCAGTGCAGTTCGCCCATGGTATTCACCGTGAATGAAAACATGGAACTGGAAGGCACAAATGCTCAGTTCTTCTTCCTGCTCCTCATCATGGATGAAACCGGTTCAGCCATTACCAAACAGGAAACCCTGGCATCCTTCAACGGCGGTGTCTGCACGTTTGAAGGCGAAATATCAGGCGATACGGAATGGCCTTTCTAAAGTATTCCTGAACAAAAAGAAAAACCGGCTGAAGATTTCAGCCGGTTTTTCTTTTCCTCACGCACCAACGGACATCCGGCCAGCCTTCCCCTCTTCTCAGGCCGACAGTCACACCGACCGTTCTTTCGGCCGTTTCCCCGGCCGCATCCGGTTCCGGCAGTAAGCCGTATGTCACTCGCTCCCAAATGAACGCACGACGAAGAGCCCGACAACCAGCCGCCGACGCCCCCACCAAAGGCAGACAGATTATCAGGAAAAAGTACGGAACGACAAATAGTTGGGAGGAACCGTGTTTCTTTCATACGAAATACCTAAATTTGCGATGCCGTTGCATACCGGCACGGTCGGGTGACGAACCCGAAGAGCTATAAAATTCACTACTAATTAATCATGGACAACACAATCACCAACAGGGCGGCGGACAACATCAGGATACTGTCTGCGGCAATGGTCGAAAAGGCAAAATCGGGACATCCGGGCGGAGCCATGGGAGGCGCCGACTTCATCAACATCCTCTATTCGGAGTTCCTGAACTATGACCCCGACAAACTCGATTATCCGTTCCGCGACCGTTTCTTCCTCGACCCGGGGCACATGTCGCCGATGCTCTATTCGGTCCTCGCACTGGCCGGCATCATGCCTGCCGAAGAGTTGCAGCACTTCCGCCAGTGGGGAAGCCATACCCCCGGACACCCGGAGGCAGACCTCGCACACGCGATAGAGAACACCTCCGGCCCGCTCGGACAAGGACATGCGATGGCGCTCGGCGCTGCCATTGCCGAACGCTTCCTCGTCGCACGGTTCGGTGAATGGATGGCCCACAAGACATACGTATACATCTCCGACGGCGGTATCCAGGAGGAGGTGGCACAGGGCGTAGGCCGCATGGCCGGATTGCTCGGACTCGGCAACTACATCATGTATTACGATGCCAACAACGTCCAGCTCTCAACCACTGTCGAGGAGGTCATGAACGAGGACATCGCAGGCAAATACCGTGCATGGGGCTGGAACGTCATCAGCATAGACGGTCACAACCCCGACCAAATACGCGAAGCGCTGACTGCAGCGGGCAGGGAGACCGAACGCCCCACCCTCATCATCGGCAGGACCGTCATGGGGAAAGGGGCCCGCGGAGCGAACGGCGAAAGTTTCGAGAACAAGGTATCGACCCACGGACAGCCTCTCTCGGCTGCCGGTGCAGACATCGCCGCAACCATCAGCAACCTCGGCGGCAATCCCGACGACCCGTTCGCCATCTTCCCGCAGAGCCGCAAACTGTACGAGGCACGTGCGAAAGAGCTGCGCAACTGGGTGGCCTGGATGAAGGAAGAGGAGGCCAAATGGCGCCGTGAAAGTCCTGAACTCGCCGGAAAGCTCGATTCCTTCCTCAGCGGCAAACTCCCCGAGATAGATTTCGATGCGATAGACCCCGGCAAGGACGTCGCTACGCGGGCGGCATCCGCCAAGGTGCTGGGCGTATTCGCGGAAAAAATAGGCAACATGATAGTCGCCTCGGCCGACCTCAGCAATTCGGACAAGACGGACGGCTTCCTCAAAAAGACGAAAGCCTTCGCCAAAGGCGACTTCTCCGGACAGTTCCTCCAGATGGGCGTCAGCGAGTTCACCATGGCCTGCATCATGAACGGTATGGCTCTGCACGGCGGCGTAATTCCCGCATGCGGTACCTTCTTCGTCTTCTCCGACTACATGAAACCGGCCATCCGCCTGTCGGCCCTCATGAGGCTGCACGTCGTCTATATCTGGACACACGACTCGTTCCGCGTCGGTGAGGACGGCCCCACGCACCAGCCCATCGAACAGGAGGCACAGATAAGGCTCATGGAGCACGTCCACAACCACCGGGGCGAACGGTCGATGGTCGTACTGCGTCCCGCCGACGGCCAGGAGACGGTCGCCGCATGGAAATTCGCCATCGAGGAGCAGCGCCCCGTAGCGCTCATCCTCTCGCGCCAGAACATCAAAGACCTGCCCGGCGACCGCAAAAAAGAGGCGAAAAAACTGCACAAGGGGGCTTACGTGGTAGCCGATGTCGCAAAACCCGACGTGCTCTTGATAGCAGACGGTTCGGAAGTCTCCACACTGGCCGACGCCGCACAGCTCCTGGCAGAGGAGGGTATTTCGGCGAGAATCATATCCGTTCCCTCGGAGGGACTGTTCCGCGACCAGGGTACGGCGTATGTCCGCGAGATACTGACGCCGGGAGTACCGCGCTACGGTCTCACCTCGGGGCTCTCCGTAAACCTGCGTACCCTTGTGGGCGACGACGGGTTCATACACGGTCTCAACCATTTCGGATACTCCGCACCGTACAAGGTACTCGACGAGAAGTTCGGCTACAACGGCCCCAGCGTAGCGGTAGAGGTGAAAGAGTTCCTCAAGAGCCTCCAATAAGAGATACGAACCGACTGAATGAAAAGGAAGGGCCGGGAAGCCCTTCCTTTTCATTTACCATTATCCCAATGGCGCGTCTTCGCCAGCCGAAAGAGCATCGTTTTTCCGACCTGCAATCCGGACAGACGAGACGGGCGATATTACCACCATATTAAAATCCGGCGATACAGACGCCCGTATATATACTTTGATATTCGGGATGTTATCATTAAATTTGTTTGAACAGATACAGTTATCACCATCCGCATGACAAAATCTAAAACCGCAAGCCTATGAAAACTCTCACTCGAATTTTGTTGCTGTGCCTATTTCCCGTATTGGCTACCGGTTGCGAAAAAGAGGTGATTACCCGGTATGAACAAACAGGATATAATGAATATAAGTTTATCAATAATTCTTCGAAAGATGTATTCGTCGCGTATGAGTCATTCGATGATGGCATAAGACGAGATGGATTTATGATAGCTAAAGGTGGTTGTCATTCCGTTTATAAAATGTACTCTGATCCATACAGTGATACGAATAGTCCATTCTTTTTATATGGCTCATTCTCCAAGTATATAGATTGGCTATATTTTTATACTGATGAACTTTATGTGGTATTCGAGCCTTCACCGGAGAGTCCTTATTTCGATGCTTTTTACGATTCGGTCTATACTGAAAACCATATTACTTACCATGTCTATACCATTACGGACGATTTCTTCAAAGATGGGCGTCCGGTAGAAGAACTCGGAGACGGAATTATAATCGGATAACGTAAAACTTCGACCTATGAAAAAAATATATGCGATAGGTATGTTATGCGTATTGGCAGCAAGCTGCCTTTCATGTCGCAAACAGGTAGAGCGAATCGAATATTTACCGAACTATCATCAGATGTATCTGTTTCAGAACAAGAGTTCCAGCGACTATGTTCTGTTCCGGATTTACTCTTCTGGGCCGGGCGGTAGGGCTGAAGACGGTTTTTTCGTGGGGAAAGGCTATAAGGATGACTCCTATCACGATGTTTACTCGTTCGACGGCGCGAATCCGTTCTACCTGCTGCCGGATGCGACCGAGAACTATACGACCATATCCAACGGCAAGGTATATGTCGTCCAGCGTCCCGGCGATGCGGGAAGCGTGTACGACGATGCGTTTTGGGAAGAAGCGCACTATCAGTTCGTCGTAACGGATAAACTGTTCGAGAACGGCATGCCCCTATAAAACCGAGAGGAAAGCAAACAATCAAGGGAAAGGTTCTGCATCTTTCCCTTTTTCCATATATCACCACACGCCACAGAAAGACCGCTCCTGCCGCAGTCGGCTTTCCACACGTTACCCGCCAGAGGCCGCCTGATGGCCCCTCAGGACTTTTCGCGCCGTACGGGTTCCGGCGACAGACTTCCGAATCCACAGAAGAAAAATACCGCACACCGACGCGTCATGCCCTTGTGCATTCCGCACCGAAGAGAAGAGCGCTCCCAAACGAGGATTCCGTTCCCCGCAGAAGAGCCATATCGGACGCAAGAAGACGGCTACAGGGAGATGCTCCCGGACGTTCGCACCGCCGCTATACTACCGCAAGTTGCTGCTGATGATTTGCAGGAACTCTTGCCGCGTATTCTGATTCTTCAGGAACGCCCCGGTAAACGCCGAAGTAGTCGTCACGGAGTTCTGCTTCTGAATGCCGCGCATCTGCATGCAGGTGTGCGCCGCCTCGATGACGACCGCAACGCCCATCGGGTCCAAAGCCTCCTGAATACAGTCCCGAATCTGGACCGTCAGGCGCTCCTGCACCTGAAAACGTCGGGCGAAACACTCCACCACCCGTGCCACCTTGGAGAGGCCCGTAATGTATCCGTTGGGAATATAGGCCACATGCGCCTTGCCGTAAAACGGCAGCATATGATGTTCGCACATGGAGTACAGTTCGATATCCTTGACGACGACCATGTGGCGGTAATCCTCCCTGAATTTGGCCGAAAGAAGTATCTCCTTCGGGTCTTCGCCGTATCCCTTCGTAAGAAAGGCCATGGCTTTCGCCACCCGTTCGGGCGTCTTCAGCAACCCTTCCCGCGAAGTATCTTCCCCCAACAGTTCGAGTATCCGTTTATAGTGGCCGGCGAGTTCCTCCACCGTCCGCACGTCGTATATGTCTTCCCTTTCGTACAGTTTGTCCATCTCCGTCATTGCGTTTAGTCCGCAAAGGTATCACATTTTCCGATGCTATAAAAGCCGTTCCGCCCGCGAATCCTCCGTAAGTCTCATATTCCCCCAGTCCAGGCCGCTCAGCAACACCGCACCCGACCGGGAACCGGCCTCGAATCCGCCCAGCCGCTCCTCCATGCCCAGCGCCTGCGCTCCGTTCCCGGTAGCCCAAGCGAGCAGCTCTTCGAGCGGCACGTCGCCCAGCGCCCGCAGCTCGGCCACCATGTCCAGCGCCGTATTCGACGCCAGCGAATCGGTTCCGACAGCTATCCGCACCCCCTTGCCACGCAACAGTCCGACGGGCGGCGAGAGCCGCGATATGTAACGGTTCGAGCAGGGACACAACACCCACGTCACTCGTCCGGTGAAATGGGCTTCTATCCGTTCCACATCCTCCTGCGTCACGCAACAGTTATGTACGAGAAGTATATCCCGCCCGGGCGGTACCGAAGCCGTAATGCGCATCGCCGGCGAACCGTACTCGGCGAAATCTATCGCCGTCCCGCGCTGCGCATACCACGCAGCCAGTTCGCCGCGCCCTTCGAACAGTTCACGCTCCGCAGGACTCTCCATAAAGTGTACGGAAAGCGGCCCGGTACCCGATGCCACGGCCGAACGGAACGCCGCATCCTGCAGGGAATAGGTAGCATGGGGGGTGACCGTACAAGGCAGCCCGCAGGCCTCCGCACGCCGTACGAGCGGCTCCAGCCCCCGTGCCGACGAAGCGCCCAATCCGAAAAGTTCGAGAAAACTCAGATAGTCCACCGGACTGTCCGCCTTGACGGCAAAGGAGGAATCGCCGTTGCAGACATCGCCTACCCCGCCAATCCCCTGACGCCACATCCGCCGGTCGGCCTCTGCAGCGGCCAATTGCCGCTCCTCCGGCCCTTTCAGGCCGCGCACCTCTCCCATGCCGCGGGCGAAAGCGGTAAACCCTCCCCCCTGCGGAATGGCTCCCTTCAAATAGGAGAGTTCCAGATGGCAATGCGCATTGACGAAATCGGGGACAAGGATGCCGTTATAGAATTCGACTCCGGCACAGGCATCCACATTCCCGGGAACCTCCACCCCCGCTACCCGGCCGTCACTCGACCACGAGACTATCGCATTGCGCAACAACGAGCGGCGATGGTACACGTAATGCGCGGCTATCCGCCTTCGGAGCGTAATATTCTTCATATTCCCTGTCGTCTATCATCAACCGATAACCGTATTCATGCGACAGCACCCTGCGGGCCTCTTCGAGCGGCGGCTGGTAAACGACCACCAGCGAATCTATCGTAAGGTGCATTCGCTTCGGTTTCTCGGGATAGTTGCCGAACTTCACGGCGAGCTCCGTTACGTCCTCCCCTCCGGAGAGCACGACATTGTGTTTTATGCGCCTCCCGCTCAGCATGCGCAGCGTAGAACTCGACCGGACAAGGCTGTCGTCCGTCAACAAGGCATGGCGGTTGGTCAGATTCTTGTTTCCGTCGAGCGAATCGATAAGATAATAGTAGGTTATATCGACCTTGCCGGCACCCTCTTCCAACGGCACCCGCAGGGTCAGCGCCGCCGAATCGGCCAGGCTCCGGATGGTGATAAGCGAGTCACGGAACACCTCGCGGCGGCTCACGGCATACGCCATGCTGTCGATAAGGTCGAGAACGCGCACCCGTTCGGTTACGGCCGCCTGTTCGGCCTCGAGTTTCGCTATCGCCGCCTCCACGATGTCCGTCAGCCGGAAACTCTTCCGCTTCGTGGCATCCGTTATCGTCTGCCGGAAGTCCTCGGCCGTGTAGCCGTACTTGCCTATCAGGGGTCCATAGATGTCTACGCTGTCGAACCGCAGATTCATATTATTCCGTTCCATATAGGCATTCAGGACATACATGTCCTTGAAGATATCGGCGAGCGTCTCCTCCGGTATCTGTTTGTATCCCCTGCAGGAAGCGAACAGTGCAGCGACGCACGCGAGCACCGCACATAACCTGTAAACCAATGCCTTCATAATCTTACCGACGACTTGGGTATCATTCTCGATACCGTTAATCCGTTTATTATCCATGTCACGCTGAATGCCGCCGCCGCGACGGCCACGATGTCCCAGAACCGCACGACCACCGGATAGGCATCGACCAGAAACGACGCAGCCCCTATCTTGATGATACCGAAATGCTGCTGCACGAGCGCAAAAGCCAGCCCTACGGCGAGACCACCCGCCGTTCCGAGGCCGCTTATCAACATGCCCTCCTTCACGAAGATACGCCTCACGAAACCGACGTCCGCCCCCATCGTAAACAGTATCCCGATGTCGGGCCTCTTGTCGATGATAAGCATCACGAGCGAACCGATAATGGAAAAGGAGGCTATCACCAGCACCAGCAGGCTGATGAAGAAAATCCCCAGCTTCTCCAGCTTCATGATGCGGTACATGGAGGCTTTCTGTTCGTAACGCGTCATCACCCTGAAATCGTCGCCCAGTCCCGCCGCCAATTTTTTCCTGACGCTCTCCGGTCGGCCTCCTCCCGCCTTGACCGCAATAGCCGAAGCCTTTCCCGGATAATCCAGCAACTCCTGCGCGAAACCGAGCGTGCTGAGCACATACGTCCCGTCGGTCTCCGCATCGAGCCGAAAGATACCGGCGGGAAAGAGCCCTGCCGTCCGGTAACCGTCTATCGGAAGCAACGACGAATATTCGCCGCGCCGCACCGCATAGACGTTCAGCGGGTCGTACAGGGCGGTCTTCACCCCGAGGTCGTAAGCAAGCCCCTGCCCTACCACCGCCTGTTCCATATCGCCGAAACGCAGTTCGTAATCGCCGTACGCAATGGTCTCCCGTACGGGAACCACCCCTTCGTAACGCTCGTCCACGCCGCGCAGCCGGGCCGTGGTCTGCCGACCGCGGTACTCCAGCAGCACATTCTCCTCCAACAGGTAGGAGAAAGATTCAACACCCGCCTCAGCGAACGCCTCTTCATCCACAGAGGCAATGTCGAACACCTTGCCTTCGGCGGGAACCACGACAAGCTCCGGGTCGAAAACGCCGTACATGCTCTTCACCAGTCCGTCGAATCCGTTGAACACGGAGAGCAGGATGACCATGGCCGCGACCGGTACCCCCACCGCGAAGATGCTCACCCTCGATATGATGTTTATCACCGAAAGGGAACCCCGCGAGGAGAGGTATCTGCGTGCGAAAAGCGACGATATGCGGCCCACGGCACTTCTACTTTAAAAGGTTGTCGATGTTCTCGATATACTCCAGCGAATCGTCCAGAAAGAACGACAGCTCGGGTACCGATTTGAGCTGGTTGCGGATACGTGTCCCCAACGCCTTGCGGATGCGCCATTCGCCGGCATTTATGCCGTTCATTATCTCCGCATTCCGCTCGAACGGGAAAATGCTCAGGTATATCTTCGCATATCCCAAATCGGGACTCATGCGCACCGAAGTCACCGTCACCATGACGCCCCGCACGAGGTCGGCCGCCTCTTTGGTGAAGATGTCACTGATGTCCTTCTGTATCTGCTTCGCTACCTTGCTTTGTCTTGTCGATTCCATACTCTTCCGTTATTATCTCTTCCGGAACGACCGCGGCATCCTCCGTACCGGTTGTTCCGGCCGTCTCGGTTTCCCCGACAACCGCGGTCGTCTCCTCTTCCGTTATCTCTCCTATACCGGCCGTCTCCTCCGTTTTCTTCATCTCCTCCAGCTCCTGCTGCGCACGCTTGGCCTCCCTTTTGGCGATGATGCGTGCATACCAGGGCGGCGGCAGGGGGGTATGCGGCTTGTCGCCCAAACGGTAAAAGAATCCGAGCGACAGGCTGATGTTGTCGAGCGGCGAACGCACCGGATTGCCCGCATAGACGGCACTGTTGCGCATGATGTCGCCGTAACTGAAATAGTAACGCCCCTCCAGCATCAGTTCCCATTTGCCCATGACGACATTGAGACCGATGCCGCCGAGAAGTCCGTACCCGAGCGGGTTATCTTTCACGAGCGTCATGTGATAGGGCCCTTCCGTAACGGTATTTCCGCTCTTCACCCACTCATATGCGCCGACATTGTACGATGCCCATATGCCGGCATTCAGGAAGACGCGCAGCCGGTTATCACTGAAATTCATGTGGATATGCCATATCAACGGCAGATTGACAGTGCTATAGACACGGCGGGTATAATCCTCCGAGTCGAGGCTCGCCTGTTCCTGATAAGCCCGCTGCAGAAATTCGAGTTCGGCCGCTACAGCCCCTATGTACCTCACCTTGCCGTAATATTTCCATTGAATCCCGGCGGACCAGGTTCCCCACACCCACTTCATGGGATACCACGAAACGGGAGCGAAACGGCCGTAACCGACTCCCCATCCCGCCCGGGCGCCTATGTAGTGCTGCGCACGCACGGGCAGCACGAAAACTGCGAGCAGTGCCGCCAATACGACTCCCTTTGTGACTGTTCTCTTCATCAACGATACGCTGTCGGCACGCTTGCCGTAATTATCAAAATCCTCTTCTTTTCGCGCAGTATCCGCTCTCCTCCGGTCTTAGAACATCCTGTTGCCGGTATTGAACGCCCCAGTGGGGTTGAAAGCACCGCTGGCATTTCGGCTGCGCTGCGTATTCTGCTGTTGTTGCTGCTGCTGGGCCTTCTTGATACGTTCCTCGATAAGGCGCTGGGCACGCAGCAGTTCCTGCTTGCGCAACTGTTCGCGTATATCCATGATGTCCACCGGTTTGAACAGGTCGGCCATATCCACCGTTATCTCTATGTCCCAGTTGGCCTTCATGGCTATCATTTCGTTTCCCGATTCGGGAATGTATATCTCCACCCGCTCCGGCTGTTTGCGGAGAATCAGGTCGCCCGTATCCCACTGTCCGTTACCGTTCACATCGTCTATGACGCGCAGCTTCACGTCACCCGGATTCACGTAGCGGAAGATGTATTTGCCCGTCACGGCATCCCGCTTCTCCTGCAGGACGGAATTCTTGTCGTTCAACAGCTGAAGAATATACCGGCTGGAGTCGGTCTGTCCCTTCACGTTCACCGTCAGCGTGCCGAACTTGTCGGGCGACAGTATCGAGAAATCGGCCTTTATCGAGTCGTTACGCTGTCCGGCCACGTCGAGGAAGACGCTGTCGGGGATGACGAGCTGATATTTCTGCTCCGGAATCCACTGGGCCGAAAGCATCCACTTGCGGATATCCACCGAATCGCGCCGCAGTTCGTACCTCACCCGGTACATATCCTCTCCCTCACCGAAACGCACGAGCGAGATACGGCTGCTGTCCATCTCCACGAGCGGATAATCGAAACTTATCGTCACGTTGTCCTCGGGATTTATCTCCCCGCGGGCGCTGAGGTTGTACTTGAACGGATTGGGCTTTTCGGGCGGCGTATAGGTCTCTCCCTCGCGTTCGGCCCGTTCGCGTTCCTTCTCCTCCTTCTCTCTGGCACGCTCCTCCTCTTTCGTTTCGATGTATTTCCAGAACAGTTTCAGCTTGTCGGTATTCGGTACGAGCTGATTGAGGCTGTCGTGCTTGAGGTAGGTAATCCGTCCGGTAATGGTATCGGGCAGCTCCTCCCCCGGAACGTCGAGCCACAGGTTGATGGTATCCCGGCCGGGAGTGACATACTCCGTTATGATACGCGAGGAGTCGATGCCGTCCAGTACCAGCGAATCTATCTGCGGATAGGGGGCGTTGAAATAGAGCTCTATCTTATGCTGGAGGGGCCGCTTCTGTTCGGCCAGGTTCTGCCGTTTGAACTGCCGGTCGGTGAACATGCGGATGAAAAGCTGCGGCTCGGCGGTCATATAGCGGCGCGTCGTATCGTACCATGCCATGAAATCAGGCAGGTCGGAGGGGTTGAATACACCGTCGAGAAACCCTATCTTGTCCACGCCCGGTTCATAGGCGAGATTGCCGTTGGTATCCTCGATAGCATATACCCGATAATCTATCGGTTTCAGGTTCTGGGCGATAAAGATACCGTTGTTCTCGGCCCTCGCGATAGCATCGGGTTTGACATTGAATACGGTCGAATCGAATGCCGGAAGCGAATCGGGCCGGAGAGGGTCGGCAAGCCGCAGGAAAGGCTCGCGCAGGAAAGCCGAATCGGCCGCATCGTAGAAGAAGATGAGCGTCTTCTTGACACTGTCCTTCTTGTAGGCATCGACCGTATATCCCGACATGAACATGGAGTCTATCTCCGGACCGGTGGAGAAGACGTAACGGAAACCGTTGAGCGGATTCCCTTCGTTGTTGTCGCAGACACTGCTCCCGAAATTCAGTGCATAGGTGGTATTGGGTTTCAGCGTATCGAGGATATCTATCTGTACTCCCCGCCCCTTGACGAGGAGGGTGGGTGTCTTTTTCAGCTGCGGGGAGGTGAAAAACTCTTTCTGCTGGTCCTTGAGCTGTACGTACTCGTCGAACGTGATGTAGATACGGGTTCCCGTGAAGTTCGTCGTATTGAAAGCGGGCGTAGCCCCCATCACCTTGGGAGGGATGGTGTCCTTTGGCCCCCCCTGGGGAGCCCCTATGTTGGCGCAACGCCAAAAGAACGCGGAACTGAACAACGTCAGAGCCGCTATTCCCAACCATGTCTTACCGTGCGGGATACCTCTTTCCATTCGTTTACGAATCCTCTTGTCCATATTCTGTTGCCTCCGAATACACGGCCGGAGGAACCGGCTCTTTCCGGCTTTTTACCCGCGGGGCCTCTATCCTCGCCGTCAGCTCTCCGGTTCCGGAACGGGGGTGTCGGGCCGCTCCACCACGACGGTCCAGATATCCGAGGTCCATGTATCGCCGGACTTGTTCAGGTCCACCGACAGCGTCTTCGTCATCTCCACGGGATTGCTGGAGAGGTCGAGGTAGCCGTAGGCATAAATCTTGTTCTCCGCCTCCTGGGCCGGGTCGGCATAGAGCACAAGCATCACGCTGCTGTCGGAGAGTTCCATCGTCAGTTGTTTGTCCACCCAGACGGCCTCGACATCAAACGGGAATTCGACATACTCGTCGGAATCCTGCTCTTTCTTCCTCTCGGCTCTGCCCGACGCTGCCTGCTCCCACGAAGTTACCCTCCCGCCGTTGGCTTTGTCGAAGCCGTAATAGGCGTAGCACCGGGCCGACGTCATCAGGGTCGACCGATACTCCCCCTCCCTGAACACGGCAGGAGTTATCCGCAGTTGCGTCCGTATAGGAATATGGACATCCTTGTAGCCGTAGAATTTCCACGGCGTCTTGACCACCGGTTCATCCGCCCCCTCTTTCCAGTCGAGCGGGGTGAACTTTATCGTCACATACATGTTCGCCAATCCGGCGACGACATTGGCGTTGCCCGTAGCCCACATGGGATATGCCGTATCCACCACCAGCAGCATGACCGGCGTGGTGGCGAACCTCAGGTCGAAAACGTTTCCGGCCTCGCCGGACGCCTCCGCCACCATGTCGTAGCTGCGCGTGCGCGACGGGTCGCCCACCGCGGTGGCAATCCCCGCCCGTGCATTCTCGATGGAGGTAACCTCCCATTCGTCGGGGTTCACGAAAAAGGCGTACACCTTCGCGGTCGTCAGCGGAATAGGCTCCGTCACGCTCTTGCGTTCCTGCCACGTCACCGTCAGACGGTAGTCGCAGCCCAGAACGGGTTTACTGCACGAAACGGCCAGCGAACAGACCGCCGCCGTCACCAGCACCACCAAAGCCAACCAACCTCTTTTCATCGCCTCACGCCTCCCCGTTATGCACCGCGGCCTGCCTTGCCAGCAGCTCGCCGCGAAGCTGTTCAACCGTTTTTCCCAGAACGGGATGCACCTTCTCCGGCGCTATCTCGGCAAGCGGAGCAAGCACGAAATCCCGCTCCTGCATCAGCGGATGCGGCAGCTTGAGCCGGGGCGTATCCACCACCGCATCATCGTAAAAAATGATGTCGATGTCTATCAGCCGCGACGAATAGGGTTCGCCCGTACGCGCCTTTTCGGCGGCTTCCGCCTCACGGTCGCGCCCGAGGCGCCCCTCTATCTCCTGCAGCGCAGCGAGCAGCTCCTCCGGGGCGAGGTCGGTATCGACCTCCATCGCCTGATTCTTGAAATCGTCTGCGGCGGTGAATCCCCACGCCTTGCTTTCGTAGACGTGCGAACAGCGCAGCACGATGCCTATGCCGGCATTTATCATCTGCTGTGCCTGTCTCAGGCGCGGCTTCACATCTCCCATGTTGCCGCCCGTTATGATTATAGCCCTTGCCATCTCCGTATAACTGCTTATCCATAATGCTGCGGCATCTCCGCAGCCTCTCCGCACGGAAAAACCCGTGCCGTACCTACTGTCTGCGCCCAATCAGCTTGCTAACCGACAGAGCGTAATGCGTGAAGACTATCTTCGCATTGCCGTTCTGGCTTATATGCAGCAGGGCGGTACGGTTCTCCTCCGCCAACTGCTCGATATTGCCGTTGCCTACGAAAGGGGCGAACTTTTCGCAGAACTCCCTTTCCCGTCCCCAAAGATAGGATATATTTCCCATTCCTGCCGAAAGCATGTAACTTTCCCGCAACAGGGAAACTGCATACCTGAAAAAACGTTTCTGGGCTTCGCGCCCCAGCGACGCCATATTCTCGGCCCATCCCAGCAGCTCCAGGTGCCGGTCGTTGTAACTGAAACGCATGAGGCTCGCGAAATTGTCGAAATCCTCCCCGGATGCCTCCCCTTCCGGACGCTCCGCAATCTTCCGCAGCTCCACCATATCGCCTCCGGCAAGCCGGGCCAGCGCGGCGGCCTTCTGCGTCTCCATGCCGTACGTACCGGCCAGCCACCGTTCCATGTCGTCCGCTCCGACGGGAGGCACCCCGACCTCCTGAACACGGGAGAGGATGGTGGGCAGGAGCATTTGCGGGGCCACCGAGACCAGCAGGAAAAGCGTTTTGTCCCACGGCTCCTCCAATATCTTCAACAAACCGTTCGAAGCCTCCACTCCCATCTTCTCCGGCAGCCATATCACCACCGCCTTGTACTCGGCCTCGAACGCCTTAAAAGAGAGTTTGCGTATGATTTCATCCGCCTCGCGTTTGGCGATGAGCCCCTGCTGATTGTCGAGCCCAATCCGCCCGTACCACATCTGCTCGTCGAAATAGCCCCCCGTCGTAAGCACCGCCTCCCGCCACTGGGGCAGAAAGGCATCGCTCATGGGTTTCTGCGAACCGCTCCGGGAAGTATTGGTAGGGAAGACGAAATGCACGTCCGGATGAACCAGTTCCGCCATCTTGATACACGACGGACACCGACCGCAACTGTCGCCGTCGTGCCGGTCCGTACAGTTGATATACTGTACATAGGCCAACGCGAGAGGCAGCGTTCCCCTGCCGCTGTCGCCCGTAAAGAGCTGGGCATGGCTTACACGCCCCTCCCCGACACTGCGGCGCAGCATCGCCTTCACCTCCTCCTGTCCTATGACATCCGCAAACCTCATGCTCTTCTCTCCCTTTCCGCCGAAAACGGCATCTGTGCCGCGGACACGTCCGCAGCCTATCTTCCCGTCGAACCGAAACCGCCCGCTCCCCGGGCCGTATCGGAGAGCGTCTCGGACGCCTCCCACTCCACGCGTTCGTGCCGGGCAACCACTATCTGCGCTATCCGCTCGCCTGGTTTTATCTCGAAAGGCGTATCGGAGAGGTTCACAAGAATGACCTTGATTTCCCCCCGGTAATCGGCATCAATCGTCCCCGGCGCATTGAGCACCGTCACCCCGTATTTCGCCGCCAGCCCGCTGCGCGGACGCACCTGCATCTCATAGCCCGCCGGCAGCTCGACGAAAAGTCCCGTCGGGACAAGCGCCCGGCACAGGGGAGCCAGCACGATACCCTCCGCAATGTCGGCCCTCACATCCATTCCGGCCGCAAGGGGCGTTTCATAATTCGGCAATTCGTATGCCGACCTGTTTATAACTTTAACGACCATAGTCCCGTAATCTTGTGCCGCCGGACGATTATCGTCCACGGCGGATGACCGACTTCACCAATCCGCCCAAATCGATTCGCTCCCTTCGGACGGCATAACCTGCAAATATAACCACCAAAACCAAATAAATCAAATACCTCAGCCAACCCGTCAGACTGCCGCACAGCACTCCGGCACCGTACAGCAGAGCTCCGAGCAGCACATACTCCCCTATCCGCTTCAGGTCGTAGGGCACGGGGCAATACCTCCTGTTGAGCAGGTAACTGAGCGCTACCATCGCCGATTCGCACACCAGTCGGGCGACGGCGGCCCCCACGTAGCCGAGCGACGGAACGAGCAGGATGTTGAATGCCACGGTGAACAGCAGCCCCGTACCGGTCACGTAAATAGCGTATTTCGTCGCTCCGGTCTGCTTGTACCAGAAGGAGAGATTCAGCACGATACCCGACAGCATATTGGAGAGCAGCACAATGGGCAGTATCCACACTCCCTCGCGGAAATCGCGTCCGAGAATCAGGGCGAACAGGTCGCGGAACAGAGCGATGAACAGGAAGATGAAGATGGAGACGATGATGAAATATTTCATGGCCTCCGCATTGGTTCTGCGGAAGTCGTCGCCCTTGAACTCGGCCAGGAAAAAGGGTTCGGCGGCCAGGCGGTACATGGAGGTGAAGAGTGTCATCACCACGCCGAGCTTGATGACAGCCCCGTAGACGCCCAACTGTTCCAGAGCATATTCGCTGCCGCCCGGCGTGAGCCACAGCACCATCTGCCGGTCGATGAACTCGTTGGCCGTCCCGGCTATCCCGCTCAGCAGAAGCGGAAGCGAATAGACGAGCAGGCTGCGGGCGAGCCTCCGGTCGATACGGGGCGCCACCCCGCCGCACATGGGCAGGATGAGGAGCAGCGTCACGGCACTCGCCGCGAGATTGGCCACGAAGACGTAACCGGGTCCCATCGCAGGGTCGTAAGCCCACGGCAGAATGCCCCGTCCGGCCAGCGACGGCAGCCATCCGTAAAAAAAGAAGCAGAGGGCGAGGTTCACGACGACCGAAACGAGCCGCAACAGGACATACCGGCCCGAACGCGACTGTTCCCGCAGCCTTGCAAAGGGAATGGCCGTCACCGCGTCGAGGGCCACGATAGCACCCGTCATCCATATATAAGAGGGGTGTGCGGCATACCCCATCCACTCCGCTATCGTCCCGTTGAACAGCAGCACCAGGACGAAAAAGAGCACGGAGACGAGCGACACCATCCCCCAGGCCGTAGCGAATACCCTACGCTTCTCCCCCTCGCCGGACGCCTTGCCGGCAAACCGGAAATAGCCCGACTCGAGTCCCATGGTGAGTATCACGAGCACGAACGGAATGACGGCATAGATATGGCTGACCACACCGTACTGCGCCCTTCCCATCACGCGGGTGAGGTAAGGTACAAGCAGGTAATTCAGCAACCTTACCAGCACGGTGCTTATCCCGTACACCATGGTCTGGCCGGCAAGTTTGCGCATCTGATTCGACATGGCGGAGTATGCTTTGAAAACGATTGTCAAAGGTACGAAAAAAGGCGGCACCGCATACGGCCGGCTCCCCGGAACATGCGGTGCGGCGCACCGGCCGCTATGCTTCGTCTCCGGCCTCCTCCATCTGCTTTGTGGAGAGCAGGCCGCAGGCAGCCTGTATGTCCTCCCCGCGCGAAGCCCGGACGGTAGTAACGATACCCTTGCGGGAAAGCGCATCCCGGAAAGCCTCCATCCGCCGGTCGTCGGGACTGAAATAGGGCGAACCGGGTATCTTATGAAACCGTATCAGGTTGATGCGGCACTTCAGGCCGTCGAGCAGGCGGGCGAGCTCCTTCACATGGGCCGGCGAGTCGTTCATGCCTGCGAGCACGATATACTCGAAGCTGACGCGCCGCTGTCCGCCGAAATCGTAACGGCGCAACAGCGATACGACATCGCGCACGGGAAAGGCCCGCTCCACGGGCATTATCTCCGCACGCTGTTCCGGAAAGGGGTTATGAAGACTGACGGCCACATGCACCCGGCTTTCGTCGAGCAGGCGGCGCAGGCCCGGCACCACTCCGGCGGTCGAGACAGTTATACGGGTCGGACTCCAGCCATACCCCCACTCCGCGGTGAGTATTTCCAGCGAACGCAGCACTTGGTCGGGGTTATCCAACGGCTCCCCCATCCCCATATATACCATATTGGTAAGTCTGCCGCGTTCGGGTAGCGAGGCCATCTGGTTCAGAATATCCCCCGACGTGAGCTGTCCGCGAAGCCCCTGACGCCCCGTCATGCAGAAACGGCACCCCATGCGGCACCCCGCCTGTGAAGAGACGCAGAGCGTGGCCCGGTCGCCGTCGGGAATATAGGCCGATTCGACGTAGTGCCCGTCGGCCGTACGGTAAAGGTATTTTTTCGTTCCGTCACGCGAAACGGCCACCGACCGGGGAGCCTCGAGACCGAGACGATACGAAGAGGCGAGCGCTTCGCGGGCGGCTTTGGAAAGGTCGGTCATCGCGGCGATGTCGGTGCATCCCCGGCGGTAGAGCCACGATGCCATCTGCCCGGCAGCGTAACGCGGCAGACCGAGACCGGCGGCCGCTTCACGCAACTGCCCCAACGACATGCCGTACAGCGCCGGACGGCCACTGTCCTCACTCTCCCCTCCGGCCTCTCCGCCAACCATATACTGCGACATCGAACTACAGAATCACCGAAAAAATCAGGCCGTCCCGAATGTTCGGACGGCCGTTTATGGAATTTCCGCTGTCCGTGCATCTTATTAACAGAAATACGGACGGCTGCGTGGAGAATACCGGAATCGAACCGGTGACCTTTTGAATGCCATTCAAACGCTCTAGCCAACTGAGCTAATTCCCCGTAACTGTTCTGCACCGCAAAGATAATGCTTTTTACTTGTAAAACAACAGTCCGGGAGGAGGATAAAACAGCGTACGGGCCCAAAAAAAAGCGAACGGCCGTTTTTTTCCGATTTTTGTTCTTATATTTGTGAATCGGAAAAGTCTGTTTAAACCCGGAATAACAATAAAAACACGCACGTATATCTATGGAAGTCAAAAAGAGCAAAAAGGCCGACCTTGAGAACAGGAGGGGCTTGTTCATGGAAATCGGGCTTATCGTTGCCCTTGCCGCCGTCATCATCATGTTCAGCGTCAGCCAGCGCGAAAAAGTGGTCGAAGTGATGGCACCCGTTGCGACGGTCGATGAAGTCGAGATGATAGACGTCACGACCGAGAAGGAACCCGAACCCGAACCCGTACAGCACCAACAGACGGTAGCAGTCATCACCGACGTCCTGAATGTGGTAAGGAACGACACCAAGATAGAGACCAGCATCGGCTGGGTGGACTTCGAAGACGAAGACATCGAAATCGCGCCGATACAGGTAGAGACCGAAGAGATAGAGGAGGAGACGATATTCATTGTAGCCGACCAGAAACCCTCTTTCCAGGGAGGAGACCTCAACGTCTTCCGCAACTGGGTACAGGCGCGCCTCTCCTATCCGCCTTTGGCACAGGAGAACAACATACAGGGCACCGTAACCGTGAAATTCGTCGTGGAGAAAGACGGAAGGCTGACCAACATACAGGTACTGAAGAGCCCCGACAAGACGCTCTCGGACGAAGCGGTAAGCGTACTGTCCAAATCTCCGAAATGGGAGCCCGCCCGGCAGCGCGACGTGCCGGTGCGTTTCAGCTACACGATGCCTATCGTATTCAAACTCCAGAACTAACGATTCCCATCCGATAAAAGCGAAAGGGAGTATCATCGGATACTCCCTTTCGCTTTTTCATCTTCTGCCGCACGACTGCCACTCCTGCCTTCTCTGTCGCGGTACAACCGTACCTCAACGACAACACACCCCTGTCGCACAGCGACGGCTCCCTGCCGCCCTATTGCATTGTTTCCCGATATACCGTCCCCCGCAGCGCATCGTCGGAATAGACATGCAGGCTATGTCCTGTCGGACTCAAGCAGGTGATGCGATGGATATGGTTCTCGAAGCTCCCTTCCGCACCGACGGCATAAAAACCGAGCGGCGCCTCCACGACGACCGAACGCTGCAGGCGGGCGTATCCCGCTGCGGCCGGCTCAAAAATTTCGACGAGAAATCTCCCGTCCGCGAAAAAATAGCCGGCGAACTGCGGATGGGCATGGATACTCGTCCGGTTTCCCTCCTGCCAACTCATCACGATGGCCTCCCACCCCGTTTCGGGAGAGCGTCCGAGATAGGTACGACGGTAGCCGTCGGCGGAATAGTCATCGAACCCGTCCAACGCATGGTCTCCGAGCCACGACATGACATACTCCTCTATCCGTTCGCCCAACCCGTCGTCTACCGCACGGGTATGCGTAACCTCCAGCAATCCGGAGAAAAAGGAGGCGTATCCGTCGTATTCGAGCGACGGGACGGCCAGATTCCCGGCTAACGTATCCGTATTCATCTTCTGCATTTTCGATTGTTTCCGAAACAAAAGTAAAGGTTCCGTCCGAAAACGACAACAGCACAAATGCGTATCGTACATCCCGTTTTACACCCATCCGCCGCCCACCGGCAAAATTGCCGCAAGTACCCGAAAAACGAAAACGGGACCGGAATGTTTCCGGCCCCGCATAAGTATTCCGCACGGAAGATACGCGGCAGTGCTACTTCACGAAGACGAACTGCGAACTTATCTCCTTATAGTTATGTACGCGCTCGATAACATCTGCGAACACGTCTGCCGTACTGAGCACCGTTATCTTCGAGGTATCCTTATCGGTACGGAGCGGAATGGTGTCGGTGACGATAACCTCGGCAAGCTGGCTCTCCTTCAGGTTCTCATACGCCTTGCCCGAGAGCACCGGATGGGTAGTCACGGCACGGACGCTGCGGGCACCCATCTCCATGAACATGTTGGCGGCCTTGGTAATCGTTCCGCCCGTATCTATCATATCGTCCAGCAGGATGATGTTACGGTCCTTCACCTCGCCGATGGCTATCATCTTCGCCACCTCGTTGGGCTTGTTGCGGTGTTTGTGGCATATCACGAGCGGAGCATTGAAGTAGGAGGCGTAACTGTTGGCCCTCTTGGCCCCGCCTATGTCCGGAGTGGCTACCGACAGGTTCTCCAAACCGAGCGACTCGATGTACGGCACGAAAATACGGCTGGCATAGATGTGATCGAGCGGCACGTCGAAAAAGCCCTGTATCTGGTCTGCATGCAGGTCCATGGTGATGATACGGTCCACGCCTGCCGACACGAGCAGATTGGCCACCAGCTTGGCGCCTATCGATACGCGCGGACGGTCCTTGCGGTCCTGACGGGCCCAGCCGAAGTAGGGAATCACGGCGATGACCTTATACGCCGACGCCCTCTTGGCCGCATCTATCATCAACAGGAGCTCCATGAGGTTCTCGGCGGGCGGAGGAGTGGACTGTACGATGAAAACGGTACATCCGCGGATACTCTCCTCGAACGCGGGTTGGAATTCGCCGTCGCTGAACCTGCTGACCGACAGGTCACCCAGTTCGCATCCGTAACTCTCGGCAATCTTCGCGGCCAGTTCATGCGAACCGCTGCCCGCAAAGATTTTCAGTTTGTGAATAGCCATCAATGTAAGTTGTTAAGGGATTTTGTTTTGTGTGTTACCTTTCCGCAAAGGTAAGGTATTATCCGGAACGATATCACATTTCCGTCCCGTTTTTATTAAGAAACTTTTACGGTTCTTCCGTACGCCGCAGGCACTCCCCTATGAAGCCGAGAATCTCCTCCCGCCCCGAACGTTTCACCGACGAGGTACGGAAAACGGGCGGCAGCTCCTCCCACTCCTCCAGCAGCCTCTTTTCGTAGAGGCCGATATTGGCATTCGCCTGCCCGGCAGAGAGCTTGTCGCACTTGGTAAACACGACACCGAACGGTACGCCCTCCCGTCCGAGCATCCGCATGAAATCGAGGTCTATCGGCATGGGGGCATGGCGCGAATCGACCAACACGAAGAGAAACCACATCTTCTTCGCCTTCGTGACGTAATCCGTTATCAGCTTCCCGAATTCCCTCCGGTCGCTCTTGGAGGCTTTCGCATACCCGTAACCGGGCAAATCGACGAGATACCACTGCCCGTTTATCAGGAAATGATTTATCAGTTTCGTCTTCCCCGGCGTGGCCGAAACCTTGGCGAGCGAACCGTTGTCGGTCAGCATGTTGATAAGCGATGACTTGCCCACGTTGCTGCGCCCGATGAAAGCGAATTCGGGCAATCCGTCGTCGGGTATCTGCGAAATCCTGCCGCTGCTGAACGCGAAACCGGCCGATGTTATCTTCATCATTCCATGGTGTTTCCCACAAAGGTAGCCTTTTTGTCCGAAAGCCGCAATCCCGCAGCGGTACGGTATGCCCCGCTCCGGCGGCGCCCCATACGATAACGGCCGCCTTTCCGTTAACGTTTCGACCGGCAGCAGGAACATTCCGGAAGGCCCTGCCGAACGTCCGAAGAAACGATTTATTAAGTTTATATAACAATCTGATTATCAATGATTAAATATTTAAAATATTTTAAAAATAGACAAACTCATTAAAAGCGGGCAATATGGGCGAAACTATTTTGCTTATTCCGCCGCAAGGGGCTATATTTGTGTAAAAATTAACAATCTTAAAACGTCTAACCATTTTTACCTGACATGGAAAAGTCAATCACACTCAATGAATTCATCATACACCAACAAGCCGAGTTTCCCGAAGCGACGGGCAATTTCTCCTGTCTGCTGCACCATATAGGCATCGCGGCCAAAAAGGTGAATCGGGAAGTGAACAAGGCGGGCCTGGTGGATATCCTCGGCCGTTCGGGCTGCGAAAACGTACAGGGCGAAGAGCAGCAGAAACTCGATGTCTATGCCAACGAAGCCTTCATGGAGGAGCTTCAGGCAAGCGGCGAGTGCTGCGGCATCGCTTCGGAAGAGAACGAGGATGTGACGACCTTTCATGAGGGGCTTTGCCGCAATGCCAAATACATCGTCTGCATGGACCCGCTGGACGGTTCGTCCAACATCGACGTGAATGTCTCGGTCGGGACGATATTCTCCATCTACCGGCGCAAATCGCCCATCGGCGAGGCCGCCGTGCTGGACGACTTCCTGCAAAAAGGCTCCGAGATGGTCGCTGCGGGATACATCATCTACGGCTCCTCCACAATGCTCGTCTACACGGTCGGCCGCGGTGTGAACGGCTTCACGCTCGACCCGTCGCTCGGCGAATTCTGCCTCTCGCACCCCAACATCAAAACACCGGCCAGCGGCAAGATATACTCCATCAACGAAGGCAATTACGAGAAATTCCCCGTCGGGATAAAGAAATACATCAAGTACTGTCAGGAGAAGGATGCTAAAACCAACCGGCCCTACACCTCCCGCTACATCGGCTCGCTGGTAGCGGATTTCCACCGCAACATGCTCAAGGGCGGCGTCTTCATGTACCCCTCGACCGACAGTCATCCCAACGGAAAACTGCGCCTCCTATACGAATGCAACCCCATCGCATTCATCGCGGAGCAGGCCGGCGGCCTCGCCTTCAGCGAGGAGGGCCGCATCCTCGACCTGCAGCCCGAGGCCATCCACCAGCGTGTGACCTTTTATGCCGGCGCCCACGACATGGTCATGAAAGTAAAGGAATTTTTAAACTTTTTTAATAACATCTGATAGGCCGGAGCCGCTGTCAGCCGCACGACTCCGGTACGGAAATTGCGCAACGACGAACAGACAGACGAATTCTGCAACCAAATGGAAGGATACGAAAAAATGTCGGACAATTTCAACGAAGTGACAGGAGGAGAAACGCCCGTATTGGTGGATTTCTACGCCACGTGGTGCGGGCCGTGCAAAATGATGGGGCCGGTACTCGCAGAGCTCAAACAGCGTTTCGGCGACAGGCTGCGCATCATCAAGCTGGATATCGACAATCCGGCCAACGCGGAAAGCGTCCGTCGGTACGGAGTACGTTCCGTCCCTACGCTGATGCTTTTCCGCCGGGGCGAACTGCTCTGGCGCGAGAGCGGCGCCCGCCGGACGGATGAAATGGCCGCCATACTCGACCGGTATATCGGCTGACACACGGAGCGCTACGGACCGATTATGCTAACGAAAGGGGAAGGTCAATGACCTTCCCCTTTCGTTTTTCTCAACACCCCGGCATATACCGGAAACCGCCGGCAGCACGACCGTATCTTTCCTGTACGCTCTTCCCCTCCCGGCGACCCGTGTTATTTCTGCTGTTCCCTGCGGCTTTGTAGGCTACAACTCCGGTGCAGACTCCTTCCCAGCCTCCGCGAGCGCCTCAGCCGCCTTGCGCACCAATACGCTCCCATCTCCGGCAAAACGGGCCGCCAGCGCATCGCCGTCCACTCCGTCCGGCAACCGGCCGTCGCTACCGCGCATCCGCGAAAGAGCCAACAGGGCACTGTAACGGAGCAGCGACGGAGCATCCTCCGCCAGCCACTTTTCGGCCAGCGGCCGGGCCAGCGACGTATGCGAGAGCAACGAAAAAGCGAGGTTCTCGGCGAGTTCGGAATTCTTCACCCCCGCTCCCCAGAAAGCGAGTTCGTCGGCAGAGACTGCACAAGGGTCGGCTATTACGAAAGCCGACAGGAGCAGCTCACGTAGATTCTGCCCGTAAAGAAACCGGGCAAAAGCGTGGTCGGGCGCGAACAGGGAGGCCGCACGCCGGACGGCATGCAGGCTGACCCCCCAATTGCATTCGTAACGGATACCCAACTGTTCCATGCGCTCCACCACCGCACCGTTGATATCACGGCGCAGCATCCGCACCAATGCGGCCATCTTCTCCCTATTTTCCTTCATCTCCATGACACGCCTCCCGTATCAACATTTGCATCGGTTCCGGAATCGTTCCCTGCGCCTATCTTACGGGCAGGATGGTTCTTACGCCGTATTGATATACGGGAAGTACGGCATTTCCGAGTTCGGTCCTATCGAACATCACGCGACAGTCCGTCATATCCGCAACGGCATACTCCGCTTCGTCGGAACGCGGCGTCCGTTTCCGCTGGGGTGGATAGGCCGTCACGGCCACCCCCTGCGGCCGGCACTCCAGCACCACCGGTTCGCCGGAGAGGTCGTCGGCAGGCAACAATCCGCGGTCGTCACGGAACCGGCACACGACAAAGGTACGGCCTTCGGCATCCGGAACGACATAGTAACGCACCGTATAGGTCGTCACGGAACGTTTTCCGAAAAACAGTTCGAGGTATTCGTTCTCCATGCGGTCTATCCGTTCCACCGCCGTGGCGAGCCCGGCCCCATAGACCGTCTCGGCATAATCGCCCGTAATGAGCTCCGTCCGCCTGCTGCGCAGGTCGAATATCGTTTGGGCGGCATCCCTCGCCGCATTCTCCAGGCTGCTGCCGGAGGCGCTGCGGCGGTCGGGAAGTACCCGCGGGAACTCCTCCGCGCTGCCCGTATCGGCGTATATTTCCGTATGGGGAGCAGGTATCGGACCGGGATTCAGGTCGCGTGTCACGACAGGGTCGTAACGGCTGACGACCGCCGAACGGAGCGTATAGGTCTCCTTGTCGGCGAGCGGCGCTATCACCCCGAAATACTTCTGGGCGAAACGGGCGTACGGCCCGGTCACGACGCTCTCGCGGGCCACCGTAATATCGACCACCACGGTCGTCTGCGGCATGGCATAAACCCGCCGGCCATCCGGCATCACCGCATCGCCTACGGGAGCCACGTCGAGCACCTGTCCGTAAGCCGTACCCGTACAAACCGCCAAAGCGGCTGCAGCGAACATCATCCTAATCTTTCCCATATCTCATGCTTTTTTGTATGTCTGTCGTCCTCTCCGGCGCACTGCGCACCGGAAAACAAGCAGTACAAATCTAACGTTTTTTGAGGGAAATAAAAACTGTCGGCGGGAGTTTCAAAAGCGCAGATAGAAATCGCCCGTCAGCCTGCGGTACTCATCCGTATAGCTCCCAGGGCCCTCGCCTGTCTCTATTGTCAGGGTGTCTTCGACGGGCATCGCCCCGCAGCTTCCAGCGAAAGCGAATTCGAGCAAGACGCGCTTGGGAGATATTCCGGGAAGGGTAAAGACACGTGTACGACGGTTCAGTCCGAACCCGGCGACGCGGGCCCCGGCGAGAAAACGCTCCTCGCTGTCGGCCGGCAACACTACCGAAAAGAGACCCTCCGGCGCCAACAGACGGGCAGCATGCTGCAGCAGTTCACCATAAGGGAGCGAATCGGCGTGGCGGGCCACCCTGCGTCCCGCATGGGGAGAGGGCAGCGAATCCACGAACCACGGCGGATTGGAAACGATATGGTGATAAAGCAGTTCGGGAGGGACTGTTGCCGACTCTCCTTCTTCGGAACAGTCTCCGGCAGCAGTCTCTTCACCGCCATCCGGTACGCTCGCCGCGTCCCTGCCGCCCCACAGGGGTTCCGACACCCCGGGACGGAAAATCCCGATTCCGCAGCGATACACCCTGACCGCATGACTCCACGGTGACGATGCGGCATTGGCCGCGGCCTGTACCGCTCCCGCACCATCCACCTCCACGGCATCGACGGTCGCCCCACCGGGCACATCCTCCGTGCGCTGGGCGAGCATCAGAGCTATCACCCCCGTTCCCGTACCGATATCCAGATAACGCGCAGGGCCCGGCAGCACCCGTGCCCACGCGCCGAGCAACACGCCGTCGGTACCCACTTTCATGGCCGTATCCGACTGCTCCACGACAAACCGTTTGAACCTAAACCAACTGTTGGACATTCCACAAACCGGCAACCGCCCTCCCCGGGCCGAAACCGTTCCTGCATTTAATAATACGTTATCTTTCTCTCCTCTATCCGGTACGGCACCCGTTCCCCGCCTTCGGCCATACGATACACCGTCCGGAAGGTCCAATTACCCGCGCCGTCGAATACGGTATAGGTCATCTCGGCAGAACCGGCCGCCGCGCCGTTCACGAACCTCTCCACCCTGACCGGATTGCCGTTTCCATCGTAGGAATATTTCAGCACCTCCGTACCGTCGGCCGCCGTCCGCTCCTGCCTTACCGGCAATCCCCGCTTGTAACGGGTTCGGAACGTCACGCTGCCATCCCCGCCGACCGCCACGCTCTCGGACCGGTTCCTCCTCCACTCGGTACGCTCTTCCGACACTTCATTTCCCTCCTCGTCAAAGGTGCGGCGCACATGACACCGGCCGTTCCATTCGAATTCGACCGTCCGGTCGCCGCCGTAACGAACCGAACGGGACACGATACGTTCCGGCCTCCCGCTGCCGTCATAGACGAACTCTTCCCATTTCACCACATGGCCGCCGCACAGATACTCCGTACCGGTGACATATCCCCTTTCATCGAAACGGTACGAACAGCACGACTGCATATCGTCTACCCGCGACCCTTTCGTTACCGTTCCGCCGCACGCCTTGGCTTCATAGGCCGATACATCAAGTGACCTCACGTTCCCCCGAAGCCCCATCCTTTCAAGGCTGTTCACCGCATCGCCGCCGGAACATCCGGCGAAAGCCGCCACAACGGCCGCCATGCACACGTTCCGGAATCCATTGACGACACTCTGCATGATACCTCCATCGTTTAACGTTATACATCAATATCTCTACACAATCTCCCGACCCGCCATCGGAATCTCCGCAAAACGGTGCGACGGACACTCCACGGGCCACGTACAGGCGGCAAACCGTCTGCCTACCGGAGATAGCCGGCGATGCCCGCACCGAAGAGCGCAAAATCATACTTCACAGGGTCGTCCGCATCCAGAGCGCGCAGCGCCTCCGTCACCTCTTCGACAGCCCTCCAGTCGTTCTGTCTCCGCTGCAGCAACCCGAGAGCACGCGCCATCGCTCCGCTGTGGACATCGAGCGGCAGATAGAGAGCCGAAGCAGGTATGCGTTTCCACATCCCGAAATCCACGCCGCGGCCGTCGTCGCGCACCATCCAGCGCAGATACATGTTGAGTCTCTTGCAGGAGGCTTTCCGTTCAATGGAGGAGACGTGTTTTTCGCAGCGGACGGGATGGTCACAGGCGAAAAACTCACGCCGGAATTCGGCAAGCACGATACGCAGGTCGCCCGTCGCGGCATAACGTTCCTCGAAAAATTGGCCGATGCCGCCCCATACGGTACAAAGTCTGCGCAGTGCCAGAACGAACGCAATGAAATCCGTTCCGTTGAAAGTACGGTGCACGAAATGTCCGAGCGGCCGCAGCTCCTCCGGCGAAGCGTGCAGCGTGAATTCGTAAGGCGCCCCGTCCATCAACTCCATCATGCGCCGGCCACTCCTCACGATGGCCCGACGGTTGCCCCACGCGACAGTCGCCGCCAGAAAACCGGCTATCTCCCTGTCCTCGCGCCCCGTAAAGAGATGGGGTACGGACACGGGGTCGTTCTCTATGAAATCCGCCGTGTCGTACCGGTCGTAAAACGCATCGAGCAGCTCCTTCAAAACCTCTTTCTCCATCCGTCACCGTCCATTCTTCCGCGAAGGTACTCAAAAAGCCCTACACCGACAACGGTACGCAAGAGACCTCCAAATGAAAATACCCAAATACGGCAGGCGCCGGACTTTTACAAGTCCGGCGCCTGCCTCGGTACTCCATACCAGAATCGAACTGGTATTTGCAGAATGAGAATCTGCTGTCCTAACCGTTAGACGAATGGAGCGGTTCTCTGCAAATCCGGGATTGCCTCCCGAAAGCAGGACAAAAATAGAACAAATATCCGAAACCGCCAAACAACTCGCAAAAAAATCGGCATCTCCTCCCTGCGGCAGGCGCTTTCCCTCTTCGTACCGTCTGTACCAACCGCTGCCGCACACTGTCCCCGACTCCTCTCGTTCTCCCTCAGAGCCGCCCAATCCGCCTTGCCGCCCGACATACCCGGCGGCTTTCTGCAACCCGTTCCCACCCCGAACGACTGCTGTCAGACCATTTTCAGCCCCACCACAGAAGCTATCAGCGTACAAATGAAAAAGAGACGTGCGAAGGAGACCGGTTCATGGAAAAACACGATGCCGAGCACGACCGCTCCCACAGCCCCGATACCCGTCCACACGGGATAGGCGGTACTGACGGGCAGCGTATGCACGGCCTTTGCAAGCAACAGCATGCTGATGACCACACAGGCGAGAAAGCCCGCTCCCCACAGATACCACTCCGTACCCGCAGCCTCTTTCATCTTACCCAGACAGAATGCGAAACCCGACTCAAAAAGTCCGGCAACAATCAGAAGAAACCAATCCATAAATCCTGTATTGTACGATTAAACAATCCGACGGGCAAAGTTATCCCGTTTCCGCCGCAACCCTCTTTACATTTGATAAGAAAACACCGGACAACGCTTTCCGAGAGATATTCCGTACCTTTGAAAAGAAATACGAACCCGACCATGGAACTGCAGGAGATACTCAACGCCATCTACCGGATACCGGAAGCCTCGGCCGACCGGCTCGCATCCTGTTCGGTACGAATCGACCGGCCGAAAGGGTGCCGCATACTGGAGGCCGGAAAGGTCGAAACGGACCTCTTCTTCATCGCACGGGGGATTGCCAGAGCCTATATTCCGAAAGGGGACAGAGAGATAACGTTCTGGATAGGCCAGGAAGGCACCGCTATCGTATCGTTGAGAAGCTACGTATGCAACGGAGCGGGATATGAAAGTGTGGAGCTGATGGAAGACTCCTCGCTGTACCGCCTTAGGCGCAACGACCTCGACACCCTCTACCGCGAAGATATCCACATAGCCAACTGGGGCAGGAAATTCGCCGAATCGGAATTCCTGCGGACGGAAGAGAGGCTCATCCCCCTGCTTTTTACGACGGCCTCGGAACGTTACGAACTGCTGCTGACACAGCATCCCGACCTGTTGCAGCGCATGCCGCTGGAGTGCCTGGCTACCTATTTGGGCGTCACTCCCGTCAGTCTGAGCCGCATCCGGGCGAAACGGAAATAAAAACGAAAAGCGGACACCCGTCGCCGGGTATCCGCCTCTATCGAACTCCGTCTCCGAACTATTCGTTCACCGGAGTAACGCTCACGTAAGACCTACCGTTGGTTTTCTTCACGAAAGCCACCGTTCCATCCACGAGGGCGAACAGCGTATGGTCTTTACCCATGCCCACATTCTCACCGGGGTTATGTACGGTACCCCGCTGGCGTACGATGATGTTGCCCGCCTTTGCGAACTCGCCGCCGAACAATTTCACTCCGAGCCGCTTGCTTTCCGACTCACGACCGTTCTTAGAGCTACCTACTCCTTTCTTGTGTGCCATCTTCTGCGAATTTTAGGTGTTAAGCGACTGTGATGTCTTCGATGAGTACCTGGGTAAGGTACTGACGGTGTCCGTTCTTCACCTTGTACCCTTTCCTGCGTTTTTTCTTGAACACGATAATCTTGTCGTCCTTGAGGTGACGTACTATCTTCGCGCTCACGGAAGCTCCTTCTACCACAGGTGAGCCTACCTTGACCTGACCGTCGTTATCCGTTAGCAGGACTTTGTCGAAACTCACGGAGGAACCTTCGTCCCCCTGAAGACGGTTGACATAGAGTTTCCGACCTTTCTCAGCCTTGAACTGTTTGCCTGCGATTTCTACTATTACGTACATATATTCTTTTAAAGAATTTGCGAATCAGCGTGCAAAGATAACGATTTTCCCCGCGCCAAGCAAACATCCGCAAAATTTTTCCCGTTTTCGGGACAGCATACCCATACCGCAGTATTGCGCCGATGCGGAATTTTGCTTTATTTTGCATGACATTTTCCGGCAAACGCTCCGCAGGAACGTCTGGTGGATATCCCTAAACCAACCACGCCATGCACAGGAGATTTCCAATCCTCGTCACGCTCGCCTTGCTGTCGGCCGCCCTTCCGGCACAGACACCCCATACGATACGCATAGAACCGCTCCGCAACGAAAAATGGTGGGGGCTCTTCGCGGGGGGAGGCCCGGCACAACCTTTCGCCGCACCGTTCGACAGCAGTGACTGCGACAGTTGCGGAACATTCGCCATCCCGTTCATGATATCGAGCGGCGGCCGCATGATGTGGAGCAGTGCTCCGGCCGATGTCGTCTTTGACGGCAGCCTCTTCACCGTAACTCCGTCGGGCACGCAGCCAACCGTCGCAAAGGGAGGCCGGACGCTGCGCGAAGCATACCTCTACTGCGTACACAAATACGCCTGGCCGAAAGGCACCGCTCCGGCCCGCCACCCCTTCATGCGGCCCGTTTACGACACAGGGCTGTCGGAAGCCCTCATCGCCGCAGGCGGTACCGCCCTGCTCGCCGCAGCCGATTCCATTACCGCCCACGGCTACCCGCCCGGCCTGCTGCTCATCCCGGACGGCTGGCAGGACCACTCCGGAGAAGGGGGCCTCGACCGCAATCTCTATGCCTCTTTCCGCGATACGGCGGATGAACTTACCCGGCGCGGATTCGACGTAATGTTCACCGTCACTCCCTACATTCCCGCCGCCGGGCAGCGTTACATCGAAGCACGCAGAAAGGGCATGCTGCTCGAAGACGCGGAGGGCCGGCCTGCCGTCATCCGTCTGCCGTCCGGCTACTACGCGTGTCTCGACGTGACCCTGCCGGAAGTTACGGCCTACTTTGGCGAACTGCTCGACAACCTCCGGAAAGAGGGAATCACGGCACTCCGTTTCGACTGCCACCGTGCCCTCGACATCCTGCCTCCCGGAGAGCGCACGGAACGCTATCTGACCGCCTGGGCCGCACTCGGCGAACGCTACGGCGCAGCCATGTACCCCCTTGCGGAACAGACCCAGACACAGTGGCGTCCCTATTCGGTCGCACTCTCGCCGGAAATTTCATGGAAGTCCATGCGCCGCGCCTTGACAGACGCCATCCATGCGGGACTTACGGGACATATCTATCCCTACCTTTCGCTGACCTCCTCGGCCGGACACTGCTCCGACGAGACGATGCTCCTGCGTGCCGTACAGCTCGCCCTGTTCATGCCCATAGCGGCCGTTCCGCCCGACGGCAGTCTCTTTCCGACAGGCACCTGCCGGAAAGAGATGGAAAAGGCCGTGGGGCTGCGCATGGAGATGAACGGCTACATGGAAGAGCTGCTGCAGGAGGCCGGGACGACGGGAGAACCGCTGATGCGCCACATGGAGTACCAATTCCCCGGACAGGGATTCTGGGACTGTACGGACCAATACATGCTCGGCTCCCGATACCTCGTTGCGCCGGTACTCGACGACACGGGCCGACGAACCGTAAGACTGCCGCGCGGAACATGGATATCCGCCGACGGTACCCGCTACAAAGGGCCACGGGTGATAAACGTGGATGTAAGCGACGGAAGCATCCCCCTCTTCCGGCTGCGATAACGGCAGGAAAAAGAGGCGGGTTCCACCGCAATACCGCGGCACGAAGGACGTTGGCTCCGTAAACGAAAAAGAAAAAACGAACGGAATGACAAACAACCGGCGAATGGTATGAAAAATGCGGCTGCCGGTCATAAACGAATAATGCGACAAATACGCTTATGATAACCAGGGAACAAAAGGAATACCTGCTGCCCAAGGCATACAACGCGGCTATCCGGGCCGGGGCCGCGATACTCGACATCTACAACAGCGGCGGCCCGATAGATGTGGACATCAAGAGCGACCGGTCGCCTATCACGGTGGCCGACCGCCTGGCCCACTCCGTCATCCGGGAGTATCTCGGCCAGACACGCATCCCGCTTCTCAGCGAGGAGGGACGCGAAATGCTCTACGCCGAGCGCAAGGACTGGGACCTCTTCTGGATGGTGGACCCGCTGGACGGAACAGTGGAGTTCATCAAAGGCAACGGCGAATTCACGGTGAACATCGCCCTCATGGCCGACAACCGGCCCGTCTTCGGGGTGATATACGTACCGTACCGCAAACGGATATACTTTTCCGACTCCGACCTCGGCGCCTTCCGCTCCTGCAATACAGAAGCAGACCCCGAAGCGGAATACGTCTATGCGGAGATTACCGCCGGAGCCGAAGCGCTCCCCCTGACCGACTGCCGCAACCGTCCGCTGAAGGTGGCCGTCAGCCGTTCGCACAGCGACGGGGAGACCGCCCGCCATCTGGAGGAGCTACGGAAAAGACATCCCGACGCAGAGGTGCTGCAACAGGGGAGTTCCTACAAACTCTGCCTGATTGCAGAGGGTTCCGTAGACTACTATCCGCGCACCACCGAGACCTACGAATGGGACACGGCGGCCGGCGAATCCATCATCGCCCTCGCCGGCGGAAGCATCTATTCGCTCGACGACACCGCCCCGCTCCGATACAACAAGGAATCGCTGGTCAACCCCCGCTTCGCCTGCCGCAGCAAATGGTTCGGTGACTGAGCCGCGGCAGTCGCCGTCACAACCATACGGGGATGTACCCTCAGGTACATCCCCGTATCTTATCCCGGTTTCAGCCACGGTGCAGCCCTTCCGCTTCAGGCCCGCACCGACAATTACCGGTCCGCCGCCTCCCGTTTCCGTTCGGGCGAACAGCTTCCGCAATCGCCGCCGCACGCAATATCGCACGACGAGGAGTCCAATCCGTCGAGTTCGCGCGTCTCCTGAATAACGCATTTGATACCCCGCGCACGCATGTTCTCGTTCTCGCTTATCTCCGACTGGATATTATGTCCCTTGAATATCAGCGTCAGCGACATTCCCACCACGAAAAAAGCGACCAGCCCGACCGCTATCAGTATGACTATAAGTGCATTTGACATATTTTCTACAAATTGAACCGACATGTAACCGCACCGTAACAGAATTATTGGCACGATTTTGACTAATCCCCGGTAAAGTTATTAAATTTGTGCGGATAATTTGCGGACAAATTCATAATATCTCGATGAAGATAATCATTGCGGGGGCCGGCGAAGTGGGCAACCACCTGGCGAAGATGCTCAGCGGCGGCCACCACGACATAACGGTCATCGATGCCGACGCCAGGCTGCTCGACGACGTGGAGGGAATGTCCGACATCGTGACGATAGAGGGCGACTGCACCACTTTCGCCACGCTCCGGAAAGCCTCCGTACGCAAGGCCGACCTCTTCATCGCGGTGAACCACGAGGAGAACATCAACATCATCGCCGCCATCCTCGCCAAACAACTCGGCGCACGCAAATCCATCGCCCGTATCGACAACAACGAATACCTTGAGCCGAACAATAAGGAGATGTTCATGAACCTGGGCATCGACTACCTGTTCTATCCGGAGAAGATAGCCGCACGGGAGGTCATCAATCTGCTGGGACACACCTCCACCACCGAGTACGTGGACTTTTCGGGGGGCAGGCTCGCGCTCGTGGTTTTCCCGATAGATGCCTCCTCGGAGTTTACGGGCAAGACGGTGGCGGACATCAACGCCCTGAGCGGCGCGTCGTTCCGCCCGGTGGCCATCAGCCGCGACGACAAGACCATCATCCCGCATTCGCGCGACATGTTCTACGAGGGAGATACGGTCTATATCATCACCAACAACGAGGCGGCCAAGACGGTCATGAACTATTCGGGCAAGACGAACGTCTCGATAAAGAACCTGATGATACTCGGCGGCAGCCGCATCGGCGTCCGGATAGCGACCGAACTGCAGGACGAGCTCAACGTCAAGCTCATCGAATACAATCCCGACAAGGCCTACAAACTCGCCGAAACGCTCGACCGGACACTCATCATCAACGAGGACGGACGCGACATAGATGCCATGACCGAAGAGGGTATCACCAGCATGGACGCCTTCGTGGCAGTCACGGGGCGCTCGGAAACGAACATCCTCACCGCCATGCTCGCCAAACGGATGGGGGTGAAGAAGGTCATCGCCGAGGTCGAGAACCTCACCTACATCAACCTCGCCGAAAGCATCGGCATCGATACCATCGTCAATAAAAAACAGATAACCGCCAGCCGCATCTTCCGCTTCACGATGGACACCGACGTGCAGGCCATCAAATGCCTGACCGGCAGCGAAGCGGAGGTGCTGGAGTTCGTCGTCAAACCCGACGCTCCCATCACGAAATCGACGCTGCGCCATGCGGGGTTCCCGGACAACGCCATCATCGGCGGCATCGTGCGCGGCGACAAGGTATTCATCCCCGACGCCGATTTCCGCATCAACGCCTACGACCGCGCGGTAGTCTTCTCGCTGCCGGGGGCGATACCCAAAATAGGCAAATATTTCAACTGACAGAGGAACCCGCCATCCGAACCGACGCCCGAATTCCAACCCATACCGCACATGGCCGCAATAACAAAACTCATCAACCTTTATTTCTCCGACCGTCTCCGCGAAATCGACTACTTCCGCGAGCACCCGGCCGAGGTACAGGAACGCCAGTTCCGCTACCTGCTCGCCAACGGCGCGAAGACCGAGTTCGGACGCGACCTCGGCATGAAGGGCATTGCCACGCAGCAGCAGTTCCGCGACCGGATACCCATTTACGACTATGAAACCATCAGCGAGTTCATCGACCGCACGCGCCGCGGCGAACGGCACGTCCTGTGGCCGGAAGAGGCCAAATGGTTCGCCAAATCCTCCGGAACGACGGGTTCGAAAAGCAAATACATCCCCGTTACCCTGGCCGGAATGCGCAAATCCCACATGCGGGGACCGAAAGACATCATGGCGCTCTACTGCCATCTCTACCCCACAACCAGCGTAGTGAACGGGAAGATGCTGACGCTGGGCGGTTCCAAACGCATCGAACGTGAAGGGGACAACATGATGTCGGGCGACCTGTCGGCCATCCTGATAGAGAATACGCCTGCCATCGCCAACATCCTCCGCATTCCCGACAAGAAGACGGCGCTGATACCGGACTTCGACGAAAAGGTGCGGCTCATCTCGGAACAGTCCACCCGGCAGGACGTGCGTTCGTTCACGGGCGTCCCTTCGTGGAACCTCGTCATGCTCAACCGTGTACTGGAATACACCGGCAAGGAGAATATCCTGGAGATATGGCCCCATATGGAACTCTTCGTCCATGGCGGGATGGATTTCCGACCGTATCAGGCGCAGTACCGGAAAATCATCCCGTCGCCCGACATGCACTACATGGAGACCTACAACGCCTCGGAGGGCTTTTTCGCCATCGCCGAGGAGCCGGGTCGACAGGAGATGCTGCTCATGCTCGATTACGGTACCTACTACGAATTCCTGCCCACCGACCGGCTCGGCGACCCGACCGCCGCCGTACCGCTCGAAGGCGTGCAGACCGGAGTGAACTACGCAATGATAATCACCAACTGCAACGGTCTGTGGCGCTACATGATAGGCGATACCGTCCAGTTCGTTTCCACTTCACCCTACACCATCCGCATCACGGGACGTACCAAGCACTACATCAACGCTTTCGGCGAAGAAATCGTAATAGACAACGCCGAATCGGCCATGCACGACGCCTGTACGGCGACAGGGGCCGAAGTGGCCGAATATACCGTAGCTCCCGTCTACATGGAGGGACGCAGCAAAGGCGCGCACGAATGGGTGGTAGAGTTCCGTACTCCGCCGGTCAGCCTGCCAAAGTTCACGCAGGCGGTAGACGAGGGACTCAAACGGGTGAACTCCGATTACGAAGCCAAGCGTTTCAAGGATACCACGCTGACCGAGCCCAAAATAACCGTCGTACCGGCGGGAACCTTCGAACATTGGCTGAGGGCCCACGGCAAAGTGGGGGGCCAGAACAAGGTTCCGCGCCTCTACAACGACCGGACCTATGCCGAAGAGCTCATCCGGGCCGCAGCAACGGAGAGGGCAGAAACGCTCCTTGCGGTACACAGCGACCGGACCGAAGCCTGACAGCGACCGCAGTGCTCCGCCGCAGCGACACGAAAACGACACGAAGACCATGTACATCGCCATTTCAGGAAATATAGGCAGCGGCAAGACCTCGCTGACCGAGATGCTGACCGACAGGCTCGGCGGCACCGCCCTTTTCGAGGAGACGGGCAACCCCTACATAGCCGACTTCTACGAAGACATGAACCGCTGGGCGTTCAACTTCCAGGTCTATTTTCTGGGCTGCCGGATGAAACAGGGTCTCCAGATAAAAGAGACGAAAGGTTACGTCATCCAGGACAGAACCATCTACGAAGACGCCCACATATTCGCCGGCAACCTGCACGAAATGGGGCTCATGTCGTCGCGCGACTTCAATACCTACATGAAAATCTTCGACCTCTCGGCCAACCTGATACCTACACCCGACCTGCTCATCTATCTGCGCGGCGGGGTACCCACGCTCGTAAGCCAGATTCTCAAGCGCGGCCGCAGCTACGAGATGAACATCGACCTCGACTACCTCGAAAGGCTCAACAACCGCTACAACGATTGGATAGACAACATCTACCGCGGCCGCGTGCTGACCGTAAACATAGACAGCGAGGACTTCGTCCTCAATCCGGCCATCGTGGACGACATCGTGCAGCGGATAAAAGAGGCCGAAACATCGGCGGCGCATCCCGCCCGATAGACGACAGGCGACCACCGACCTCTTTCCGGAAAAGCCGCACCGCAGCGACGATGCCCCGGCAGCGGAGCGACGCTCCAACTCCGCAACGCCTCCCGCCGCCGAAGAATCGCCGAAATATTCAATAAAGTATGCGGCAAGACGATATAATTTGCATACCTTTATTGTTCGGTAACGACGCCGGACATTCCCGGTCGGCCTTCTCGCCGTATCCTTATGGAACGTACCCGACCAGCCGTTATCCCGAAAACCGAACGAGACACCGTCGAACGCCATGAAAACGATTCTTACGCTGGCCGCAACACTGCTCCTCGCATACGGAAGCACGGCCGCCCCGAACGCAGTCCCCGCCTGCGACGACACCGGAACCGTCGTCCATACCGCCAAACCCCGCAGGGTAAAAGGCAGCGAACGCCTGGTCACCCGAGACCTGGGGAGAATCGGCGCGTACGAAGTCCTGTACGTCTCCGACGGCATCGAAGCCGTCGTTTCCGCAGCGGTCTCCACGCTGGTCATAACGGCCGACGACAACGTTATCGACCGCATCGTCACCCGTTCCGACGGCAAACGGCTGACGATGCGCATCGACGCACGTTCGATAACGGACTGTACGGTATGCGCTGTCATACCGGCCTCCGCGGCACTCCGGACGCTCGAAGCCGAAAGTATGGGCACCATACGCTGCGAAGTACCGCTCGGAAACGGACCGGTAACGGTACGGTCCTCCGAAGGGAGCAGGATTGCCGCCGACATCCGGACCGGAGACGACATCCGGGTACATGTATCCGGATGCAGCCGGTTCGAAGGAGCCCTAAAGGGCAATAACTGCAAAATTACGGTAACGGAGGGCTCGCAGACCGACACCCGCATCGAGGCGTCCGGCATCTGCCGCGTCGATGTCTCCGCATCCAGCCGGGCGAGCGGTTCGCTGAAGGCACACCACTGCGCCTTATCGCTGACAGAAGGTTCCGTCGCCGACATGCCGGTAACGAGCACCGGCGAAAGTACGCTTGTAATATCCTCATCGAGCCGGTTCAACGGGGCTCTGAAAGGCAATAACTGCAAAATATCGGTAACGGAAGGCTCGGTATTCGATGCCCCGCTCACCTGTGAAGTACACGGGGAAATAATCCTCGACGCTTCGGGCCACTTCGCAGGCGATGCATCCGCCGGCAACTCGCTCCACATAAAGGCAGCGAACGGCTCGGTCATGCAGGGCAATGCCGATGCCGACGTAGTCCTCGTACACGCGACGGCATCGAGCCATTACAACGGCAGCATCTCGGCCGCGGGACAGGCCGAGCTGAAAAGCACCGACGGCAGCGTCATAGCGGGTGCTTTCGCGGGCGGCCACATCTATGCCGTATCCACCGCTTCATCCCGCATCGCCCTGACCGGCAGCACCCCCGTCCCCTCGGCCGTCATCGAAGTCGCCTCCGGCAGTCGGTTCAGCGCTCCCGCCCTGCCGTTACGGAACTGTTCCGTAACGGCAACGTCGTCGGGACACGCCGAAGTCCGCTGCACCGACGAACTGCTGGCAACCACCTCGTCGGGCGGTACAGTCTTCTACAATGGCGACTGCCGTGTAACGACGAACAATCCCTACGTCCGCAAACAGGACTGATACATGGCTCCGGCCCGCACCAGCCCTACCGAAAATACCGGATACACAGACGACACACATCCGTACCGTTCCTTATCGGCGGTACGGCATACGATAATAACTTCGACCGACAATGACCGTTTCACTGCCCGAAGCATTCATACGCAACATACGCCAGGACATTCCCGGCGATGCAGACGCCCTGTTCAGCGTATTGGACGGCACGCCGCCGGTATCGGTACGTTGGAACCCCTACAAAACACAATCGCCCGCAGAAGGTATCCCGGTGGCATGGTGCCGTTACGGACGCTATCTGCCCGAAAGGCCGTCGTTCACGACCGACCCACTGTTCCACGCCGGGGCCTATTACGTACAGGAGGCCTCCTCCATGTTCGTCGAACACCTTCTGCGCTCGACGACAGAACCGGAAGGGGCGCGTATCCTCGACCTGTGTGCCGCACCGGGCGGCAAAGCCACCCTCTACTCCACCCTCGCGGGCGGAGATGGCATCGTAATAGCCAACGAAGTGATACGCAGCCGGGCACTCATCCTTGCCGACAACATCCGCAAATGGGGCATCGGCAATACGATGGTCACCAACAACGACCCGGCCCATTTCGCCGGCCTGGGCGAGTGGTTCGACGCGGTGGCCATAGATGCCCCCTGCTCCGGAGAGGGGATGTTCCGCAAAAGTCCCGAAGCCCGCGGGGAGTGGAGCGAGGCGAACGTCCGGCTGTGTGCGGCCCGTCAGCGCCGAATCGTATCCGACGCATGGGCGGCACTCCGTCCCGGAGGAGTCCTGATTTACAGTACCTGTACCTTCAACCGGACGGAAGATGAAGAGAATGTGCGGTGGATTGCCGAGGAACTCGGCGGAGAGGATGCCGGAGCGATGGTTCCGCCCGACTGGGGCATCGAAGAGCGTGAGGCCGGCGGAGTACGCTGTTTCCGTCTCTGGCCCCACCGTATCGCCGGCGAAGGCTTCTTCGCCGCGGCCATCCGCAAGGGCGGCCAACGGGGACGCCCCCTTCGGCCGAAACCACGCAAGACACTCTTGGCAGAGGCGTCGCGCAGCGAAACGGCCGAATTGTCCCGCTGGGTAGGGCAGCCCGACCTGATGCGTTTCGCCCGTATCGGCGACAGCCTCTACGGCTACTATGCGACACCTTTCGCCGACATCCGCAGCGCAGCCGAGTACCTCAACACGCTCCATTCGGGCATCTGCATGGGACAAATGTTCGGAGGCCGGCTGAAACCCGACCACTCGCTGGCGATGTTCCACGACCTCGCCCGCAGTGCCGCAGCCGAAACCCCGCTGTCGTCCGACGAAGCCCTGCACTACCTGCGCCGGGAAGATTTCGCTCCGCAGGCAGAGGCCGCCGAAGGGATGAACCTCATGACATTCGAGGGCTACGCATTGGGATGGGCCAAACGCATCGGAAACCGGTTCAACAACCTCTACCCGAAATCCCAGATGATTCTGAACAAATAGGGCTCCGCGGACAAACGCCGCGCCGAGTCTCTGCGGGATACACTCCCGACGAACGGACGAAACCGATAGCGCCCCGGCAAACACGATACGCCGAAACAATACGGGCAGGAGTCCGTCGTTGCACACGGCCTCACAACAACAGATGCGGACGATTTCCGACCACCGCATACGCAACCGGTTCTCCCCGGCCGTTCCTACATTTTTTCGGTCAGTTTCCGGACTATCTTGAAATGGTTGAAGAACTCCTTGGCGATGACGCGCAGAACGGTATAGCCCGGTATGGCGAAAAGCATCCCGACCACACCGGCGAAGTGGCCGGCCATGAGTATCACGATGAATATCTCCAGCGGATGGGCATTGACGCTGTTGGAGTAGAGGAGCGGCTGCAACAGGAAGTTGTCTATCATCTGGGCCGCCAGAATGGTGATGGCCAGCGAGAGCACGATGAAGGTCATGGTCGTCCCGCCTCCCACGAAAGCCATGCTCACCAGCAGGCTTATCCCGAAGCCGAGCCACGGTCCCACGTAGGGAATCACGTTGAGCACCCCGACGATAAGTCCGATAAAGAAGGCGTTCTGGGGAAGGTATCCGCAGCATATCAGGGAGATGGAGACCATAAGCATCATGATGGTGGACTCGGCGAGTATCCCGATGAAATAGCGCGAGAGCAGCGATGAAGCGGAACTCAGCGCATGCTTCACATTTCCTTCGTATTTAGTAGGCGTGACCGCGAGAATTATCCTCAGGAAAAGATTGTCGTCCTTGAGAAAGAAGAACGTGATGAAAGTTATCGAAAAGAGCGCTATCACTGCATTCGCCACGCCCGACACAATGGAACCGAGGAAGTTCTGCAGTTTTTCGGGATTGAACAGCCGTTCCACCTGCGCCCCTATCGTATCGGAAATGGAGATGGTGGAGACGTTCAACGAGAAATACTCCTCGAGGAAATTCTGCAGTTTGTGCAGCGGCTGCTCGAACGAGGCGAGAATGGTGGAGAAGTCCACCGATGCCAGTGCGGTAAGCTTGTCGAAAACGAGCGGGATGAAGATGGCGAACATGGCGACGCCCACCCCCCACAGCAGAAGCAGCACCACAAGCGCGGCGAGCCAGTCGGGCACGGAGCGTCCCCGCACACGCACCCGCTTCATCAACTTCGCCAACGGAGTACCGATGATGGCCAATACGGCCGACACGATGATATAGCCGACTATATCGCGGAAATACCACACAAGCAACAGGCCCGCCAACGTGGCGAGCACACCGACCGCATACCTGGTCCAGTGCACCGTCGGCTTGCTCTCGTTCCCCGTACCGTTCATACTCCTATTCTCTGTGCAGTTTCGCAAGCGGCGTCTGTCCGCCCCGTACCCTGTCGCCCAGACCGACGAGCACCTCGCAGTCCAGCGGCAGGAAGATGTCTATCCGCGAACCGAACTTGATGAAGCCATACTTGGCGTTCTGTTCGGCCCGCTCGCCCACCTTCGCATAATTGACTATCCGGCGGGCCACCAGTCCGGCTATCTGCCGGAAGAGTATCCTCTCATGCCCCGTATCGACCACGGTCGTGGTACGTTCGTTCTCTTCGGACGACTTCGGGTGCCATGCCACGAAAAAGCGCCCCAGATGGTTGTTGCGATAGACTATCTCGCCCCCTACGGGATACCAGTTTGCATGTACGTTGGTGATGGACATGAAGACCGAAAGCTGCAGACAGCGCTCCTTCAGGTACTCCCCCTCGAAGACCTCTTCGATGACAACCACCTTACCGTCGGCACTGGAGAATACCGTATCCGGGTCGCTCCGGTATTCGCGCCGCGTGGGTTCGCGGAAAAAGAGCGCCACGCAGACGCAGAGCCCGAAGAGCAGAACCGCCACCGCCCAGAAGAGCCATACGGGCATCCCGGCGTACTTCACGGCGAACGCCATGCCCACCGCAACGGCCGCGAAAACCGCGAACGTACACAAAACAATGGAATATCCCTCTCTGGCAAGTCTCATTGGCAAGGAATTTATTCGGTCTCTCCGCCGTTACCGGCCGCGGAGCCGCAGCACGCGCCCCTTTCCGGGCACTAACCGGCAAAGATAGTAAAATATGCGAAAACAAACGGTACGGAGAAAATCAATGCATCGAAACGGTCCATAAACCCTCCGTGTCCGGGAATGATGGCCCCCGAATCCTTGACGCCCGCCGACCGCTTGAACATGGATTCGACCAGGTCGCCGAGCACGCCGCTGACCACGACCACAAGAGCGAGTCCGCCCCACCACACCATGTCTTCGCCGCGCAGCCAACCGCACATCACACCGAAAGCAACGGCGAAAAGCAGTCCTCCTGCAAATCCCTCCCACGACTTCTTGGGCGACACCCGCTCGAACATCTTGTGTTTTCCGAACAGTACCCCCGTCAGGTAAGCGAATATGTCGTTCACCCACACCGTAAAGATATAACAGAGTATCGTCCATGCGTCGTAGCTTCCTCCGTAAAAAGCCACGAAGCACATCAGCGACATCGGCAATGCGGCATAGACGAGCCCTCCGACCGCAACGGCGATATGTATGAAAGGTTCGGGCGGCCTGCGGCGGAGTTCGTACACGAATATCACATACAGCAACGGGAAGAAAATGGAGAGCCACACGACCGGCAGCGTACCGCGTGCCACAAGGAAACTCATCGCGACGGCCACGCCTCCTACGGCAACCGGATAGACACGGTCGACGGAAAGGCCCTTTTTCGCCGCCATACGGTAGAATTCCCAGAGGCTGCCTACGCATATCGTCAGCATCAGTGCCGCAAAACCGTACTCCGATACGGAGACCGCACCCACGACGACCAGCAACAGCACCGCTCCGCTCAGCGTCCTCACCGCCAATTCCTTACCAAACTTCGCCATACATTACAGCTTTGCGGGCCGTCCGGCCGTCCCGATTCGGCGCCCCGGCATGCGACAACCCCGCATAACAGGGACAAAAATATGGAATAATTCCGAACCGCCTAAATCACAATCCGAAAATACGCTTTTTTCCGCCGACGGGCAAACCGGCAGTGCAGAATCTCCATGCAGACTGCCGTACCGTATCCCGTATCCGACACATGCAAAAACCGTGCGGGCGGGAATGGTCGTTCCCGCCCGCACGTCAGGCGAATCCGTGCTTTACGTACAACCTCCGGTCAGAACGCAGGCTGCGGCGTAGGCGTCGATGCCACCTTCAGCTCCAGTGCGCCTGTGCGCGTCCCCGTTATCCGATAACCCGCATCATCCACAAAATCGAAAGTCAGCGTATACGCTTCGCCGTTCCTTGCCACCGTCACGGTACCTTCGACTATCGGTGCGGAACCGACATACTCATCCTCGACGAGCCGGTAATACCAACTGCCGTTCGGATTTATGACGCTGTTGGATTCGGAGCCGGCAAGTACCGTGAACGGTTCCCTCGAGTTCTCGTCGTAGATGTCCTCCGTCACCACCCGGTAGGTACCTTCCGGCAACCAATATTCGTTGTCGTCGTTAAAATAGATGACCGAAGAACGTATCGTCATCTCCAGCCGCGACCCGCTGCCGTAATACCCGACCGAATAGGGCCAACTGACCTTCACATACTCCAAATCGGCCCCCCACAACGACATGTACCAGGTGGTCGTCCTGAAATCGGTCCAGTCATCGACGGGTATGACGCTCAGATTGCCGCCCCCGCCGGGGAGGTCCTCCATGACCGCGTCCCCGGTCAGGTCGCTCAGGAACTCCCGGCCGGCCTCCTGTGTCACCGCGACGGCGATATCGGGAACGTCGTCCTGGCCGGAGGTAACGACCACATACCCCGACCGCTCCTCAAGCGTGGCATTCGTCTCCACGTTCACGATGAAATAAGAGTCTCTTTCGGATACGATGGAAATCCATTCCACCGGATTGCCGGACGTATCCGGAGTATCGGACGTCACTACCTTCCAGTCGACGGCAACGGCAGCGACATTCACCGTCTGTCCCAGCATTTCCGCCCTGCTGCCGAAATGCAGTTCACGTACATCCACACCGAGCGAGGGTTGAAGAACCCGTCCCTCCTGCACCACCTTCACCGCTTTGGGGCCGACCCCCGCGACATCCGCAGAGATGACGACACTCCCCGAGCGCGGTTCGGTTGCCGGATTGTCGGCCACCGTCACGACGGCCGTTCCCTCTTTCCGGACTACCGTCACCCAACTCCGGCATGCCTCGTCCACGGCGACCGTCCACTCGAGCGTTCCCCCGCCGACCGTCACGGCAATCTCCTGCGCCGGCGCATCCTCTCCTGCAAAGGACAGCGAGGCGGGTTCCACCGACAGTGTATAACTGCTGCCGGACTGAACGACCGTTATCCGTTTCGGTTCGAGGTCGGGAGAGGCCGGTACGAGGGTCACGGCTCCGCTGCGGGACTCCACCCCCGAATTGTCGGCCACCGCAACGGCAACCCCGCCCGTTCTCTTTTCGACGGAAATCCAGGCCCTCGACTCGTCGCTCATGGTGCAGTCCCAATCCACATTGGAGGTCACGGCAACGGTCTGCACCGCCGCACCCACGGCCTCGAACTCAAGGTTCGTCGTTTCGAGCTTCAAGAAAGCCCGTTCCAGCTCCTGCTCCCCGCACGCGACGGAAAGCACGCCAAACACTGCAAAGAACAGCAATTCCCATACTCTTTTCATAACATAGAAGTTTTGGTTATCATGTATCTGTCGCAAGATAGCACAAGGGCGCAAAAAATGCAACAACATATTATATAGCAATACTTTACACCACAGACACCTCAGCCGGAGACAAAAGAAGGGAGGGAACAGCGGTTCCCTCCCTTGACCGGCTCCTGTTTGCGGAGCCCTCTTTCCGAACCGTCCGCCGGGACGGTATATGAACATCAGGCCGTCACTTCTCCGGCTTCTCTCCCCAATCGGGTGCGGCACCCGGCTCGGCGACAGTTTCCCCGCCGAATGCCAGTTCGGCATCGGTCACCGACACGGGGTCGGAATCGGCCGCTTCGGCAGCCGCTGCCGCCTCCGCCTGCTCCCGTTTGATATCCTTGATACGCTTGCCGAAGATGCGTTCGAGGTCTTCGGAGAAGACCACTTCCTTCTCCAGCAACAGCTCGGCCAACTGCGTAAATCCGTCTCTGTGTTCGCGAAGCACCTTCGTGGCGAGCGCAAAGGCATCGTCGAGCAGCCGTTTCACCTCCTTGTCGATAAGTTCGGCCGTCTGCTCGCTGTAAGGTTTGGTCAGCGCCATCTCTCCCTGTCCCGACGAGTCGTAATAGCTCATGTTGCCCACCTTGTCGCTCATACCGAGATAGGCCACCATCGAATAAGCCTTTTTCGTCGCCACCTCCAGGTCGTTCAGCGCTCCCGAACCGAGCGTGTCGAAGACGAGCTTCTCGGCGGCCCGTCCGCCGAGGGTGGAGGCGATATCGTCCATTATCTGTTCCCGCGTGGTCACCTGCCGCTCTTCGGGCAGATACCATGCGGCACCGAGCGCCCGACCGCGCGGGATGATGGTCACCTTGATGAGCGGATTGGCGTATTCGAGTATCCAGCTCACGGTGGCGTGTCCGGCTTCGTGGTAGGCGATGAGCCGCTTCTCCTCCGGCGTGATTATCATGTTCCTGCGCTCCAGGCCGCCCACGATTCGGTCGATGGCGCTGAGGAAATCCTCGCGTTCGACGAACTTCTTGTCGTGCCGTGCTGCGATAAGGGCCGCCTCGTTGCAGACATTGGCGATATCGGCACCGGAGAAACCCGGCGTCTGCTTGGCGAGAAAATCGCGGTCGAGATTGGGGTCGAGTTTGATGTTGCGCAAGTGCACGTCGAATATCTCCGCCCGCTCCTTGACGTCGGGCAGTCCGACCTCTATCTGCCGGTCGAAACGCCCCGCACGCATGAGCGCCTTGTCGAGAATGTCGGCCCGGTTCGTGGCGGCAAGAATGATGACGCCCGAATTGGTACCGAAACCGTCCATCTCCGTCAGGAGCTGGTTGAGCGTATTCTCGCGTTCGTCGTTGCTGGAGAAGCCGGCATTCTTGCTGCGGGCACGTCCCACGGCATCTATTTCGTCGATGAAGACGATGCAGGGCGCCTTCTCCTTGGCCTGGCGGAAAAGGTCGCGCACGCGCGATGCCCCCACCCCGACGAACATCTCCACGAAATCCGAACCGCTCATGGTAAAGAACGGCACGTTGGCCTCACCGGCCACCGCCTTGGCAAGCAACGTCTTACCCGTTCCGGGAGGGCCGACGAGCAGCGCACCCTTCGGTATCTTTCCGCCGAGTTCGCGGTACTTCTGCGGATTGCGCAGGAAGTCCACAATCTCCATGATTTCCACCTTCGCTTCCTCCAGTCCGGCCACATCCTTGAAAGTCACACGGTCCTTGTTGTTGGCATCGAACACCTGCGCCTTCGCCTTGCCTACATTGAAGACGCCCCCCTGACCGCCTGCGGCATTCTTCGAAGCATTGCGCATCATGACAATGAAGAAGACCATCAACAGGATAAAGGGGAGGAAACCGAGCACATCGAGCCAGATGTTGTGCTTCGTTTCATACGTAAGCAGCACAGCCTGCCCGTACTGCTCCTCGGCTCTGTCCAGGTCCTGCCGGAAGGTAGCCACATCGCCTATATTGAAGACGAACTGCGTCCCGCGACGCGGAATGTTCTTGTATTCGGGCCGGGCGGCATACTTCTCCACTGCTTCGCTGCGGAGCCGGACGTTGGCCTGCTCCTTGTTCACCACCTCGATGCTTTCGACATCTCCGTCGGCTATCATCTGCTCCACGGTGTTCCAATTGGTCTTCACGGGCGATTCGCTGCCTCCCAGCCACGACCACCCGATGATGAGCAGGAACAACAGCCCGTATATCCACATGCCGTAGCCCATCGGCCGTATCTGGGGGCGCCGGCCCCCGCTGTTCTTATTGTTCTGGTTTTTGGATGCCATCTCTACATTTACGTTCTGCAATATTGATGCGGCATGCGCCCGACGCTCATGCCGCGAAACATTAACGCGTTTATCCGCATTTTATTACTCCCACTCGCCGTAGCGCACCGAGGGGGCGTCGGCCCAAAGCTCCTCCAGCCGGTAGAACTCGCGGGCCTGCGTCTGGAAAACATGAACCATGATATCCACATAATCCACTACCACCCAGATGGCGTTCTGCATGCCCTCCGTCCTGCGCGGCCGCTGGCCGAGCGTTTCGAATACCTTCTCCTCGATGCCGTCCGCAATGGCGGCCACCTGCGTGGTGGATTCCGCACTGCATACCACGAAGGCATCGGCCACCGCTCCGTCGAACCCTCTCAGGTCGAGCGACAGGATGTTCTTTCCCTTCTTGTCCTCTATCGCCGAAACTATCGTTCCCAACAATTCATCCATACAGTCCTAATAATATAATGTATTACACAGGGCGCCGGCAAATGTACATCTTTTTTGTCACAATCCGGCCGACCGCACCCACGGCCGCGGCGGCAGCCCGGTCCTTTCACTCCCCGGCAGCGCCTCCCACAGCGGCCACCGACTCCTTAAGCACCTTGACGATGGAGTCCTTCACATAAGTACGGCGGACGGCCACCGCTATCTTGCGCGACACGGCCCCTTTGGCAAGCGGCTTCACCTGCGCGGCATGCTCCTGCGGCACGTACGGCACCGCCATCTCCGGAATGATGGTCATGAACTCCGTATTGTCCACTATCCGCATCAGCGTTTCGAGCGAACCGCTCTCGAAGTAGTACGAGGCATGCGCCCCGCCCTTCGAAGGACAGAGGTCGAGTATCTGGTCGCGGAAACAGTGCCCCTCCGAAAGCAGAAGCATCTCTTTCAGGTCGAGGTCCTCGAGCCGGATGTTGGAGCGCTCGAAGAGCCTGTGTCCCGGCGAAAGATAAGCATAGAACCTGTCATCGAAGATGCAATCCTCGGTAATACCCTCCGGACAGGTACCGCCCGCAAGAATGGCGGCGTCTATTTCGTCGTGTTCCATCGCCCGGACTATCTGCGGAGTTATCATCTCCTTGATTTCGAGGTGTACGTCGGGACAGCGTCCGGCAAAATCCTGTACCATCCGCGGCAGCAGATAGGGCGCCACGGTCGGTATCACGCCCAGCCGCAGCACGCCCGACACGGTTCCCTTGAGCACGGCCACGTCCTCATAGACCGAATTGAACATCTTCACGACATCCCGGGCCCGTTCGGCGACCACCTCTCCCGCCTGCGTCAATATGACCGGTTTTTTCGACCTGTCGAGCAGCACCACGCCGAGCTCCTCCTCGAGGTTCTTTATCTGCATGCTCAGCGACGGCTGAGTGACGAAACTCCTTTCGGCCGCAAGCGAAAAGCTGCCGAAATTCACCACCGCAAGCAGATATTCCAACTGTACAATCGTCATCTCAGAATCTATACCGAATCACAAAAGTATAAAAAATAACTATACGGCAAAACATCCCTTTCCCGAACGGCCGGCATCCTCTCCCCTCCGCTCTCCGGCTTTCCGCTTCCGGCCGAGGTTCCGATGCCCGCCGTCGGCCCCACAAGACGTCTTTCAGGGGACAAGTCCCGTTTCGGCGAACATCTTCCCGTAAACGGCCGCCTTTTCGGCCAACGGTTTGGGATAGGCCCGCGATGTGGAGGGCATACGGTAAAAGCGTACCATGCGGCCCGAAAATTCGAATTCGGAAAAACAGCCCACCGCGGGAGGTTCGCACCCTGCGACTGCAGCCAATGTGTCGGCCGCCTTCTGTCCCGTAGCCGCCACGGCCCGACACGCCGGCAGCCTTTCCAGCATACCGGCCAGGTCGAACGGACGCACCACCTCAAGAAACCTGTCCGACGCATTGCCGCGGGCCCGGACCACTTCGGCCGCAGTATCGGAAAGGGCGATTCCCCGCTCCCGACAGAACGTCTCCACCGCTTCCCGGTCGAAATGCCGTCCGTCCGGAGCGACGAACCGCTCACGGTCGCCGTAAAACACCAATCCCATCACACGCCACATATCGTTCTGGAAATTGGGATAGTAGAACTCCATCGACCAGCGCGAACGGGCAGGCGGAAAACTGCCGAGCATCAACAGCCGTGCCCCCTCCGGCAGAAAAGGTTCGAGGGGGTGCGCTTCGGTCATCCGCCCGCTGGCGGCCTCTTTCCCGTCATTGACCATATGATTAAAACTCTCCTTATTCTTTGTCGGCATCCTTTGCGCTGCAAAAAGAACGAACGACAGCCGGCCAGCTTTTCCGCCGGTCCACGAACCGACGTTTCCGACGAAAGATATCCTACCGGGAAGCAATGTACGCATCTCCTCCCGGCAGGATACCGCGCCGGTGCCCGGCGAATCCCGGTGCTCCGCGGACGGATACCGGAAAATCTACTTCACCTCCTCAAGGATACGGCGGGCCACCATACCGGTCACGTTATGCCCCTCGCCGAATGCCACGCCCCGCTCATTGAAGCGGCGCTCGATTTCGCATATCGTATCCTCCCCTATCCCGACTTCGTGGAGCCGCGTCTGCAACCCCAGCGAACGGAAAAACCGCTCGGTAGCGTCGATGGTCCGCGTAGCGCGCTCCTCGTCGCTGCCCTCCGTGATACCCCATACGCGCTCGCCGTACTGGAGTATCTTCGCCATCTTCTGGTCACGCAGTACCTTCAGCAGACCGGGGAAGACGATGGCGAGCGTATGTCCGTGCGTCAGGCCGTTGATGGCCGTCAGCTCGTGCCCGATTTGGTGCGTCGCCCAATCCTCCGTAACCCCCATGGCGATAAACCCGTTGAGTCCCATGGTGGCACACAGCATGTAATCGGCCATGGTGTCGTAATCGTGCGGCTCTTCCAGTACCCTGGGAGCTATCTCCACCAACGTCTGGAGAATACCCTCGCTCCAACGGTCCATCAGCGGCGACTGCCCCGTCACGGTCATGTACTGCTCCATGACATGGATGAAAGTATCCGCCATGCCGGCCGCCCGCTGGTATTTCGGCAGCGAGAAAGTGGTCTGCGGGTCGAGTATCGAAAAACGGGGATAATCCACCTTCATACCGTACTTCTCTTTCGTCTCGATGCTCGATATGACGGCGTTGCGGTTCATCTCCGACGCCGTAGCAGGCAGTGTCATCACATCGCCGAACGGCAGGATTTCCCCGATGAGGCTGCCGTCGCGCACCAAATCCCAGGCATCGCCGTCGTAACGCACGGCGGCCGCTATCAGTTTCGTCCCGTCGAGTACGGAACCGCCTCCGACCGAGAGCAGAAAATCCACCCCCTCGCGCTTGCACTGTGCGACCGCCTTGCGGAGCGTCTCTATTTTGGGATTGGGTTCGATGCCCCAGAACTCGATGTAGTCGCGGCCGGCCAATGCCGCCGTGACCTGTTCGTACACACCGTTCTTCTTCACGCTTCCGCCGCCAAAGGTCACCATGATTTTCACTCCAACAGGTATCTCTGTCGCGAGGCGGGCTATCATCCCCTTGCCGAATATCAGTTTGGTCGGGTTCTGAAAAATGAAGTTCTCCATGCTTTTTCTCCTAATTAATTACGGTTACTCCCTGACATATACCTTTTCTATGGCACAAATATAGAGATAATGGAAATCTTTTTCAGGATACCACGCGTCTATCAGCTCCTTCTCCAGAAATTCCGCGGGTCCGAACCGGTCGCGGTACATCTTGCGGCACTCCAGCACGATTTCGGCACCGCCGATGCAGGGCGTTCCGGCCGGCGTATGCTCCACGGTCAGTCCCGCCCGGGCAATCTTCTCCTCTGTACGTCCGCTGTGCGCCCCGCAGTAAGCCAGCGCCCGGCGGTACTCCTCCCCCATGAATGACAGGGTAAGCCGCGGCTCGGCATCCACGAACTCCCTCGTATAACGCTGCGGCCTGATGTAAACGGTCGCAGCCGGCTGCCCCCATATCACACCGATACCGCCCCAGCTGGCCGTCATGGTATTGCACTGCTCCCCGCTGCCGGCCGTAACGAGCATCCACTGCCGGCCTATCATTTCGATTACATTACCGGGCATCCTATCGGCCGGTATCTCCTTATAACCTTTCATAATTCCTCCTTTTTTAATCGATACGGCGACCGGGCACCCGTCCGTTCCGAACCGTTCCGCCGCATGTCGTCGGGACTCCGGCCATTGACAGAACGCTTTCCCGCCGGTACGACATACGCGCGCCGCCGTTTTTGTCTGAAAACGAATTTTCACGGGCAAACAGCTTGCCGTACCCGCTTCCGTACCGCATTTAATTGCCTATTCAAAGATAAACCATTTACACTCTGCGGGAAGCGCTCTCACCGATTTTTTTTTGAAAATATTTGCACCTAACGCTTTTTTACCTATCTTTGCACCGCGAAAGTTTCAGACGACCTTTCCACGGCCCATTCGTCTATCGGCTAGGACGCAAGATTTTCATTCTTGAAAGAGGAGTTCGATTCTCCTATGGGCTACAAAGTTAAAAACAGCAACAAGACATGGCAAATCATAAATCGTCACAAAAGAGGATTCGTCAGACCGAAGCGCACAGGCTTCAGAACAGATATTATCACAAGACAACCCGCAATGCCGTGAAGGCACTGCGCAACACGACGGACAAGGCCGCTGCCGAAGCACTCCTGCCGAAAGTAAGCGCCATGCTCGACAAGCTCGCCAAGAGGAATGTCATCCATGCCAACAAGGCCGGCAACCTCAAAAGCAGCATCCAGAAGCACGTAAACGCATTGTAAGCCGCAGAGGCCGCACGCCGTATGCGCAAAAATACAGGGTATGCAACATTGCATACCCTTTTTGCATTATGGCTACCCCGCCCTTCCGGAACGGCCCATACCGACCGCCATTTGCATATCCGTAACCTTCCACGATACGCTGCACCGTCCGCCTTCGCGGCGCGAAGGCACTGTTTCTGCCGGTCGCAACCGTTTTCGGACGAAGAGCCGGGTCACTACTCCCTTCCGTCTGCGAAGCCGTAGAGCATGGCTATCTCGGCAGGCCACCGCTCCTCCACGGGGGTTTCGAGTATCAGCGGCATACCGTCGAAACGGGAATCGGCCGCAATATAGCGGAACGCTTCGAGCCCTATCGTACCCTCGCCCAACGGCGCATGGCGGTCCACACGGCTGCCGAGCGGCTTCATGGCATCGTTGAGGTGCATGCCTCTCAGGTATTTCATTGGAACCGTCCGGTCGAGCAGCGCGAACGTGGCGTCGCAAGCCGCGGCAGACGAGAGGTCGTACCCGGCCGCAAAAGCATGGCAGGTGTCGATACAATACCCCACCCGCGACTTGTCCTCCACCCGGTCGATGATATAGGCAAGGTGTCCGAAATCAAAGCCGACATTGGAACCCTGTCCGGCGGTATTCTCTATGACGGCCGTCACTCCTTCCGTCTGCTCCAACGCGATATTGATACTCTCGGCTACCCGGTCAAGACACTCCTCCACGGTTATCTGTCCCAGATGACTGCCGGGGTGGAAGTTGAGCCGGTCGAGGCCGAGCTGGCCGCAGCGACGCATCTCGTCAACGAAAGCCTCCCGCGACTTCTGCAATTCGTCTTTTCCCGGATGTCCGAGATTTATCAGGTAACTGTCATGGGGCAGTATCGCCTGCGGAAGATAGCCGTTCTCGCGGCAGGCCCGGCGAAAAGCCTCGATGGTTTCCGGTTCGAGAGGGGCCGCACGCCACTGGCGCTGGTTCTTGGTAAAGAGGGCGAAACCTCCCGCCCCTATTCCATGAGCATTCACGGGAGCGTTCTGTACGCCGCCCGAAGCGCTCACATGTGCTCCGAAATACTTTTTCATTCCGTTTTCCATTCTACGGCAAATATAACACAATCCGGCGAACCGCAGACCGTCGGCCCGGCAGAAGTGCATGCTTTCAGCGAAAGGCACATACCGTTCGATGCTTTTTTTGTACATTTGCATCACGAGAAAACCGCGCATGGCGATGAAAACAGGTCTGCCGATAAATACATTGCTGAAAGCCCTCTGCATAACCGCGTGCTGCACCATGTTGGGAACGGGCACCTGCCATGCGCAGTTCACTATCCGAAAATCCGCGGCCGAAACCCAGGAACCTCCCAGGGTCTTCGACCGGCTTCCTGCCGTACAGCCCCGGAACGACTATTTCGACCCCGCGGCCGAACGAGCAAAACGGCTCAAACTTCGCAAAGAACGCAATACGATAGAGTTCAATGCCTCGCTCGAAACCTCACTGCAACAGTTCGAACACTGGACGGGCAGCGGGAGCAACAACTTCTATGCACTCGCCAACATCTTTTTCCGGCATCAATACAAAAAGGAGAAGCTATCGATAGACTACCGGGCGGACGCCACCTACGGCATGAACTTCATCGACGACGCCTTTTTCAAGAACAAGGACGAATTCAAAATCAACTGGCAGCTGGGCTGGGAGATGCACCGCAACTGGTCTTACTCCGCCTCGATAAATATCCGCAGCCAGTTCTCGCAGGGATACAAGTCGCGCACGGAACACATTCTCGTCTCGGACTTCATGTCGCCCGGCTATTTCGACATCGCCGCGGGTTTCACCTACGCCAAGGCGGGCAGTCCCTTCAAGATAACGCTCTCGCCCCTGGGCGGCAATATCGTCACCGTACTCAACGACATGCTTCCCGAAGACGGCCGCTACGGCGTACCTGTCGGCGAACGGGTCACCGGAAAACTCGGTTACTCGGCCGATGTCTTCTTCGACCGGGCGTTCGGAAAGAAGGAGTGGCTACGCTACCGCTCCGACCTCTATTTCTTTCTCCCCTACACCGAACCGGACAATCCCACGGTCAGGTGGGAGAACACGTTCGAGATAAGGATAACCAAATTCATCTCCACCAAACTTTACGGACAGCTCTACTACCGCAAGGAGGACAGTACGGCACTCCAGTACCAATACTCGTTCATGATAGGGCTGAAATACGTATTCAGGAACAAATAACCGTTCCGGCGGCAACCGGACGAAAACCGAAAGCAAACCATGGAAAAGAATTCGAAAGGCAGCATACTCACCCCCATTCTCCTGTCGGCAGCGCTCGTACTGGGCGTGGTGATAGGTCTCTTCGCCGGCCGCAACAGCGTGGACAGGAGGCTGCGCAATCTGGCCGGCGAACTCGATTCGCCAGGCGGCAAGATAAGTTACGCCCTCTCGCTGATAGACCGCTACTACGTGGACCCGGTAAGTACCGACTCGCTCGTGGAGGCGCTGATGCCCGACCTCATGTGGTACCTCGACCCCCACTCGGTCTATATCCCCGCCTCGGAACTGGCCGAGGTAAACATGCCGCTCGAAGGGGAATTCGACGGCATAGGCATCACGTTCAACATGTCCACCGATACCATCATCGTCCTGAATGTCATTCCGCAGGGGCCGAGCCAGAAGGCGGGCGTACAGAACGGCGACCGGATAATCCGCATCGACGACTCGCTCGTGGCCGGACGGAAACTTCCGATGGACGACGTGATGAAGATGCTGCGCGGACCGCGCGGTACGCAGGTAACGGTATCCGTCCAGCGCAAGGGAATAGATGACCTCGTTCCCATCGCCATCGTGCGCGACAAGATACCGGTGAAAAGCGTGGATGCCGCCTACATGCTCACTCCCGACATCGGTTTCCTGCGCATCACCACCTTCTCGCAGTACACCCACGACGAAATGGTACGCGCCCTCGGCGAACTCCGCCGGGAAGGGATGCGCAAACTGATAATCGACCTGCGCGGCAATACGGGCGGTTACCTTGGACAACCCATCCGCATGGCGAACGAATTCCTCGCCGACGGCAGACTCATCGTCTATACGGAAGACCGCAACGGCGACCGGATGGAGGAGTACAGCGACGGGAAAGGGGGCTATCAGGATGTGGAGTTGGCCGTGCTCATCGACGAGAACAGCGCCTCCTCGAGCGAGATATTCGCCGGGGCTCTGCAGGACAACGACCGCGCCACGATAATCGGCCGCCGCTCCTACGGAAAGGGGCTCGTCCAGCAACAGATACCATTTACGGACGGTTCGGCCATCCGGCTGACCACGGCCCGCTACTACACGCCCACGGGCCGCTCCATCCAGAAGCCTTATACATCCGCCGACAGCACGTACGGATACGACATCTACAATCGTTACCTGCACAACGAACTCTTCTCGGCAGACAGCATCCACTTCGACGACAGTCTGAAGTTCGTGACGCCCGGCGGCAAGACGGTCTACGGCGGCGGGGGCATCATGCCCGACCTTTTCGTTCCGCTCGACACCACGGAAATGACGCCCTATTACATGGAGGTAGCCGGACGAAACATCCTCTACCGCTATACCATGGAGTATGCCGACCGCAACCGGGAAAAGATTAATGCCGTAGAGAGCATCGCACAGCTCGACAGTCTGCTCGACGCCGACACGGGAATGTTCGACGACTTCGTCCGTTATGCCGAACGCAACGGCGTGGCCCCCGACCGGTGCCAGATACGCCAATCCGAGCGGCTGCTCCGGGCTCTTCTACGAGCCTACATCGGGCGCAACACCCCGCTGGAGGAGACCGGATTCTACGCCAACTATTACGTAGTGGACGCACCGGTACTGAAAGCCCTCGAAGTGTTCGGCGAGCCGCACCGGGAGTAACCGCAGAGAGGGTTTCCAAGGAAAGCGGAGGAGGCCGATGCCTCCTCCGCTTTCCTTGGAAACCCGTCGCGGCCTGCCCGTCAGCCCGCCTGCCCGGCCACCTGTTCCATCATCCGTCTGATTTCTTCCTCATCGCCGAGGAAATAGTCGCGGCGCAGGCGCAATGCATCGTCGAATTCGAATACGTAAGGAATCCCTGTCGGCAGATTAAGGTTCACGATATCCTCGTCGGATATTCCCTTCAGTATTTTCACTATCGCCCGGAGCGAATTGCCGTGGGCCGCCACCAGCACCTGGTCGTACCGGTCGAGCGAAGCGAGAATGCAGTTCTCCCAATAGGGTACAACACGCTCCACGGTATCCTCCAGCGATTCGGTACGCGGCAGCATCCCGGCCGGCACCTCGCTGTAACGGACATCGAACCGGGGATTGCGGGGGTCGTTGTCGGGGAGCGGGTCGGGTGCGACATCGTAACTGCGGCGCCACAGGAACACCTGTTCGCTGCCGTACTTGCGGGCCGTCTCCTTTTTATTGAGCCCCTGCAGGATACCGTAGTGCTTCTCGTTCAGCTGCCAGCTCTTCTCCACGGGAATCCAGTCGAGGTTCATCATATCGAGTGCATAATTGAGCGTCTTGACGGCGCGTTTTAGATAGGAGGTGAACGCCATTCCGAAACTGAGGCCGGCCTCGCTCATCATGCGGCCCGCCCTTTTGGCCTCTTCCACCCCGTTTTCCGTCAGGTCCACATCGGTCCAGCCCGTAAACCTGTTCTCCTTGTTCCAAACGCTCTCGCCGTGGCGGAGCAAAACTATCCTTTTCATATTCGCTGCAATTCAAACCCCGGCCCGGAGACCGGAGCAAATCCCGTCAGAGAGTTGCATCTTTAATGCCACACGGAGAGGGCACGCCGAAAAAAGTGCTAATTTTGTTCCTCGATGAGACAAACGACGAAAATCCGAATGTTGCCGGCCGTATGGGCGGCAACACTTCTGCTCTGCGGCTGTGCAGAGACTTCGACCGTCCGCCTCTCCGGTGAAGAGGCATATGTTCCCCGTCATGCGGAGGGCTATTCGATATACGCGACCGACGGAGCGTCCACCGTCATCGAAATCCGCAACCCGTGGCAGGGGGGCGACAGCGTCCGGACCCAGCTCTTCGTCTCGCGCGGGAACGAACTTCCGCCCGAAGGGTTCGACGGCGTAACGGTCGCAGCACCCGTGCAGCGGGCCGTATGCTTCTCCTCGACACACGTCGCCTTCCTCGACGCGCTGGATGCGACGGACGCCATACGGGGCGTATCGGGGGCCGAATACATCTCCAACAAAAAGGTGCGCGAACGTTACCGGGAGGGAGACATACGCGACGTGGGATACGACACCAATGTCAATTACGAACTGCTGGCGAGCCTGCGGCCCGACATCGTATTCATCTACGGCGTAGGAGGAGAGAACACCGCCGTGACCGACAAATTCCGCGAACTGCACATCCCGTTCGTCTACATCGGAGAATATATGGAGACCACGCCGCTTGGCAAGGCGGAATGGCTCGTCCCCTTCGGCGAACTCACCGACCGAAGGGAGGAGGCCGCCGCACTCTTTACGGACATCGAGACACGGTACGATTCGCTGCGGATGCGGGCGACCGCCTTCGCCGAACGTCCCTCGGTCATGCTGAACGCCCCCTACCGCGACGTATGGTTCGTGCCGGGCGACCGGAGCTACATGGTACGGCTCATCGAGGATGCGGGCGGCCGCTACATTTTCGCCGGGGAGGAAAGCTCCGTCAGCCGCCCCGTCAGCGGCGAGACGGCTTATCTGGCCGCACGGCAGGCCGATGTCTGGCTGAATCCCAACCAGGCAGGGAACATCGGCGAACTCAAGACACAGAATCCTAAATTCACCGACATCCGCTGCGTGGAACAGCGGCGCGTTTACAACTGTACGCGCAGGAAGACTCCGGGCGGAGGAAGCGACTTCTGGGAGTCGGGAGCGCTGCACGCCGACCGCGTACTGCGGGATATCATCCTCTGCCTGCACCCCGAAGCGGCCGTACCGGACGAAGAGGGCATGTATTACTTCGAACGGCTCGAATAGTCCCGTCAAGGCGTCCGGGAGGCCCTCGACGCCCGTGTCAAGGCAGAACGAACAGCGAAGCAACCACACTTACAGAACCGCACGGACATTGAAAAGGAGAACCGCCATACTGATGCCGGCCGTCACCATGCTGACGGTGCTGCTGCTGCTGGCCGACATGGCCGTCGGTTCCACATCCATTCCGCTGAAGGAGCTGTGGCGCAGCCTGACGGGAAACGGTTCGGACGAAAGTATCCGCTACATCATCCTGAATTTCCGTATTCCCAAAGCGGTGACGGCGCTCCTTTCGGGCGCAGCGCTCTCGGCCGTCGGACTGCAGATGCAGACCCTCTTCCGCAATCCGCTGGCAGGCCCCTATGTCCTCGGCGTCAGTTCCGGCGCAAGCCTCGGCGTGGCGCTCTTCACACTCGGCATGCCCCTACTGGGCATCTCCGCCTCGTCGGTCTGGTGGGGAGGCATCGGCGCAGTAGGCGCCGCATGGGTGGGAGCAGCCACCATCCTGCTCATCATCATGGCCGTCACCACCCGCATCAAAGATATCATGGCGATACTCATCATGGGCATGATGTTCGGGAGCGCCGCCACCGCAATCGTCGAGATACTTCAATACATGAGCCCCGAAGGGGCCGTGAAATCCTATGTGGTATGGACGATGGGAAGCCTCGGAGGGGTGCTGCTCTCCGAACTGCGGATACTCGTCCCCGTCCTCGCCGCGGGACTCGCCCTCTCCGTATCGCTTATCAAGCCGCTCAACATGCTGCTGCTGGGCGAGAACTACGCCCGCACCATGGGACTCGACATCCGGGCCACGCGGCTCCGCATCTTCGCATCGACCATCCTCCTGGCCGGAACAGTGACCGCCTACTGCGGCCCCATCAGCTTTCTGGGTCTCGCCGTACCGCACATCGTCCGCATGGCCTTCCGGGAGGCCGACCACCGCATCCTCATGCCTGCCTCGATGGTCTGCGGCGGCGGCATCATGCTGCTGTGCGACCTGGCCTCGCAGCTGCCGTCCTCCGACATGACGCTGCCGATAAACACCGTTACCGCCTTCATCGGCATCCCCGTTGTCATCGCGGTGATATTCCGCACACGCAAAAACGCCTGAAGATGGAGTACGAAAGGATAAATACCGTACAGCTCCACGGCCTCACGCTCGGTTACCGCGACCGGGTGCTCTTCACGGATGCCGGCATCGGGTTCGGCTGGGGGGAGTTCACCGCCCTTATCGGTCGGAACGGTACGGGCAAAAGCACCCTGTTGCGCACCATCGCCGGGCTTTCCAGACCGCTGGCGGGCCACATCACCGTCAACGGACGACGGACGGACGAAATGTCGCGGCGCGAGATAGCGGCCACGATTGCCTTCGTCTCCACCGAGGAGGTGAAGGTGGAGAACCTGAAGGTATCGGACGTCGTAGCACTGGGCCGCGCCCCCTATACCAACTGGGTAGGCTCGCTGACCGAAAACGACCGAGCGAAGGTAACGCACGCGCTCGCGCTCGTCGGAATGCAGGAGTTCTCCGCCAAGGGCATCGACACGCTCAGCGACGGTGAGAGGCAACGGGTGATGATAGCACGCGCCCTCGCGCAGGACACCCCCATCATCCTGCTCGACGAACCGACCGCATTCCTCGACCTGCCCAACAAATACGAAATCGGCCTACTCCTGCGCCGCCTCGCCCACGATGAAGGAAAATGCATCGTCTTCTCGACGCACGACCTGGCCATCGCACTGGAACTGTGCGACACAATAGCCCTGCTCGAAGGAGGACGGTTCCATTACGGCACGACCGACATGCTCGTCGAAAGCGGCGACCTGGGCAGGCTGTTCCGGGACACCGCCCTGACATTCGACCCGGATACCCGCAGCGTCAGGCTCCGCGGCGAATAGCAAGCCTTCCCCGCCGGCCTGCCCCCCGGCGGGGTTTTCATATTTGCGGGGAAATCGCTACATTTGCAGGCTACGAAACAAACAACACGGATAAACCATGTTCGAGAACTTAACCGACAGGCTGGAGAGGTCTTTCAAGATACTGAAGGGCGAAGGACGGATTACCGAAATCAACGTTGCCGAAACGCTCAAGGAGATACGCCGCGCGCTCATCGACGCCGACGTGAACTATAAGGTAGCCAAGACCTTCACCGACGAGGTAAAGCAGAAGGCCCTCGGCGCCAACGTGCTGACCGCCGTCAAGCCGGGGCAGATGATGACCAAGATAGTCCGTGACGAACTTGCCCTGCTCATGGGCGGTACGGCCTCGGACATCAATCTCGACGGCCGACCGGCCGTCATCCTCATCGCCGGCCTGCAGGGTTCCGGTAAGACCACCTTCTCCGGCAAGCTCGCCAACCTGCTGAAGAGCAAGCGAAGCCGCAGCGTCCTGCTCGTCGCAGGCGACGTCTACCGGCCTGCAGCCATCGAACAGCTGAAGATACTCGGCCAGCAGGTAGGCGTGGAGGTCTACACCGAAGAGGGCAACAAGAACCCGGTGGAGATAGCGGAGAACGCCATAAAATATGCCCGTGGCAAGAACATCAACACCGTCATCGTCGATACGGCCGGCCGCCTGGCGGTGGACGAAGCGATGATGGAGGAGATAGCGGCCGTCAAGAGAGCCGTCAAGCCCTCCGAGACCCTCTTCGTGGTGGATGCCATGACGGGACAGGATGCCGTGAACACTGCCAGAGAGTTCAACGAACGACTGGATTACGACGGCGTGGTGCTCACGAAGCTCGACGGCGACACCCGCGGCGGTGCAGCCATCTCCATCCGTTCGGTGGTCAACAAACCGCTGAAGTTCATCTCGTCGGGCGAAAAGATGGATGCCCTCCAAGTGTTCCATCCGGAACGCATGGCCGACCGTATTCTCGGTATGGGCGATATCGTGTCGTTCGTGGAACGCGCCCAGGAGCAGTACGACGAGGAGGATGCCCGCCGGCTGAAAAAGAAGATTGTCAAGAACCAGTTCGACTTCAACGATTTCCTCGACCAGATAGCCCAAATCAAGAAGATGGGCAACATGAAGGACCTGATGGGCATGATACCCGGTGTCGGCAAGGCCATCAGAGACATCGAGATTTCGGACGACATGTTCAAGCAGACCGAGGCCATCATCCACTCGATGACACCCGCCGAACGCAGCAATCCGGAAATCATCAACCCCAGCCGCAAGGAACGCATCGCCAAAGGGAGCGGAACGACGCTTGCCGAGGTAAACAAGCTGCTCAAACAGTTCGACCAGACGCGCAAGGTGATGAAGTCCGTCGCCACGATGAAGCCGGGTATGGCCAAAGGGCGCCGCAAGTAATCCGTACACGGAAGCCCGCCTGCCGCCGCACGGCGGAGTGCTGTACACACAACCCAACAGAACAATTCTCCATGGCGATATCGCCATGGAGAATTGTTCTATGAAGGCCGTTCCATCGGACCGCAGGCTTCCGGCGAAAACCGCCGTTTCCGTCAAAAACGCCTCCGCAGGTATCCTGAATCTGCGATAATTTGCTACTTTTGCCATAAAGGGAAGGGCACGATGCCTTCCGTAAAAAGAGAGTCCATGCAATTGACGGAAGAAGAACTGTTGGTGGAATCGGATGAAGACCTCGAGATAGGGGCGTCGCTTTCGGTCGGTCTCGACGACCGCAATCGCATGGTCGTTCAACTGGAGTACGTGTATTACGACGACCATCGGAGAGACAACACCCTGTATGCCCTCCTTGACCAGGAGGAGACGACAACGCTGGCGGACAGGCTGCACGTTTCGACCGCCGAGCTGCCGGCAACGCTGCGCAAGCATTTCGACGACCATCCCGTCCTTCCGCCTCCCTCCTATGTGAAAGGCCAGTTCAAAGAGGTACTCGATTTCCTCATCGACTGCGGCGCCCGCTACCGTCTGTACGAGACATAACGGTCCCTTACCGGCCACACCCATTCGATATTCGCAATAACTATGACAGACAAAAAAGAACGACCCGCACACGACGCATACGACATCGTCCCGGCCAAAGCGGCCGACTATCCGATGCTGGTCGACATTTGGGAGGCATCGGTCCGGGCGACGCACACGTTCCTCGCCGAAGCAGACCTGCAACGGCTCCGCAGCCGACTCGCTACGGACTATTTTCCCGCCGTCGAACTCCACATGCTTCTCACCGACGGCCGACCTGTCGGATTCGCCGGCCTGTCGGGCGACAACCTCGAAATGCTCTTCGTACATCCCGATTTTTTCGGCCGCGGACTGGGACGGGCATTGCTCTCCTTCGCCATCCGCGAAAAGGGGGTGACACGAGTGGATGTCAATGAACAGAACAAACGGGCGGAGGGCTTCTACCGGGCACACGGCTTCCGCACGACCTCGCGCGACGAAACCGACGCCGACGGACTTCCCTACCCCATACTGCACATGGCCCTGCGGCAGTAGCCGCAGTCCCCGGCCGCACACCCTCTGTTCTCCGGCGGCCGGCAAAGAGTTCCCGCCGCAACCGAAAAAAACGGATTCCGTGTACTCCGGTACATGCACCGTTACCGACACATATCCCCGAAGCCGCCCCTCCGGTCATTCCGGCACCGGACTGCAAACGGCAAAAACCCGCTCCGCCGTATCAATCTCCCGAAGATACGTTACCCTCTTCCGGTCTCTTGGTCGCACAAGGAGGACAACCCCGGCAATTAAACCGCTCGTCAACAGTATGTTCCATACATGAACCCGCATGGCACGACCGTTCCTTTCAAAAGAAAACTAAAAAATATAGTTTAAAAACTAAATACATTAGTTGCACACAAAATTCTTTTAGTTATCTTTGTTCCATACGACCGGGAACACCACGGCAGTCGGGTTTCGGCCACATGAATTCCGGGGACAGGCCATCCGCCGGATACCGCTCCCGGCAAACCGCAAAACGACGCACAACCATGGAAAAACTGACACGCAGAGAAGAAGAAATCATGACCCGTTTCTGGGAACGGGGCGCCTTGTTCGTCAAAGAGCTGCAAGAGCTTTATGCCGAACCGAAGCCCCATTTCAATACGCTCTCCACCATGGTACGGGGGCTCGAAGCCAAAGGGTTCCTCTCTCACCGCGCCTACGGCAATACCTATCAATACTACCCGCTCGTCACCGAGGAACAGTTTCGCAGCGGCACGCTCCGGGGCGTCATCAGCAAATACTTTCACGACTCCTACTTAAACGCCGTATCGACCCTCGTCCGCGAGGAGAAAATCTCCGTGGAAGAACTGCGGGAGTTGATAGAAAGAATAGAAAAAGGAAAGGAATAGCCATGCAAGCGTTCATTTGGTATCTTCTCAAGGTCGGCATCTGTATCGCGGCATTCTGGCTGCTTTACAGGCTCCTCCTCAGCCGCGACACCTTCCACAGCCTCAACCGGGCGGTACTCCTCGCCTCGACGGTGCTCGCTTTCCTCATTCCGGCCGGATTCGTCACCCTTCCCGCCGAGGCCTCCGGTCCCGAACCCTATACCGCCATCACCCCCATCGGAGACGAATTCCGAACCGACCGTATCCGAACGGCTCCGACACCCGAACCGCTCGCGGAGCCACAGGCGGCGGAACCGGACAGGCCCGTATCCGCCGAACACCGCCCGCTCCTCCCGACGCTCATCGCCTGCCTCTTCTGGAGCGGTGCGGCGGTCTCGCTGCTGCGCATGCTGGCCTCCGTCACCGAAATCCTCCGAACGGTACGCGCCGGCGAACGAACGCGCCTCGACAGGCATACCGTGCTCGTACATACAGCGGACCATACCGTACCGTTCAGCTGGATGCGCTACATCGTCCTCCCGCGCAGCGACTGCGGGAACCACGAAGAACAGATTATCGCCCACGAACGGGCACACCTCCGCCTCGGCCACTCCTGGGATTTGCTTCTGCTCGACGCGGCGGGATGTCTGCAATGGTTCAATCCCTTCATGCGGCTCCTGAGACGGGAGCTGCAGGACATACACGAATACGAAGCGGACCGCGCCGTACTGCGGGCCGGATTCAATCCGAAAGAATACCAAATGCTTCTGATAAAGAAGGCCGCCGGCGCTGGCCGCTATTCCGTTGCCGACGGCCTCGGTCACAGTAACCTCAAAAAAAGAATTACCATGATGCTCAAAAAAGATTCCGGGTCACGCGCCCGCTGGAAAGCCCTCGCCATGCTGCCGCTCGCATGCCTCGCCCTCACCGCATTCGCCCAAAGGGAATGCGGCAAAGATAACATTATTTACACGGACGAATCCCATATCACCCTGGAGTATCCATCCGCAGAAGGCACCGTATCGAAGCAACTCCATGTTCTTTTCAACGATAGCAAAACCCCTGCACGATACCTTTGCGCCGATTTAAGTTTCAACCGTTTCGCCGACATACACACGGCCACACTCACTGTGCGACCGACGAATTGGGCCGACCGGACCTACAACCCCAACCGTTTCTACATCGCCCTTGACCGAACAAGAGAACCGAAAGCGTACGACGATATCTTCGATATCGTCCGGGAATATGCGCCGGGACTCTATGCGACCATCCCGACCGAATATCTGCAATACCCCATCCCATCGGAACTGCGATTCAACAAAGGCTGGTACACCCTGCAGCTCCACATAGGAGGCGGAGATACCAAGAACACCCTGCAGCAATATAATAACATCATTACACTCGAATCCGAAGCCAAAGAGGACGGAAATCCGGCGCTGCAATACACCTACGTAACCATTCCTACCCAGACGATACGCATGGATACGGAAGGAAACTCCTATATCGACGATACACCTATCCCCTTCGCACAACTGGAGAACGCCTTGCTTACCCGGTTTGCCGAACAGGGAGTGCTTCTCTCCGACGAAGACGTTTTCTTTAACAACCTTTATGTTATCACCGACGATAAGACCCAATGGAAAGACTTTCTGCGCATCAAAACAGCCCTTGAAAAGGACAGCGACTACCTATGGTCTGTAGGACTCGCCGATGACATGAGTTTTTGGGGTGGAGTCAACCAGCATATCGAAACCTCTCCTTATCTATCGTATCCGCAAGCTTCTGGAATACACGTTCCCTATTATGCCTATTTCAACCCTCAAGGGTCGGTTGAAGCAGCACGCAATCACCTGATAGAAATAACAGTCACAGGCAACAACATTGCCGTGAACGGAAAAAAGAGCCGCCTTCAAAGACTCTCCCGAGACATCATGCGGGAAGCGGAACGGAACGGCTTTCCGATGAGCGAAATGATGATAGGCATTTGGCCTGCCCACAATGCGGAAGTCGGCACGGTGCAGGCAGCCAAATACGAAGCGAGCCGACTGGTGCCCAAATACCTCGTACTGGTCGTCGAGGATTACGGCAAGGGCGGAGAAATCGTCCGGGTAAACGGCCAGTCCTGACCGTTCCCGCCGATATTCGGAACGACTTCAGTTTGTGTTGCCCCTTCAGGGGAGCGGTTTCCCGCATGATGCCGAGACGGCATATCGGGAACGAACGCCCCGGCGGATTGATACGGTCTGCCGGGGCGTATTTGCCGGGACAACCGTACGGTCGGCGACACTCCCGAAGAGTGCACGTACTTACCCGTTCCGCATCGGACCGACACGAAACACCGCACGGCAAGGAAATACGGACTCGGACCGCCGTACCGGCGACACGCAGTCCGTTCCGCATCGGCAAAACCTCCATGCAGGCACCGCAGGACAATCGTGCGGAACGACCGCATCGCTCCCGGCAAATGCAGGATTCGGCGCTACGAAAGCCTCCCATATCCCGTGCAGCCGAAACGATACGCGTACCATCGGAACGCTACCGCAACCACAGTTGTTAACGGAACTACCCGGAACAATGACCGGAACGCAACAACGGCAGGCAAACGCTATATTCCGTGCGACAGCGGCGGCGGAACCGCACCCGAAAGGTCCGCTCCGCCCCACTCCTGCGCGATATAATCGAGCGTAGCATTGATTTCGTTCACATCGGTCAGCGTAACCAACTGCAGCCGGGTAGGCTTGAAATCGGGCAGTCCCTTGAAATAATTGGACAGATGGCGGCGCATTTCCAGCACTCCGACCCGTTCGCCTTTCACCTCGACCGATTTGGCCAGGTGCCGTTTGGCGATTTCCACCCGTTCGCAGACGGAGGGTTGCGGAAGCAGTTCGTCCGTATCGAGGTAGTGCCTTATCTCGCGGAATATCCACGGGCGGCCATAGGTGGCACGTCCTATCATCACCCCGTCCACGCCGTAGCGGTCAAACGCCTCCGCCGCCCGCTGCGGCGAATCGATGTCGCCGTTGCCTATGACGGGTATCTTCATCAGCGGATTGTTCTTCACGCGTCCTATCAGCGTCCAGTCCGCCTCCCCCGTGTACATCTGGGCCCGCGTGCGGCCGTGGATGGTGAGCGCGGCGATGCCCGCGTCCTGCAAACGCAGGGCTATCTCCTCGATGTTCCTGTGCTCCTCGTCCCAGCCCAGACGCGTCTTCACCGTCACCGGTACCTTCACCGCCTCCACAATCCGCCGTGTCATCTCCACCATCAGCGGCACGTCGCGCATCATACCGCTCCCGGCTCCGCGGCCCGCTATCTTGCGGACAGGACAACCGAAATTGATGTCGATGACATCCGGACGGGCCGCCTCGGCGATGCGGGCCGATTCGACCATCGGTTCTATCAGATGACCGTAAATCTGTATTCCCACCGGACGCTCCCCGTCGCTGATATTGAGTTTCGCCACTGACTTCGCCCCTTCGCGCACGAGCCCGTCCGAGGAGATGAACTCCGTATAGACCATGTCCGCCCCGAAACCCTTGCACATGTAACGGAACGAGGGGTCGGTCACATCCTCCATCGGTGCGAGGAAGAGGGGCCGCTCGCGGAATTCTATCCCGGCTATCTTCATTTTCGCATGCTATTTACCGGTACAAAGATAATCCGCCGGGCGGTAAAAAGGAAAAATGCGTATCTTTGTCTTTCAATCCGCCGCGACAGCGGACGAACAGATTTCCGACATGAACATAGAAAACTACATCGAACAGGCCGCCGCCCGCGCAGTGGAACGCCTCTACCCGCAGGCCGCCGGCGCCCCCATCCAGATACAGCGCACCCGCAGGGAGTTCGAGGGCGACTATACGCTCGTGGTATTCCCCCTGCTCAAGGCGAGCCGCAAGGCACCCGAAGCCACGGCAGCGGAGATTGGCGAGGCACTCGTTGCCGGCGACAACGGTATCGAATCGTACAACGTAGTCAAAGGCTTCCTGAACATGACGCTACGCCGCAGCTTCTGGAATGAGAAAATTGCGGAAATCGCGTCGGACGACCACTTCGGATACGGAGAACCGACCGGCCGCACCGTCATGGTGGAATATTCATCGCCCAACACCAACAAGCCCCTCCACTTGGGGCACATCCGCAACAACCTGCTCGGTTATTCGGTAGCGGAGATTCTGAAGGCGTGCGGCAACCGGGTCATCAAGGCCAACCTCGTGAACGACCGCGGCATCCACATCTGCAAAAGCATGCTGGCATGGCAGAAGTTCGGCGGTGGGGAAACGCCCGCCTCGAGCGGCATGAAGGGCGACCATCTGGTAGGAAAATACTACGTGGAATTCGACCGCCACTACAAGGAGGAGGTCCGAGAGCTCGTCGCACAGGGCCAGAGCGAGGAAGAGGCGAAGCGCAATGCTCCCATCATGCGCGAGGCGCAGGAGATGCTGCGCCGCTGGGAGGCGAAAGAGCCGGAAACCTATGCCCTGTGGGAGACCATGAACGGCTGGGTGTACGACGGCTTCGACAAAACCTACGCCGCGCTGGGCATCGACTTCGACAAGACCTATTACGAATCGCAGACCTACCTGCTGGGCAAGGAGCTGGTGGAAGAGGGACTCCGCAAAGGGGTCTTCTACCGCCGTCCCGACAACTCGGTGTGGATAGACCTCACCGCCGACGGGCTGGACGAAAAGCTGCTGCTGCGCGGCGACGGCACCTCGGTCTACATGACGCAGGACCTCGGCACGGCCTACCGCCGTTTCGAGGACAACCGCCTCGACGAACTCATCTACGTGGTGGGCAACGAGCAGAATTACCACTTCCAGGTCCTCAAACTCGTACTGAAAAAGCTCGGCTACGAGGCATGGAGCGACCACATCTTCCACCTCTCCTACGGCATGGTGGAACTGCCCGAAGGAAAAATGAAGTCGCGCGAAGGAACGGTCGTGGATGCCGACGACCTGATTGAAGATATGGTATCGACCGCCATGGAGATGTCGCGCGAACTGGGCAAGCTGGACGACGCCACCCCCGAAGAGGCCGCCGACATCAGCCGCATGGTGGGACTCGGGGCACTCAAATACTTCATTCTCAAGGTTGACCCCAAGAAGACCATGCTTTTCGACCCGCGCGAATCCATCGACTTCAACGGCAATACGGGGCCTTTCATCCAGTACACCCATGCACGCATCTGCTCGGTGCTGCGCAAGGCCGGAGAGGCCGGCATCGTCTATGCGAACGACCATGCCGACGTACCGCTCGTGGCGGAGGAGATTGAACTCATCAAGACGCTCGACGAATTCCCGGCCACTGTGCGGCAGGCGGGCGACACCTATTCGCCCTCGGTCATTGCCAACTATATCTACGACCTGGCCAAATCATACAACGGCTACTATCACGACCACTCCATCCTGCGCGAGGAGAACGAGGCCATCCGTGCTTTCCGGCTTCGCCTGAGCTGCGAGGTGGCCCGCGTCATCCGGCGCGGCATGCGCCTGCTCGGCATCGAAGTCCCGGAAAGAATGTAAAACACAGATGCCGTCCGGAAAAAGGCAGCCGGGGAACAGTTCCGTTGTTCCCCGGCTGCCTTTTTCGGTTCCGGACACCGGATGTCCGTTTCCCATTCTTTATTGTGAAAAAGCCCCTCTCGCGTCCTCCGGGAGACTCCGGCACGTCAGAATTCCCCGTTGAACGCCTTGGCCATCTGCTCGGCCATCTGGTCGAGTCCCTGCTGCAACTTGGACCCTATCATCATCTTCATCACCATGTTGAGCTTGGCATGCAGCACCAGCCGCATACGCGTATCGTAATCGCCCACCTGCTTGAGCTGTATCCAGAAAGTAAAGTCGAGCGGCGAACGTTCGTCGCCGGTCACCTTGACATAGTCGTTCGGTACCTTGTCCACCATCCGCAGACGCATCGTCATCCCCTTTACCTTGAACGAACAGCTCGTCTCGTCCGCCATCCAATCCTCGACATGTCCCTGCACGACGGGGGTAAAATTGTTGAAGTCGCTGATTACCGAATAAATCTGCTCCGCCGGACGGCGTATCTGCTGTTGCCGGCTTTCGTATTTTTCCATAAAATTTGCAGTATTGCGCTTTAATGCGTTATTTTGTAACAGATTAAAAGCCCATGCAGATAATCTGGTACGAAAATAAAGCATTGGTATTCAAATCGGGTGATGCCGAAACGGACATTCCCTGCGTTCGCGGCGGCACAGGCTCCGACTTGAGCCCCGCAAATTTGCTGCAAAAATTCGACAATAACAACATCCTCTACGTATTGTCGGAGAACCCCCGACACGCCTTCGAAACTTTCCTCAGCCACACGACCGTCGTGGAGGCCGCCGGCGGAGTCGTCGAAGACGGCACCGGGCGCATCCTCATGATGCGGCGACGCGGTTGGTGGGACCTTCCCAAAGGACACGTCGAAAAGGGAGAAAGCCGTGAAGAGGCCGCCCTGCGCGAAGTGGCCGAAGAGACGGGGCTGCGGCAGGTGCGGCTGCTCGGTCCGCTGACGACGACCCGGCACTTTTACCGCATGCACGGACGCTGGGAGACAAAATGCACCTGGTGGTACGGGATGCGCTGCGAGGGAGACGAAACGCCCGTTCCGCAGACCGAGGAGGATATCACGGAAACAAGATGGATGCAGGGTACGGAGCTGTGGCAGGCGGTTGCCGGCAGCTACGGAACGATACGGGAGGTCTTCGACGCCTGGACGAAAAAGGAGTGACTCCCCACCGGCGAACGGCGGACGGGACATGGGAAACAACCACAAAACGAACAACAAATACCAAGGGAAAATGAAATTCACAACGAAAACACTGGCGTTACTTATGGCAGCAGCGGTAACAGTATCCTGCTCGGGCGACGGTTCCCGCAAGAACCAAATCGTACCGCTCGACATCGACAGCAACATGACCGAAGCCGAAATCCGGGCGGGAATACTCACTCCGGAGGTCATGTGGAAAATGGGACGCGTGGGCGAGAGCGTACTGTCGCCCGACGGCAAGAGCGTGGTTTACAGCGTGACATGGTATAACATGCAGGAGAACCGCGGCCTGTCACACCTCTATCTCATGCCCTCGGAGGGCGGCGAGCCCCAACAGCTCACCGTCGATGCGGTCTATGACCACTCGCCCCAGTGGAGTGCCGACGGCAAGACCATCTACTTCCTCAGCGACCGTACCGGCGAAGGTCAGATATGGGCCATCGGTACCAACGGCAAGAGGATACATCAGGTATCCGATATAAAAGGCGGCATCGAAGGATTCGGCATCGCCCCGAAAGGCGACCATTTTTATTACGTACAGAACGTACACGTAGCCGACATCGAATCGAAGGACGTCTATCCCGACCTCGACAAATCGAAAGGCCTCATCTACAACGACCTCATGACGCGCCACTGGGACTATTGGGACAGGGGTTACTACAAACACGTATTCGTCGGCAAATTCGACGGCAAGGAGGCCCATGCCGGCAAGGACATCATGCCCGGCGAAGCATGGGACGCACCGCTGGCCCCCTACTTCGACATGAAGGAAATCTCGTGGAACAACGCCGGCACGCAGCTCGCCTACACCTGCAAGAAGATGACCGGTACGAAATACGCACAGTCCACCGATTCGGACATCTTCGTCTACGACGTGGCGAAAGGTACCGTCACCAACATCAACAAGGCAGGAACCCCCGACGACCCGCGCCTGAAAAT